>Ga0213822_1000531_pt1 | contig 28988 bp, 27 predicted proteins | sample MC6MC0908MG_FD_179872 | JGI IMG/M metagenome (GOLD analysis project Ga0213822, IMG submission 179872) | Enriched soil aggregate microbial communities from Iowa State University, Ames, United States - MC6-MC0908-MG | ecosystem: Environmental > Terrestrial > Soil > Unclassified | place: USA: Iowa...
GCGCAAATATGATATTCCTACATGACAACGGTGCATACCTTTATTCTATGATGGCGGCAGCATGGTTAAGGCAACGCGGCCTTTTTTCATATCAACTGAATCCACCCAAACTGTAACGACATCACCAACAGAGACAATGTCTAACGGATGTTTCACAAATCTATTGCTAAGTTTGGAAATATGAACAAGCCCATCTTGTTTTACACCAATATCAACAAACGCACCGAAGTCAACGACATTTCTTACAGTTCCTTGAAGCTCCATTCCTGATTTTAAGTCCTCTAGCTTTAAGACATCCTTTTTCAGAAGGGGACGCGGCAAATCATCGCGCGGATCTCGTTCCGGTCTTACTAAGGCGTCAATAATATCCTTTAAGGTTAGTTCACCGATTGACAGCTCTTCAGAAACGACTGTTAAATCAAGACCGTTAAGCGCCGCCTTTAGCTCTTCCGATCCTAAGTCTTTACTAGTAAAGCCAAGACTAGCCAATAGCTTCTTCACTTCATCGTAGTTCTCCGGATGAATCCCTGTCCGGTCAAGCGGCTGCTTACCATCTAAAACACGTAAAAAACCGATTGCTTGCTCATAGGTTTTGGCACCTAGGCGGGGTACTTTCTTTAATTGAACCCTGCTCGTAAATTTCCCCTCTTCTTCACGCTTTTTTACAATATTATTGGCGGCCGTTTTGTTCAGCCCGGCTACATACTGCAAAAGCGAGGAAGACGCCGTATTCACATTGACACCAACCTGGTTAACTGCTGTCTCGACGACAAAATGCAATGATTCAGAAAGGCGTTTTTGAGAAACATCATGCTGGTATTGCCCGACACCCACTGATTTAGGATCTATTTTAACCAATTCAGCTAGCGGGTCCTGCAAACGACGGGCAATTGAGACTGCGCTTCTTTCCTCGACGTGGAAATTAGGAAACTCTTCTCTCGCAAGGTCAGAGGCGGAATATACACTGGCACCCGCTTCATTGACGATCAAATAGAAAATTTCTTCATCCATTTCTTTTAAAATATCTGCTACAAACTGCTCAGTTTCCCTTGACGCTGTTCCGTTTCCGATTGCCGCCATTTCCACTTTATATTCACGCAGGATCGCCATAAACTTTTCACGCGCTTCTTTTGTTTTGGAAACCGGCGGGTGTGGATAGATCACATCAATTTTCAACACCTTACCTGTTTCATCTACAACTGACAATTTACAACCTGTACGGTATGCAGGGTCAACACCAATAACCACTTTTCCTTTTAACGGCGGCTGCAATAGCAAATTTCGAAGATTCTCAGAGAATATATGTATCGCTTGTTCCTCGCCCTTTTCGGTTAATTCACTGCGGATTTCCCGTTCAATCGATGGCTGAATTAATCTTTTATAGCTATCTTCCATAGCCTCTAACACAATGGGAGCTGCTGGTGAGTGCTGATTACGGATCCATTTTCTCGACAAATATGACATGATGATATCGGCATTCATTTTAATCGCGACACGTAAAATGTCTTCTTTTTCACCGCGATTCAAGGCTAGTGTCCGGTGGGGAACGATTTTGTTTACCGGTTCTTCATATTCATAGTACATTTCATAAACGTTTTTCTCGTCTTTTTCCGCCTCTTTTACAACAGATAACACCATACCAGATTTAAGCGTTTCTTTGCGAATCCATTTACGGCTTTCTGCATCATCAGAAACCCATTCAGCGATGATGTCTTTGGCACCGGCAATTGCATCTTCAACCGTAAGAACTTCTTTTTCTTCTGTTAAAAATTGCTTTGCTGTTTCATCGATGCTGTCCTTAGGAAAAGTCATCAGCCACTCAGCAAATGGTTCCAGCCCTTTTTCTTTGGCAACAGTCGCTTTTGTTCGCCTTTTTTGCTTATAAGGCCGATATAAATCTTCAACCTCTTGAAGTTTTTCCGCCTTCGTAATACTTTGATTTAGCTCGTCCGTTAATTTGCCCTGCTCAGCAATAATCCTTAGTACCTCTTCTTTTCTTTGCTCAAGGTTTTGCATGTACTGCCTTCGTTCTAAAATAGTACGAATCTGCACTTCATCAAGGGCCCCCGTCATTTCCTTACGGTAACGGGCAATAAAGGGAACTGTATTGCCTTCATCCAATAACGAAATAACACTTTTCACTTGTTTATAAGAAATCGCTAGTTCAGCGGCTATTTTACCTATTAGCTGATCATCTTTTACGGTTGTATCATTCACAAAATAATCCTCCATTCTTTTTTTTATATTGTATCAAATTAACAAAAGTGTTTCATTAATGGGCAAAAATCAGGTCTCTAAACAAAAAGAAAAGCAAGCTATAGTAGCTTGCTCATAGGCAGAAATAAGGCAGGATATGTATAAAAAAACGCTCTTTTTAAAAAGAGCGTACTAAAAGCTAAAATTCGATGAGACCTAAGCTTACCTGCAAGGCTTCATCCACTTTCTCCATCATTTCGTCATCGAGATGGGTAATTTTATCGGTTAACCGCTGCTTATCAATTGTACGAATTTGCTCTAACAAAATGACCGAGTCTCGTTCAAATCCGTAGCGTTTAGCATCAATTTCTACATGAGTAGGAAGCTTCGCTTTCTGAATTTGAGCTGTAATCGCTGCAACAATTACTGTGGGACTAAACCGATTCCCGATGTCGTTTTGGATGACAAGTACAGGTCGGACACCGCCTTGTTCAGAACCAACAACTGGGGATAGGTCCGCGAAATATACGTCACCACGCTTGACAATCAAAGGTTTATCCTCCGCTTACAAGACGTTCTACAGTATGTTCTGCCTCATATTCTGCTTGAAATGCTTCTGATGCAATTCTAAGATTTATCTTTGCCATTTCCATGTATCCACGTCTCATCGACTCGCGAATTTGTCTCTTTTTTCGTTCGCGCAAATACATTTTTGTTGCTTGGTAAATAAACTCGCTGCGGTTTACATTTTCTTGTTTAACGAAACCATCTAACTCAGTTAAAAGATGTTGCGGTAACTTTACTAAGATTTCCGTAGTTGCGCCGGATTCAGACACAAACATACACCTCCACCATCACTACACACCATTTTTTAGCTAACCAGAAATGCATTCTGACGCATAAAAACAACGCCTCATGAAGCGGCCCTTAAGCCTGTCATTCGACGAGTTTTATCTGTACCATATTTTATATTAACACTTATCGAGCCCAATTCATAGACTAAATATAATTCTATTGTATTATAAGCCAATAAAAGATGCTTTTATGCACAAATTACCGCAATATCATAAATATGTTCGAATTTCTTCATTTACGCCTGTTAATTGTTATGGAGGTAATTTTTTATATCGACAATTTTTCCGTCTTTTTTATAAAGTCGCGGAACACGATTCGCAATGATACATGGAACCTCATAATTGATGGTATCGAGTTTAGCGGCGATTTCATTAACCGATATGAACCGGTCCTCCTGCCGGCCAATTAATGTTACAGTCGTCCCAATCGGCATATAAGAAGGAAGACGCACCATGCATTGATCCATACAAATTCTGCCAACTATCATCGAACGCCTTCCACCGACTAGCACTTCCTGACCTTGCAGCTTGCGGATCCATCCGTCTGCGTAGCCAATTGGAATCGTGCCAATCCACTCTTCTTGATCACTTTCATAGGTTGCCCCGTAACTTACTTTATCGCCCTTTTGAAGCTTTTTCACATGGACAAGCCGGGATTTTAATGAGAATGCCTCCTTTAGTGGGAATGGAATTTCTTTTTCTATTTCGATGGACGGCGTCAAGCCGTACATGGCAATCCCCAGCCGAACCGCATTAAAATAGGCTTTAGGAAAACGGATGGCTGCTGCGCTATTACTGGAATGAATGTACTTTGGCCGTTTTGTTAGTGCGCTTATGATAGTCTCAAATAATGCTAATTGTTCTTGAAAATAGGTATCGTCCAGTTCATCTGCCGTGGCAAAATGCGTATAGATCCCTTCTAACTGGAATCGTTCATCCTCTAAGATCATTTGCTCGACGACCTTTAATTCCTTACTGTTCCGAACACCAAGCCTGCCCATACCGGTATCTACTTTGATGTGCAATGAAACACGCTCATCAGCCAATAAGTGTTTTTGTGCTTCCTCAAACCACTCCTTCTGAAAAACAGTAAGGGTGATCGAAAGTCGTGCAGCCATACGGATATCTTCAGGACGTGTCGCACCCAACACAAGGATCGGGGCATTGATTCCTTTATTTCTTAAGGCAATGGCTTCATCCATAAAGGCGACTGCCAGGTACACCGCCCCTGCAGCAAGTGCTGTTTTCGCCACTTGAACATCCCCGTGGCCATAGGCATTGGCTTTTACAACCGCAATAATATTGACTTCTTGCGGTAATTGTTTTTTAACGGAGATTACATTTTCAGTAATACAATCTAAATCGATCTCTGCCCAAGTATCCCGATAGAAATATCCTTGCTCTTCCATATTTCCACTTCCTAATTCGAATTAAAACATAATATATTTTACCATAAAAAATATAAACACTGCTTTTGTATTACTTACCAAAAAGCAAAAACAGGCCTTCCTTAAGAAGAGCCTGCCTCGTGGCTAAAATTTTATTTTACTGCATCTCCTTGAACCGATTTCGCTACCTCAATCATTTCTGTCCTAGTTAGGTTTTTCGATGCTATCATGTAATCGACCCCGCCATGTGACCATGAAAGGGAGTGATCGGACACCGCACCAATTGTCACACCTAAATCAACGATATCACCTTCCACATATGTCGGAGTGGTAGAGGCAGCTTTTGCCGTTACCTTTTCCTGGATAAGTGTAAATGATTTTTTGCCGTCATATGTGAGGACAACCCTCTTACCGTCTTCTATCTTGACTGCTTTTTCTTCCACTAGCTTTGTCCCTTTAAGCTCATAAGTCGGATACATAACGGTAAAGGATTTATCGACGCCATCTGACATTGCCGGTAAATTAATCTGAGCACGTGTCATGTTCTTTTTCATATCGAAAGCGTCCTTGTCAAAATTCGCTTTAAACGTAACCTTCGAGAACACGACTGTTACAAGGGCATTTCGGTCAGGATCCATCACTTTTACAACAGCAGGCGATAAATCCTTTTTATTAAGCTTAATTTCTTGAAATGGAAGCATACTATTATTTTGATAACGGGTTTTCGTTTCAAATATATAATGGTCTTTTGTCGAGGAGAACTTGGCATCTTTATCAGCAACAATATCTTTAATCAATGATTCATACAAATAGGCTTGGCTGCTGTTTTGCGGCCAATCGCTTTGGAAACGGAAGCTCTTATTCAATGCTGGTGTAAGAACAAAAACCCCTTGGTTATTTCGTAAAATCATTTGGCTTTGGTCTTTTTCAGCATTTTTCAAATTCACACGGTAGAAAGTGGGATCCTTATGCCAGATTTCTACTTTATATACCTGTGAATCAGAGCCCATTTTCAATGTCATTTTTGCATTCACCTTATAGCTGGTTAAGTCTTCCTGTTTACTCTTTAATTCTTTCACCACATCGTCCTGTGACTTTGAGCCACAGGCAGCGAGCATTAAGATGACCATCAGCCCCGTCATAAGGAGTAACCACTTTTTCCTCATTCCTTCAACCCCTTCTTGTCTCATTTCATATGATAATCAAAGAAGAGAAAGGCAGGAATCAGGCTTCAATATAACCATAGCTGACCTTGTCTCTCCTATTTCCCTATGAATATATGAGACAACCTGGGGGAATATGCGAAAAAGGTTGCCAAGCTATTAAAAAAAGTGGAAGCGCCCGTTTAGCCGCTTATGGATTGGACCGCCCGTTATGAGAAAAAGCAAACACGGAACTATAGTCGATTCGCTGTTGACTTATCGCAAGGAGCAGAGGGCAATTACACTAGCCGTTTGGCGATGGTCCTAGATTATTATCAAAGTTCAATAATGACCTGGGCGACTGCATACTCCCTGCTGTGCGAAATGGACAGGTGTGCCTGAACCTCCGGCTTTACAATAAAAGGCTTCCCGGATGCGTCCGTCCCAATTTCAATATCTAAAAAGGACAGTTCTCGCCCAATTCCTGAGCCCACTGCTTTTGAAAAGGCCTCCTTCGCAGCAAATCTTCCTGCTAAAAATTCCACCTTTCTCGCTTCAGAAAGGTCTTCAAACTTATTCTTTTCATTCATCGTTAAGATCCGGTCGACAAATTTGCTTTGTCTTGTGATGAGATGGCGAACTCTTGAAAGTTCAATAATATCAATACCAATCCCTTTAATCATCGTTCATCTTCCTTCTAATTAAAATATCGGCTGCATAATAGTGTACAAGACAGCAATTCTGTATATGATGGTAAGTGAAAGGAGGTTTTTACCTTGTTTACGAGAACCGAAAGCTTTCGTGAATTTATCCGCTTTTATCCAATGGTTTCTATTATTGTTGCCATTCACTTAGTATTATATCTTTTAACCATTTTACCAATATTCCCAAACTATTGGTTCTTTGAAACCTTTTCTGGAGTCAATCTTTATATTATGGAAGGGGAAGTTTGGCGGCTGATTACCCCAATTTTTATGCACAGCGGTTTTTCTCATATGCTGTTTAATAGTTTTTCCCTGGTTTTATTCGGCCCGGCACTAGAGCGCATGCTTGGAAGCAGCAAGTTTTTATTCGTTTATCTCCTGTCCGGACTGATTGCTAATGTCGCAACCTTGTTACTTGAGCCGTTAACCTACACCCATGTTGGTTCAAGCGGAGCAATATTTGGACTTTTTGGCTATTATATTGCGATTATTATGTTTCAGAAACATATGCTGTCCAAGCAAAACTCGCAAATTATCCTCACTCTTTGTGTTGTCAGCTTGATTATGACCTTTTTACAGCCAAATATAAATATTATCGCCCATCTGTTTGGCTTACTTGGCGGCTTTTTACTTGGGGCCATTCCTTATTATAATAAGAAGGACTTTTCTGAATCGATTAAAAGCACTGCAAACTGGGCCAGCAGCAAAAGGAAGAGCGCAGCCAGGCAATCTCCCGTAAAAGTGCTGATCTGGGCCGCGATCATCATCATCGCCATCGTAGGGTTTTTAGCACAAAAATAACAGGGATTCCAGCCGAATTTAACAATCGGCTGTATCCCTGTTTCTCTTCTTCCGAGAATACCAATCATAAATCTTTTGCAGGTCACTTCTTTCTATATCAATGACAGTGCCCCCAGCACCGCCAAACCCCGATTTTACATTCGCTTCTATTGTTCCGAGCTCCCGTTTCCGTTGAAAGTGACTTTCCCGCATTTCTAAGCTTTGAATCCGATTTTTCTTCATCAAAACTGTTATCCTATTCATCGTCCGAAACCTTAAGCTTAACTGCTGTTGATCGAGACTCCAGCCGGCAGCTTTATATTTTAATACTGCATTTCCCAACACAACTGCTAGAATAAGTAATGAAAGCAGTCCCCATACCTTTAAAAAGATAAGTGAAACAATGACGATTGGGACGACTACAAACGAGCTTCTGACGATATATCGCAGCAGTGCCCGTTTTGGTACAGGAGTAAAGGAGTACCTAAAGTGATATTCCGGCAAATACGGTTCTAAAATCGAACGAATTTGTTGCAACTTTACAATCGGTAGCAGTGTAACATTCGCTCCCTCCTGATTTGCAGCAGATCCGCCCGCACTTTCCACATAAACAGTGCCATAGCCAAGGATTTGCCGGATATTATTCTCACTAATTCGGATCGCTTGAATCCGATTTAAAGGAATCGTTATTTGTCTTTTTTCCAGGAGACCTCGAGAAATAACGATATCCTTTTCCGTTTTCACCACCGAAAAATTGGCATATTTCATTGTGGTCATAACAAGGGCAATAATCCAGGCAATGAAAAAGCCAATAAAAACAAAAATGCTAATTAAGATGAGATTATGGAGCGCCCATTTTTCTATACCGCCGCCAAATAATCGTTTATAAGGTATAAAGTCATCCAATTGTGAAAGTAATGCAAAAACGGCGGAAATCACCACCCCGACACCCCCGGATGTTAACGAGAGTAGCATTAATTGGTTTGTTGTAATTTTATAGATAGCTTCTTTCTCTTGCGCAGCCTCAGCTGTATTTATTCCAGGATCTTTAGCTGCTGCGACAAATTCCTGGATAACCCGGGCCTCTTCTTTCGTGATTGCTGAAAGGACAGCCTCAGCCTCCTCGCCACCACCGCCTCCTGCGGTTTCAATCTGTACTTTTACTAAGCCAAACAGTCGCTGTAAAACACCTTCAGAAAGATCAATGCTTTGAATCCGGTCAAACGGGATATATCTTTTTTTCCGAACAAAAACTCCATATTCAATCCTGAGTTCATCATTTTCAAAACGGTATGTAAACCTCATCCAAGATAGGATGCCGGTAAAGAAAGTAATGATGATAGCAATGAATGAGCCGGCAAGCGAAATCCATAACTGTTCTTTACTGTCTTTTGCTCCGGAAAAATTAATTGCAAGTAGCGGTATCAGCAGGTTTCGTATTCTTTTACCGGTATGAAGGATACTGACAATTGGGTGGAGTCGCTTAGGTTTAGACATCTTCTTCAGCCACCCTTGCCAATTTAGAAATAAAGAAGCGCAAGTCTTCAGCCTCCGTCTCTTTTAACGCAGGAATTTCATGAGCTGTAGCCGCTGTATGGACAATAACCGAGGCCAGCTTATATTTTCGTAAAATTGGTCCTTGCACGGTATCGACATGCTGAACACGGACCATCGGAACCAGTGTCCGGCAGACAATAAAAATTCCCTCTTGCAGTTCCAATTCCTCTTCGCGCACATCATATCTCCAGCGTCTCCATCTTAAGACAGGAAAAACAAAAATATGTAAACAAGGAAAAATGACGCCCAGTGCAATCAGGATGATCGAAATCCAAAAGGGTCCATCAAAAATATGTAATAGAAAAATAGCTAAAGCAGTTATTGACCAGCCAATCACCGACTTTATGACGCCCGAAATCCGCCAAACATTCAAAGCTTTTCTAGAAATTCTTTTTTTCGGCTCTGAATACATCCAATTCCCTCCTAACTCCCATTGTTTTTAGTATACAATGTTTTTTTACAAATTTCGTCATCTGATAATATTTTTTCCAAAAAGTAAAACCCATAAATTCGTTATGAAACCAACAAAAAAGAGCATGGACGCTATTGTCCATACTCTTCTAAAATTTATTGATGATTATAGCTTCTCGGTTTTGAGGATTTACCGCCGGTTCTTTTTTCACCGCTTCTTGGCTTTACTGGAGCCTTTTTTCGACGGTCGTTGTAGCCGCCGCGAGAATCGTCTCTTCTTCTACGATCACGGTCACCACGGTCAAACTGTTTTCTTTCTCTCTTTTGTGGCAGTGGTGATTCTTCCGTCAATTTAACAGGAGTCGTATCCGGTTCTTTTGTTAACATTTTTAAGACTGCAGCCACAACCGTTGCAGCATCGTTTGCTTCCAGCAATTCATCTGCTGCTGCTTTGTAATAATGCAGGTTGTTAGACTCAATCGTTTGCGTAATTTTATCTACTACCGCACGTTGCTGGCCTTCTAATGCTTCATCAAGTGTCGGTGCCTTCATTCTTTCCATCTTCCGTTTTGTTGTTTTTTCAACAACAGCAAGATAGGATTTTTCACGCGGAGTAATGAAGGTCATGGCAACACCTGTCTTGCCGGCACGGCCTGTACGGCCAATCCGGTGTACATAGCTTTCAGGATCTTGCGGAATATCAAAATTGTACACATGGGTAACTCCGGAAATATCCAGACCCCTTGCGGCTACGTCTGTTGCAACAAGAACATCGATCGTTCCTTCTTTAAATTTACGAAGAACGGACAAACGTTTTGCCTGGCTTAAATCGCCATGAATTCCTTCTGCCGTATATCCTCTTTGGGTTAATGCCTCAGATAACTCATCAACACGGCGCTTCGTCCGGCCAAAAACAATCGCAAGCTCTGGTGATTGAATATCCAAAAGTCTTGTTAACACATCAAATTTATTTCTTTCTTGAACTTCAAGATAATATTGTTCAATCGAAGGAACGGTCATTTCTTTCGTTTTAACCCGGACAATTTGCGGGTTTTTCATGAACTTTTCGGCCATTCGTTGAATTGGCCCCGGCATGGTAGCTGAGAATAGTAATGTTTGGCGCTCTTCAGGTGTTGAAGCAAGAATTGATTCAATGTCTTCAATAAAGCCCATGTTTAACATTTCATCTGCTTCATCAAGGATTACCGTGTTAACCGTATCAAGACGCATTGTCTTTCTGTTAATATGGTCTAATACACGTCCTGGAGTACCGACAATAATATGAGGGGCTTTCTTTAATGAGCGGATTTGACGGCTGATATCCTGACCGCCGTAAATTGGAAGAACGCGAACCCTTTTTCCGGCACCAATTTTGTATAGCTCTTCAGATACTTGAATCGCTAACTCACGTGTTGGGGCGATAATAATCCCTTGGATTGCATCTATTTTCGTATCAACTTTCTCCACCAACGGAATCCCGAATGCAGCTGTTTTACCTGTCCCTGTTTGCGCCTGACCGATCAAATCTTTATTTTCTAGGCTCAATGGAATCGTTTCTGCCTGGATTGGTGTTGCTTCCTCAAAACCCATTTTGAGAACAGCTTTTAACGTAGCTTGGCTAATGCCTAAGTCTTGAAACTTTGTCAATGTTTTCATTCTCCTTTTTCTATTTGAAAATGTTTTTGCTAAAGTGCTGAATATATTCTCACACACGCATCAAATGCGGTAATAGTTGCTGCTTTATTTTACTATAAAAAACGAATATGACTTTCAACTTCAAACCCGATCATAGAACTGAGCAAGGTTATGAGTTATACACCAACATAATAAAAGGCGGTGTGAGCAGAGCTTAGATCCATCCTAATTTAAAGTAGAAAATTTATTTTACTCTACGATAGGATATTCTGAATCGTTTTTGCGGCGCTCGGCCCCTTTTCCATACAAAAAGAACATTCCCCAAAGGAGTATGCCCTTTTCAATCGTTCTTTAGACACGTTGATGATTATCATACCACTTTCGCCAGCATTTTGCAATAAAGACATGTTTAAAACTGTCCTAAAACAGCCTTACCGCTCCATCAAAAAGTCCAGCACTTGAGAAAATAGGGCAGTACGTTCCTCACAGTGGCAAATATGATGTTTCGAATCCTTTATATAGGTGAGTTTTTTCTGTTTCGCACCAATGGTTTGGTATAAGTATTCAGCACTTTTGGGCGGCACAATCCCGTCACATTCCCCTTGTGCAATCAATGTCGGCACTTTCACCTGATTTAGAAGAGGCTTAATAAAAGAAACAAGCCTGCGGAATTGCAATGTCGCCGCTAAAGGGGTTTCTGTTATTTTTCTTTTATAACGCTGAAATAATTCATTCTCTTGTAAGTTTCCTCGAAAGGAATCGAATATCATCTGTTTTATATCGGTTCCGAGCTGCCTAGGATTAATATAGTATGCAGCCGCACTTAAAAGAACCAGCTTGTCCACAGGATAATTGGCAGCAAGAAAACTGGCAATCAAGCCCCCCATTGAAAAACCAATCACATACACGATCTCACAGGTTTCAATGAGTTTTTTCAATTCTGCTTCGGCATGATCAATCCACTCTTGATAGCGGACTCCTTTTAAAGAGCCTGGTTCACCGTGTCCCGGCAGCGTAGGAACGCTAAATAACCAATCTGTTCGTTCCTGCAAATACTCGGCCAGGGGCTCTACTTCATAGGGAGCACCCGTAAAGCCATGAATTAGTAAGCAGCCAATCATCCTTGTCACACCTGCCAATTATCGCAAAATAATTACTTTATTTTTTTTGTAAGGCTGAAACGACTTCCTCTAACCTCATACCACGGGAAGCCTTCACAAGCACGAGTGTATGTTCATCGATGAACGTTTTTAATTTCTGAATGAGTTCTGTCTTATCTGTAAAAGCAAACACCCTCTGTTCCCCCAAGGCCATTCTTGCACCTTTCGCAATCTCCTCGCCGAGCGTACCAAAAGTAAAGAGATAATCAAGTTTATCAGCACTTAAACCTTCTCCAATTTGCAGGTGGTATTGCGTCTCCTGCGGGCCAAGCTCTAGCATGTCACCAAGAACAAGGATTTTCCGCTTATATCCTTGGAGATTTGACACCAATTCAATAGCTGCCATCATCGAGGAAGGACTTGCGTTATAGGCATCGTTAATAATTTTTTCTCCACGTTGCCCTTCAACTAACTCCATACGCATATTTGTCAGCTTAATGTTTGCTATGCCTGCATTCATTTTTTCAAATGGAATGGAAAAATAATGAGCAATTAACATCGATGCAAGCGCGTTTAAAATGTTATGCGTACCGAGAACAGGGAGTTCAAAAACAATGTCATCAGTATTGATTTTGAAGGAGTTCCCTTGCTCAATTTGAGTGATTTCTGTTGGATATAGATCATTGGTTTCATTTCTGCCAAAGGTCTGAATGTTGATATTTCCTTTATATTGGTGGATTCGCTCCATTAGCAGCGGCTCATCTCCATGGAGGACCGCGAGTCCACCATCACGGAGCCCTTGAAGGATTTCCAGTTTTGCTTCGGCAATTCCTTCCCTTGAGCCAAGGTCAAGAAGATGTGCTTCCCCAATATTGGTAATCACAACAGCATCAGGACAGGCAAGTTTTGTCAGGAATTCAATTTCACCCCTGCCGCTCATCCCCATCTCAAGGACAGCAATTTCAGTGTCTTCATTCAGGCCTAGAACCGTTAATGGCAGGCCGATATGGTTATTATAGTTTCCTTCCGTCTTTTGCACTTTATACTGGGTCGATAATAGCCCAGCAGTCATATCCTTTGTTGTCGTTTTTCCATTACTTCCCGTGATTCCGACCACTTTAACAGGTAATTCCTTCCGATATTGACGTGCTAATTCCTGTAAGGCGACAAGACAGTCGTCGACCATAACAATTGGCAAATGGGTGGGTGGATTTGGGACATCCTTTTGCCATAGGGCAGCCACCGCGCCTTTTCGGATCGATTCCTCTACATATTTATGGCCGTCCGCATATTCTCCTTTAAATGGAATAAACAAGTTTCCTGGTTTTATCTTTCGGGAATCAATCGTCACTCCCTCAATAATCAAGTCTTCAAACGGGGTGATATCATTAGTGGCAGAAACCATTTCCGAAATTTGTTTCACAGAGCGTTTTATCAAATTGATATCCTCCTTTACTAATTTTAAAAATTAAATGGACACGGCACTTCAGCCGTGTCTCCGTTGTCTTAGTTAGTTAAAAAGTGTATTTAATATTCTGTTTCTCCGCATGTCTTTCCTTTGCTAGATTCACAAGTCGCTCGATTAATTGTGGATACTCTATCCCCGTGTGCTTCCACAAAAGCGGGAACATGCTAAACGGCGTAAAGCCTGGCATTGTATTAACCTCATTAATTAACGCCTTACCATCCTTCGTTAAGAAGAAATCAGCCCGAACAAGTCCGGAGCAATCCAATGCTTTAAATGCTCGAATCGCCATTTCCTTCAGCTGTTCATACTCTTCTTCTGTTATGTCGGCAGGAATAATCAGCGCTGTATCGCCATCTTCATATTTCGCTTTATAATCATAAAAATCCGTTTTCGGCACAATCTCACCCGCAACGGAACATTCCGGATCATCGTTTCCAAGGACAGCGATCTCAATTTCACGAGCTATGACACCTTCTTCAACAATGACTTTACGGTCAAATTGGAAAGCTTCTACAAACGCTTTATCTAATTCAGAACGATTGGTACACTTGCTGATTCCTACACTTGAACCAAGATTCGCTGGCTTCACAAAGCACGGATACCCCAGTTCAGCCTCCACCTTGGCATAAGCCTCTTCCTTCGTATGCGCCCATTCACTTTTAATAAAAGCAACATAGTTTACCTGTGAGAGACCGGCCTGTGCAAAGACATTCTTCATCATGACTTTATCCATTCCAGCAGCTGAAGCTAGAACGCCATTCCCCACGTATGGCAAGTTAAGTAATTCCAATAGCCCTTGAACAGTTCCGTCTTCGCCATTTGGTCCATGGAGCAATGGGAAAATAACATCAAGAGATGCCGCTTCTTGCTGTTCCGCTTGGAAAAGTGATAATGGTGATAATGAATTGTCGTTAGAAAATTCAAGTGCTTTAACGTTTTCTACTGGCCCACTTAGCTGTGGACCTTTAATCCACTCGCCTTCAACATTTATGTAAATAGGTTGAATTTCAAATTTCTCAAGGTCTAATGCTCGAATCACTGCAAGTGCTGTCTGTAAGGATACTTTATGTTCGGCGGATTTTCCTCCATATAACAAACCTAGTTTTGTTTTCATACCAAAACCTCCATATTCTCTTTCACGGTTATATTTTAACACTTTATTAAATAAGAAAGGAAATGTGGCAGACGTGTTTTTTAAATGTTTTTTCCTATCTATATTTTATGATGCCTATAGCTTGCTTCAAAACAATCAATTGTTCTACTATAAAGAAAACTCGCCGATTGGCGAGCCCCTAAGGGCGAAGACAGAGGCGTAGTTGCACTTATGCGTTAGGAAAGAAAAGCTTCAGCGCCCGTCTAGCGGCGTGTAACCACTTGTCGCTGGGCGCTGAAGCTGGACATATCTCAAAGTCGATTTTTATACTTTATTACCTTATTAAGAAAATCTCCCCAAAATGGAGAGATTTTAAATGACATTTAGTTTCCATTCTTTTGTTTTTTTATCAAAGATGATTTTCGCATGGTATGGTTTATTGGAGATTTGTTCATATTCTTCCACCATATCATCCATATTTGCAAAATCGCCAATCACCCAGATAGGAATTTCAATCCGGCTGCGCTGATGGTCTGCATCTCTTAAAGATATGCAAATTCCTTCCTTGATGAAGGGGGTTAACGAAAGAAGAATTTCTTTATTAACCTGCGGATAGTCGCGTTTCTTTCGAATCCCAAAAATTGATTTTTCTAGCTTCATCTCCCCAAGTTTGCCGGCGATTACTTCACTAAGTAAATGAAAAAAATCCTTGAAGCTGCGATAATAGGTCTTGTTATACCAGCCATCATCATGGGCCAAATAAACAAAACGGTTTCCCAGTTTATTATAAAAAGGCAATTTTAAATGCTGCTTTTGATGGCCTAAATATAATAATTCTGCTAATTCCTGACCTGAAAGTTCATTTAATACTTCTTCTTCAATAAAGTCGATCCAACAGAAGTTTCCGTAACTGTATACATCTTCCACAGCTAACTTGTTAATTCTCTCTTCCGGACAATATTCGAGCAGCGTATGCATATTAAAATCAGCATCATCAAAGCGGTGCGCCAGTAAAAGAAGATGATTTAATGAACCTGAAAAAGCAGCAGTAAATTCAGCGAATTCGATACCATAGGACAGTACATACTGGTCTGTTTGATTTAAATGAATATAGATGAGATCCCGTATGTCTTGATGATGCTTTTTCAAAGCCAAACTCCCCCGTTCAACTACATTTTAATAATATTTAACGGCAGTTTCCATGAAACTTCCAAATGCATTTTGTAAATACTTCCTTATTTTATCAAATAATAGGTCAATTAGCATATTTCAATTCTTTTACAAAAAACTATCATGTGTTACACATACTATTTTTAAATCCACTTTAAATATTATTAGTTCTTTAATCTAATTGTAGACAAATTGTTATCCATGCACCAAATGAAAGGAGTGTATATAAAGCATGATTAAAGATATGACTCCCGATGAAATCAGTCTTTATATTATAAAAACCTTAAAAGAAAACAAAAAAGCGGAATTTGAAATAATTTTAGATGAACTCCAACCCTATGATGTAGCTAAAATTTATGAAGAATTACCGGAAAAGCATAAAGGAAGGTTTCTATTATTTTTAAAATTTGACGTCCTTGCTGACTTGATGGAGGAGCTTCCAAAGTCAGAACAGCTGAATTTATTAAACATTCTTGGCATCGAAAAATCCGGTAAGGTTCTAGATTTAATGGACAATGACGACCTTGCGTTATTATTAAATGAACTATCCCCTGAGAAAAAGGATTCACTTCTTTCAGGTATGAATATAGAAGAGTCCAAAGCAGTTAAGGGCATTATGAATTACCCTCCGGAAACAGCCGGAAGAATTATGACAAACCGGTTTGTCTGGATCCGAGATTATTTTACCGTCAGAGAAGCAGTCGATAAATTTAAAATATTTGCTGAGTTTGCAGAGTCGATTAACTATCTGTATGTCATTGATGAAGCACGAAATCTTGTTGGGGTCGTCTCTTACCGGGATTTACTATTAGCGGAACCGGAGGAAAAAATCCGGACGATTATGTATGAACGGGTCATTTCCGTTTCGGTTACAACTGACCAAGAGGTCGTGGCGCGTACTGCGGAACGATATGATTTCTTGGCGATCCCGGTTGTCGATGAAAACAATGTCCTTGTCGGGATTGTCACCGTGGATGACATTATTGATGTCGTCATAAAGGAAGCAAATGAAGATATTGAAAAGTTATCGGCATCAGGAAAAGCAATTGACTTTGAAACAAAAACATTGGTCGCTGCAGCAAGAAGGCTTCCATGGCTGATTTTACTATTATTTATTGGTGTTATTTCAGGAAGAATCATCAGTAGTTTTGAAGAAACCCTTCAACAGGTCGTGGCCCTTGCCTTTTTTATGCCAATGATTGCCGGGATGACGGGAAACACCGGCACGCAATCGCTTGCGGTCGTTGTCAGAGGGCTGATCTCATTTGATATTAATAAGCGCGTGATCACCCGCTTAATAACAAGGGAACTCGGTGTCGGCATTACCATCGGCATCACCTGTGCTGTCTTAATTGCCATTATAGCTTATATTTGGCAGGGAAATTTGATATTGGGCGCTGTTGTTGGCTGCTCCCTATTTTTCACTCTCATTATCGGGACACTTGCGGGAACGATTATACCGCTAATCCTTTACCGCTTGAAGATTGACCCTGCGGTGGCGTCAGGGCCGCTGATTACCACCTTAAACGATATTTTTTCGTTACTCACCTATTTTGGCATTGCCACTATGTTTTTAAAGTATTTAATGTAAGAAAAGCGGAAGTAGCGGCTGGTTGTTGGAGCTGGACAGTTTTCGAAGTTCAACGATATTTAAAAATTATATGAAACCTTTCACGTATGGAATCGTTATATATAAGGGGATGTAATATTTTCCCTAAATAAGCATTTTTAGCGAACCTTTTCTCTATTGGCATGAGGTAGATCATTATTGAACAAAATGGGTGTGTCCGATGGATATATACAGAAAAAAAGCCGATCGATTTGATTGGACTTTAACATTATTATTATTTCTTTTTTTCTTAGTCAGCTGTACAGCTATTTATAGTGCACAAGCATCGGGGCAATATGGCGGGAAGAATTTTTTAGTTATGCAGGTTTTTTGGTATGGAATTGGGGCCGCCATTATCTCCGTTTCCATCTTTATCGACGGCTATCAATATAAGCGGCTTTCCTGGTATTTATATGGCTTTGGACTGATTTTACTTATTGGCGTTTACATTGCACCAGAATCCATTGCACCTGTAAGAAACGGGGCAAAAAGCTGGTTTGTCATTAGAGGAATCGGGCAGATTCAGCCGTCAGAATTTGTAAAAATTTTTTTGATTTTGGCCTTAAGCCGTCTTATTACAACCCACCACGAAAAGCATCTTGAAAAAACATTAAAAACAGACTTTCTTTTACTTTTAAAATTAGGCATTACAACAGCTGTGCCGCTTGGATTGATTATGCTTCAGCCCGATCTTGGGACAGCACTCGTCATCCTATCCATTTTAACAGGACTTATCTTGATTTCCGGGATTTCATGGAAAATCATTATCCCGATATATAGTGCGGGGGCATCCCTTGCAGCCCTTATATTCTATCTTGTATTAGTCAAGCCTGAATTTCTGGAAAAATATCTCCATGTACAAACCTATCAGTTTAACCGAATTTATGCCTGGCTTGATCCCTATAGTCATGCAACAAGCTCGAGCTACCATTTGTTAAAATCGTTGAGTGCGATTGGCTCAGGACAAATATCCGGAAAAGGGTTAGGCAGTCGCGAGGTTTATATCCCGGAAGCCCATACTGATTTCATTTTTAGTGTTATTGGTGAGGAGTATGGATTCGTTGGCGGCAGTATCGTCATTGGTCTCTTTTTTCTACTCATTTATCATTTAATCAAGACTGCTTTAGATTCCAATGACCCGTTTAATGCCTATGTCTGTACAGGAATTATTAGTATGATTACCTTTCATGTCTTCCAAAATATCGGCATGACAATTCAAGTACTGCCGATTACTGGAATTCCGCTGCCATTCATCAGCTATGGCGGCAGCTCGCTCATGGGGAATATGTTTGCGATGGGTCTTGTATACAGCATCCACTACCACCATAAAACGTATATGTTCTCATCCGAAAACTCGTTAAATGCTTAATAGAAAAGCGGAAGTGCCTTGAACAGGAACTGAAGCTAGACAATAAGAAAAGCGGAAGCGCCTTGTACAGGGGCGATATAGGGAGAATTATCGACTGGCAAGCAAAGCGAAGCCAGAGATTAGTCTCCCTTAATGCGTAAAGAAAGCGACAGCTTTCTTTAGCCAAGCATAAGACGAGCCGGCGAGAAGGCTGCTTTTTAGCCTTCTTGACGGATTGGCTTATGACCCCGAGCCCCTAGGCGCTGAAGCTAGACAATTATAAAAAAGGGCAGGGCTCTGGTGCCTTTTTCTATTAATGTAGGAATTTCTTAAAGAAGATTACCATATTAATTTGAATATAAGACAAACTGGTATAAACTAATTAATGTTGGTCTCTATTATTTACATAAGTGAAGGTGAACTATGGCACAGTTTATTAACTCTATTTTGGAATTTTTATCACAGTTAGGATACCTCGGTATTGCCCTAGGATTAATGATAGAGATTATTCCAAGTGAAATTGTCTTAGGCTATGGCGGGTACATGATTTCACAAGGACATCTCAATTTTGTCGGCGCTGTTATTGCCGGTACGATCGGCGGCACGCTTGCCCAGCTATTTTTATATTGGGCCGGTTATTATGGAGGCAGGCCTTTTTTAGAAAAATACGGGAAATATGTTCTTATTAAAAAGAGTCATATTGATATTGCCGAACGCTGGTTTGAAAAATATGGAGCCGGTGTGATTTTCTCTGCAAGGTTCATACCTGTTGTCAGACATGCCATTTCCATTCCTGCCGGGATTGCCAAAATGTCAGCAACTAAATTTACCCTTTACACCGTGGCAGCCGTTGTACCGTGGTCGATTCTCTTCCTTTATTTGGGGAAGGTGTTGGGTAAGAACTGGTCTCATGTAAAGGAATTTGCTCAGCCATATGTCCTACCAATCATTATTGCCGCTGTTGTTTTGGGCGCTATCTATTTTTTAGTCAAAAAAACGAAAAAAACCACCGATTAATCTGATGATTCGGTGGTTTTTATCCATTATATGTTAAAAAAGCGATAATGCATGAGAAATAAGCCAAAGATTGAAAAAAATGAGCCATAAACATTTGCTCTGTTAATTGTTTTTACTTTTTAAAATGGATAGAAGTGTCGCTACAAGGACGACCTTTTTAAAAATCAGATAGGTTCGAATCGCTAAGCATAATTGATGGTACAAAATATTGTCTCAGCTTTTTATCGTAATGAAACACCGTAACCCGATAATTGTTTTCACCTGCTTTATGCTATACCATATCAAAAAGTTTACTTTATTAACATTAAAGCATAACACCCGTAATCGCAGCAGTTAATAGGCTTACAAGTGTTGCGCCAAAAAGTAATTTAAGGCCAAACTTCGCGACAAGATTTCCCTTCTTTTCGTTTAACCCTTTTACGGCACCGGTGATAATTCCAATCGATGAAAAGTTAGCAAAGGAAACAAGGAAGACAGAAATGATTCCAACGGTTCTGCTTGACAATGAATCTGTGATTTTTCCTAAATCTATCATCGCAACGAACTCATTGGATAATAATTTTGTCGCCATGATGGTTCCTGCATCGACAATTTCGGATGAAGGTACTCCAATGACAAATGCAAATGGTGCGAACAAATAACCAAGCGCCATTTGGAAGCTAATGCCGAAAATCGAAGCAAACAGATGATTAATCATGCTAATTAGGGCAACAAAACCGATTAGCATCGCACCCACGATGATGGCCACTTTAAAACCATCCAAAATATATTCCCCAAGCATTTCAAAAAAGGTTTGCTTCTCTGCATCTTGAATATCAATAATATCCTCTTCTTCTGTTACTTCATAAGGATTAATGATATTGGCAATGATAAATCCTCCAAATAAGTTTAATACCAGTGCGGTGATCACATATTTTGGTTCGATCATTGTCATATACGCCCCTAAAATCGATGCCGACACTGTCGACATTGCTGAGGTGCATAATGTATACAAGCGATGTTCAGGAAGGTATGGAAGCTGTTTTTTTACTGAAATAAACACCTCAGATTGGCCAAAAACAGCAGATGCCACCGCATTAAAAGACTCTAATTTCCCAAGACCATTCACCTTACTTAAAACCATGCCTAGGAAACGGATAATAATCGGAAGAACTCTTATGTACTGAGCAATTCCAATTAATACGGAAATAAAGACAATCGGCATTAAAACGTTCAAGAAGAAAGGTGCTTCCCCTTTATTTGCAATTCCGCCAAATACAAAATTAATCCCATCTGCAGCATATGCTAGAAGATGTTCAAATACTCCTGAAACTCCTCTAATAAGCACAAGCCCTACTTCTGTATTAAGCAGGAAATAAGCAAATAGAAGCTGTAAAATAACCATGATGCCTATCGGCTTAAATTTGATCCCTTTTTTATTGTTACTTACGATAAAGGCAAGCAAAAAAATAACGACTAATGCCACCAAAAACATAACAAATTTCAAAAATGCTCTCTCCCTTTTCTGATGATGGTATATCTGAGCTGTAAAAGTTTTAAATCAACTTGTATTTTTCGACAAAAAACGACAACGTTTTCAAACACAAACCTGATTATAAGATTTGCTTATTATAAGTGTCAACTCTTTGCAAGGAAGTGGTAAAATTCAGGTTATTCATTATCATCTAATTTTTACTTTTTCCTTTTTGCCATCGAATCATCCATTCTTTTCTGCTCAAAGGGAATATAAAAAAGGTATGGAGAATTCTCCCCATACCTTCGTTCAACCACTATTGTTCTCATTCTAGCTTATTTTATGACCCTTGCTGGGCCACACTTACCCGGCCTTTATATAAAAAATAGAAATAAAGAAGCATCGAAATGAAAATGGAAACAGCAGATGTTATATAAATACTGCTATATCCGAGCAGATGGCTAATCTGACCGAACACCATCGCCCCTAAACCCACACCTAAATCGAAAAAGGAATAGAAAGTAGCATTCGCCATACCTCTTCGATGCATTGGAACTTTTTCAATAGCCCACGCCTGCAGGGCAGGTTGTACCATGCCAAAACCAAGACCATACAAAACAGCCGCAACAAAAAGAACCATGCTGTTTGGAAGCCACGATAAAAAAATCATCGCTATCAATATTAACAATGTTCCAGGGATAAAGACAGCCTGATGTCCTTTTCGGTCATATAGCTGTCCCGCGAAAGTCCTTGTGACCATTAATGCAAGTGCATATAAGAGAAAGTACAATTGAATGCCGGAAATATCCTTTTCAGCCGTATATAATGGTAGAAAGGCAGCAATCCCGCCAAATGTTACCGTGATAAAGAACATCAGCATCGACGGCTTCAATGCATTTTTCTCATAAAGATCAAGCTTTACTTTTGTCTCTTTCTGCTTTGGTACAACCTTTTTGTAGGTAATTCTTGAAGACAACAAAAGAGCTACCAATCCTAATCCGGCACAAATTAAGAAAAATTGTTTAAACGAAATGATGCCGGTTAGAATCAGCCCTAAAGAAGGACCGATTGCCAGTGCTAAATTGCCAGACAACCCATAATACCCCATTCCCTCTCCTCTTCTAGAAGCAGGAATTAAATCCGAGGCAATTGTTCCGGAGGCAGTGGTGGAAAAACCCCAGCCAGCCCCTTGAACAACCCGCATCGCAAATAATAAGACGATGCTTGTTGAAAATCCAAAGGATCCTACCGATAGGACAAAAATGGCTAAACCAATGAGATAAACAAATCCCCTGCCCTTTGTTTCAAGTGATTTTCCCGCATATGGGCGCAGCAATAAGGCAGAAAAGGTAAAGATCCCTACGACAAACCCGATTAATTGATCATTGCCGCCTAAATCTTCCACAAATAGAGGAATGGTTGGAAGCGTCATTTGAAATCCAAGAAAGATAAAGAAGTTAGCTAAACAGATAAGAACAAAGTCTTTTGTCCATATTTTTTCTTTTCTCAGCTGTTTTTCCATATATAGTGAAGTTTCCTCTCTTTTTTTATCAATGAAAAAACGTTTCTACACTAGTAGAAACGAAATTTCTGTCAAAAATGTATTACTTTGCATTAGCAGCTTCAATGACTCGTTTCATTGAATGCATTTGACCTAAATGAAGGGACTCATGAAAAATGGCAAAGTTGGCAAGTTCACCAAAGGTTTCTTGACCTAGAAACGGAGTCTTCAGCTTTTCGTTAAAGCTTTCTGCCGGAATTTCCTTGATTCTTTTCATTTGCTCTTTTAACTGTGCCGATAATTCCTGAACAGATGGAACGTCACCTTGCCAGTCGGCTGGTTTCGTGCCTGTTGCAAAAAATTCCATATAGTTTGCTGGGAGACTCGTTGATTTTTTCGGAAAGCCAAACATAAACTGTTCAGCAACTGTCAAAACATGACCAACATGCCAGTGAATCGTATTGTTAAAACCGTGCGGCTGGACATCTAGAATCGCCTCGTCTAAAGCCTCGACAATTTTAATAAAATAACTCCTGGTTAACTCAAAGCTCTTAAATAATAGTTCACTCATTCATTTTAGCCTCCCTCTCATTTCATAGCTTTATTCTATACCAAAATCAGGTAATTTTTAAAGTAAAACGCTCTTACATTTCTTCCGGTGCTTCAATCCCTAACAGTCGTAAGCCTTCTTTTAGAACAACTGTTACCGAATAAACAAGGGCCAAGCGCGCTTCCCGCTCGCTGCTCTCCTCGAGGATTTTTACTTCGGCATAATATTTATTGAAGGCTTGGGCAAGGTCAACAATATATTTGGCCACCTGCGAGGGGTCAAAGTTCTCACAAGATCTTTTAATGGCAGGTGCAAATTCCATTAGCAGGCTTGCCACCTTCCATTCTTTTTCCCAAGAATTCGTGTAGTTTTTAGGATGTAAATCCGCTTGCCAATTCGCTTTTCGTAAAATCGAACATGCCCGGGCAAAGGTGTATTGGACATATGGACCTGTTTCCCCTTCAAACCGAAGCATTTCCTCTAAAGAAAATTCAATATCATTCATCCGGTTATTTTTTAAGTCGTGGAAAATAACCGCACCCACTCCCACCTGTTTCGATACTGCATCTTTGTTTGGCAGGTTTGGATTCTTCTCCTCGATATTGTGCCGTGCCATCGAAATTGATTCATTTAATACCTCTTCTAATAAAACAACCTTGCCTTTACGTGTCGACATCTTTTTACCGTCTTTTAACATCATTCCAAATGGAACATGAACCATTTTCTCTGCCCATTCATAGCCCATTTTTCCTAACACGGCAATCAACTGTTTAAAATGAAGGCTTTGTTCATGACCGACCACATATAAGGACTGGACAAAGTCGTAGTTTTCTTTTCTGTAGTGAGCGGCTGCTAAATCACGGGTGGCGTAGAGTGTAGCGCCATCGGATTTTTTAATTAAGCAAGGAGGCAGCTGCTCTTCGGCTAACTCGACTACCATGGCCTGATCGGATTCTACCAGCAGCTGTTTTTCCTCAAGCAGTTTGACGATCCGATCCATTTTGTCATTATAAAATGCTTCCCCCGCATAAGAGTCAAATTGGACGTTCATCAACTCGTAAATTCTTGAAAACTCTTTAAGTGATTCATCTCGAAACCATTGCCACAGTGTTAAGGCATCCTTATCACCATCTTCTAATCGTTTGAACCAGCTGCGTCCCTGATCTTCAAGTGATGGGTCTGATTCCACCATATCATGAAACTTAATATACAGCGCGAGTAGCTCCTTGATCGGGTTTTGTTTTACCTTTTCGGCATCACCCCATAGTTTATAGGCGGTAATTAACTTCCCAAACTGTGTGCCCCAGTCACCAAGATGGTTTATTTTGATGGGCTTATAGCTGCATTTCTCTAAAATAAGCGCTATAGAGTTTCCAATTACGGTAGAACGCAAATGTCCCATCGAAAATGGTTTGGCAATATTCGGTGACGACATGTCGATCGTTACATTGCCGCCATCCCCAAATTCTTGAGCCCCAAAATGTCCTTTTTGCTCGAAAATGCTGTTGATGAGTTGTTCCGAAACCAGCTTTTTATTTAAAAAGATATTAAGGTACGCGCCTACAACTTCAACCTTTTCAAATGTTGGCGATTGAATCTTTTCACTTAGTTCTTGTGCAATTAGATTGGGTGATTTTCTTTTTAGCTTGGCTAATGTGAAACACGGAAAGGCTAAATCCCCATGTGAAGCGTTTTTTGGTTTTTCAATCATTAGTTCTAGATCCGCTGCTGCAATTTCCTGGTCTAGCAGCTCGAATAGGATGGCTGCAAGCTCCTTTTTAAAATTCATTTTTATTGACCTCCTTTAATTAATAAACAAAAAACCCCCGCCTCTTATATAAAGAGACGAGAGTTTGATTATCCCGCGGTACCACTCTAATTGTTCAAAAAGAACCGGCTTTACTTTGTAACGGAGGATTCTCCGGCGTACCCTACTTTGGTTCGGGTTAGCATCTCAAAAGTGCGCTTCATTATCTGCTCTGTATCAGGCTCACACCACCCCTGACTCGCTTGCACGTCCTAGATAACTACTCTCTTTTTCATTGATTTTCCGACTTGATTACCAGTTATTATACTGGAAACATAAGGATTTTTCCAGTCATGTTGATGAATTTTTTTTATTAAGGAAATCCTACTATGGAAGGAGGGATTTTCTATGGCCAGAAGAAATAAAATACTTGTCCCGGAAGCCCGCAAAGGATTGGACGCGCTTAAAGCGAAGGTCGTTCAATCTGCGAACCCTGACAATGCGAAATTTGAAGCTGCCGAAGAGGTCGGTGTTCCCTTGAAAAAAGGCTATAACGGCCAGCTCACATCCGAACAGGCCGGAAAAGTCGGCGGCAGACTTGGCGGCAGCATGGTTCGCGAGCTCGTTAAAATGGCACAAGAAAACTTAAGTAAAAAACATTAATGCTTGGTTAATAGTGTACTTTTTAAAGGACAAATCGCAGTAGGTTATCTGGGGATTTGTCCTTTATTATGCCGTTGAAGGACTTTTCTCTGGACGATTGCTAGCGATTTGTCCCTCATTATGCCGATGAAGGACAAATCTTCTTAGGAAAGCGGAAGAAATGACCTTCATTAAGTCGATGAAGGACTAATCTCCGTAGGATAGCGAAAGAATTGGCCTTCATTAAGCTGATGAAGGACTTATCTCCGTAGCCAATCGGAAGAATTGGCCTTCATTATGGCGATGAAGGACAAATTTCCGTAGGACATCGGAAGAATTGGCCTTCATTATGCTGATGAAGGACTAATCTCCATAGACAATCAGAAGAATTGGCCTTCATTATGCTGATGGAGGACTAATCTCTGTATACAATCGGAAGAAATGTCCACTAAAATCTTTTTACGTGGACTCTTTCTACGATTTTTCCTAATAATCCACTTAGGCTTCTTACCCCAAATTTGAATCAATCTTGTGCAATTTATTTAGTCGGTGTGTGCGACGGCGCTGATTTCGATCAGTTGCTCTGGGGATGCCAAGTAAGTCACGCCGATGAGGCTGCCGGCCGGCCGATGTTGTCCCACGTATTCCTTGAACAGCCGGAGGACTGGCTCGAAATGCTCTTGCGCATTTGTTAAATAGATCTCCATATAAGCGAGGTTGGACTTCGTGACACCAAATCCCTCCAGTACGCGATCGAGATTTTCAAGCGTCTGTCGGGTCTGTGCTTCGATATCGCCCTCGCCAATGAACGCACCCTCCATATCGTGGGAAAATTGCCCCGAAATGTAGATAGTGTCGTTGACGCTGTAACCTTGGGTAATACCGTGATCCCAAAGACCGTGATCGTAGGTTTTAACATTAGTCATTTTTTTCTCTCCTTTACTTCAAAGTAATGTCAGTATAAAATGAACGCAAACAAAAAAATAGTACGCACTTTTTTGATAGGTACTACCAGAAAGGATAGTGTAAATATGAGTATGGCTGACTATAAAGAAAAGGGTAATATTCAAGAGACACCTTTTGGTTATACAATATCAGTGATTGGTGGTAAATGGAAAATGCTTATTATTTACCTCCTGGCAGAAAATCAACCAGTTCGCTTTAATGATTTGAAAAGAAAAATAGGAGCTATTACTTTTAAAACATTGAGTTCACAACTTAAAGAATTGGAAGCAGATGGGATTGTTAGACGGAAAGAGTATCCTCAAATTCCCCCTAAAGTTGAGTACAGTCTCACACATAAAGCAGAAACTCTATTACCTGTTTTGGAACAGTTATGTGAGTGGGGAGTAAAAAACCGCAATAATTAAGTTCCTTCTGTATAGCAGATGAAATTAATAGCATCATCCGTTCCAAAAACGCGGAAGTTTTTTACGAGAGCAATTAGAAAACTGTGGTTTTAATTCTTTGTTCATGACAGAGGCGTTTGTGGAATATGGCTCATTGAAATGATCAAACTATTTTATAAAAATCTCATACTTCACAAAATGCAATTATTTCATTTTAATCAATCTTTTTTCAAAATGGATTCTTTTAATTTGCCGTAAAATGCAGCTTCATTCGACTTTATTTAAAACAAGCATTAAGACCCCCTATTAAAGATATTTTTAACGCTTTCCCAGGCCGTTTTGTCCTTTAGAACAACAAGACTAACCTCACATATAATATTTGCAAACGATTTTAAAATTGTTTTTGGATTTGGAATCGGCATGACAGTTGTCTCCATCTTTCTTTTCTTGTTTGGCATTTTTTTATGTCTAATGGAAGAATACACTGACAGAATAAAGTAAAAACAAAGATTGCCGAATCTTCAAAAAGATTTTATAATTAAGCTAGATTAAGTTTAGAGGAGATGTGCCTATGCTATCGCTCATTGCAGGAACCCGAAAACACTGGTAATACAGGGGGCCTCAGGTAAGCCTGATACAATGCGCAACTGCCCCCGCTAAAAAAATTAGGGGGAATTATGAATGATGTTGAATGATTTATTTAAAGGAAAGTTTATAAAATTAACCGCTGAAAGAGATTCAGACGCGGAGGAAATGGCTCGTTGGCAGGAAAATAGTGATTATTTACGAAAAGTGGATACTGATTTTGCGCTGCCAAAATCGTCCGCTGCATTGAGAGAATATGACGCTTCGAAAAGGAACGGCTCTAAGAATTTCGAATTCAGGCTGCGTACACTTGATGATGACACGCTGATTGGCTTTGTTGCCCTTCACAGCATCGAATGGAACAATCAGGCTTGTTTGCTGGCAATCGGCATTGGAAATCCGGACCATCGTGGCAAAGGCTACGGGACAGATGCCCTGAACCTGATTCTTCGTTATGCTTTTTATGAACTAAACATGAATCGCGTTGGGCTTGATGTTATTTCCTATAACCTTCAAGCAATAAAAGCATATGAAAAGGTTGGCTTTAAAACGGAAGGGTCAATGAGAAGCGCCGTACTAAGGGACGGGAAGAAGTATGACCGTGTCATTATGGGGATACTCCGTGACGAATGGCTAGAAATGCAAATGTAATAATGACAAAAGACTTGTGCAGTTGTTGCACAAGTCTTTTTTTATCACCTTGGCAGCCCTTTCAAAAGAAATACCTTCATAATTTCAGCGATCTGCTCCGAACTCAACGGTTCGTGGTTTCTTTCCCAATCAGATACAAGGGCAATATACATTTTTAACAATAGAAAGCTAGTGATTTCAGTGTTGATTGCCGGGAGGGCCCCTTTAGCAATGGCCGTCTCCATTTTTTGCTGTAAATAAGCAATAATCTCATTCTCGACATGCTGCAGCATTTCGGAAACCGTCAATGTTCCCATTTCTGCTTCTTCCTGGACAAGCTTAATCATGAGATGATGCTGGGAGCGAAACTCTAATAAACGGTATAGGGCACGATGGACATTTTCCGTAAACGGTAAATCTGGCTGGATAACCGCCTCCGCCTCTACAGTCATTTCTTTCACCAAGGAAGAAATAATCTCTTCAAATAATTCCTCTTTATTTTTAAAAAAAGTATAAATCGTTCCTTTTCCAACATTAGCAAGCTTCGCAACCTGATCCATTGTCGTCGCTTTATAACCAAATAATGAAAAGGATTTTGTTGCCGCTTCAACAATCATTTTTCTTCTGTCGGGTGCCATTCTCATTCCCTCCGTTTTGACTAATTTAGTTTTTTAGTCACTTTGATATAATTTTACTATAGCATAGCTTTATATTAGTATCAAATTTATATGTAAAACTTTTGGAAAGTCGTCAAAAATACACGACCGAAAATGTCATGTTTTTTACCATAAAGAATCGATCATACGTCTTTCCCTCTGTATGTTTTCTTGAACAGCGCTCCAGTACATACACCGCTAAACGGTCGCCTTGCGCTTTTCAAATTCCAAAAAGTTTCTTATCAGGGTAGAAGCACCACAAAAGTGCTCGTCAACTTTACTTCCCATATAATTAGTCAGTATGGGAAATTAGAGTAAAAGAAAAAAACCTGATGAAAATTTCCATCTAGGAGTGTAAGTCAAGGAATCATGAGTGTTTCTTAAGAACTTAAGATTTTTGTAA
>Ga0213822_1000533_pt1 | contig 28934 bp, 24 predicted proteins | sample MC6MC0908MG_FD_179872 | JGI IMG/M metagenome (GOLD analysis project Ga0213822, IMG submission 179872) | Enriched soil aggregate microbial communities from Iowa State University, Ames, United States - MC6-MC0908-MG | ecosystem: Environmental > Terrestrial > Soil > Unclassified | place: USA: Iowa...
CGATGGTAACACCAAGCCCTTCTTGTACCATATTAGCAATGGTAGTGCAATCGCGTACTTCAAAACGGATAGATGGTTTGATTTGTGATTCTTCAAATAACTCCTCTATATGTGATTGGTACATTCCAGTTGGCATAATGAAAGGCTCTTTCTCTAAATCGTACATATCTATCGTTTCTTTATGAAGGAATTTGTGCTCGGGATGAAAAGCTACAACCATATTGTCTTTCAAGAGAGGAACTAGATCAAAGCTAGGGTTTGTCTTCCCTTTTACAACAAACCCAATGTCTATAATTCCAGATTGTAACCATTCCGTAATTTCTTCATATGTCCCTTCATAAAACTTAAATTCTATTTTAGGATGTTTTTTCTGAAATTTTGCAAGCAATTTAGGTAATAAGCAGGAAGAAGCGCTCGCAAAAGTACCAATACGAATGATACCCGTTTCTAAGTTCGTTGCTAACGCGATTTCTTGGTTAATTGCTTCAATTCTTTTCAACACTTCTCTTATATGTGGTAGTGTTCTTTGTCCTATTTCTGTGAGTGCTAATCCCTTTCTACGGTCCCGAATCAATAATGGGACTCCTAATTCTGTTTCCAAACTGGAAATAGCATGACTAACAGCTGATTGAGTCATACTTAATTTTTCAGCGGCTTTTGTAAAACTTCCTAACTCTATTACTTTAGATAAAATCTCGAAACGAACAATGCTCATGAGTAATAACTCATCTCCATTATCAAAAATATCAATTTTACTTATGTTAACATGGCATTTAAAATAAATACAACCAAAGAAATACTTAAGGAGATGTAAACGTTGGCAAGGAACAGCAATCAATTCATTATTATTCTCTTAGCTTTAGGAGCCTTTGTTACAGGGACAGCTGAATTTGTTGTTTCTGGAATATTAGAAACCATTTCTTTCGATTTAGATGTATCGATCTCAACTGCAGGACAACTAATAACCATATATTCGTTATCGTTTGCAGTTGGTGCATTCGCACTGGTTTCGTTAACTGCGAAATTTGAACGTAAAAAAGTATTATTATATGCTATTTTTACTTTTATTTTAGGGAATCTTGTAGCGTTTATTAGTAATGATTATATTATACTAATGTTGTCAAGAATCATTATGGCAATGAGTGGTGGGCTTTACATTGTTGTTGCAACAAACTATGCTGCTCAAATTGCTACAGCAGATAAACGTGGTAGTGCCATGGCAACGATTATTACTGGCTTTACCGTTTCATTAGTATTTGGTGTACCTATAGGGACATTTTTAGCTGCTTATCTAGATTGGCGTAATATTTTTCTAATTATTGCTTTTGTTACAGTACTTCTTTTACTTTTACTTTATAAATTATTACCTAGTATAAAAGGTAATAAGCCCGTGCCCTTTAAAGAACAAATACAAATTATAAAGGATAAACGGGTCTTCACTGTATTAACAACAACTATCCTTTGGATATTAGGATACACCATGGTGTTTGCTTATATCTCTCCGTTGTTAAGTAATTCTGCAGGCTTTTCAATAGAGATGACTAGTATCGCCTTATTTGTTTTAGGCACTTTTTCTTTTATTGGCTCACGTTTTGGTGGATATGCTGTAGACAAATGGGGTCCAAATCAAACGATATCAAATAGTTTATTCGTTCATGCAGTTACTTTACTAGTATTAACATTTACACAGCATTCGATAATAGGCTTATTTATAACGTTAGCATTTTGGGGAGTAGTGACTTGGACAATAACACCAGCTACGCAATTTTATTTGATTTCACTAAAACCACAATCATCTGAAACTGTACTCAGTTTTAATACAGCATTAATGAACATTGGGATGGTGCTAGGTTCTGCTTTAGGAGGTATCATTATAAAATATACTAGCATTATAAATTTGAGTTGGATCGGCAGTTTATTTGTTATTCTTGCTCTCATTTTTATCAAATACTCTTTTCACTTAAACAAATCTGATTCACGGAATATTGAAATGAGACTACAAACTTGTCAAGAAGAATAACACTTGAATAAAAAGCTGCGTAAACAATTACTAGGAATATAAGGAGTGATTATATATGACTTTAGAGAATTTAAATAAATGGGCATTTTTTTACTTTTCTCCCGAATTTTCCCCAAAAGAAAATACTGTCATTAACCGTAATGCAATGGGAACATGTGAAATGATAACAATTGGTTTTGATCCTAGCGCTAAACAAGATGGAAGTATTATTGAGATGGCTAAAAAGCTAAAAACGGAAGGTGTCCAATTCATTGAACTATGCGGTGGTTTTGGCCCTACATGGGTTGCTAAAATTACCGAAGCTTTAGATTATGAGATTCCAGTGGGGACCGTAACTTATGGACCCGAATTCAGAAAACAACTATATGATATTATGAATTAAATTAAGCTCCACTACTTGTGATAAAGATTATGGCAAAAGTAAAAGACGAATTTCGTAATTTTATCACTACTTACAGCCAATAAAGCAAAGATCAAATGTTGAACTCCATATAATGACCGTAAACATAAAAAGCCCAGGCTCAAAATCATTGAGTACCTAGGCTTTTTACCTTGTTCAAAATTAGACAAACTTAATTATTTTCAAGTCCGTGCTAAGTTACATGAACCGAGGAACTTTTCATTCGTTTTTGTTGCAAATGCAATAAAAAGAGAATATATTAAGCAAATACTAATAATGCTATTTTGACCTCTTTATTAGTAGTATACCTGTTACAATAAAGCTATATTAATTAAATCGGAATTCGTAAAGGGGAATCAAACAAGGTGAAATGGCAAGTAAAAGAATTTTATAAATTAACTACTAAAGAATTATATGAGATTTTAAAAGTAAGAGCAGAAGTATTTGTAGTAGAGCAGCAATGTATATACCAAGATATAGATTCAAAAGATGAAGTTTCCTATCATCTGTTTTATGAAGATAATACAGAAAAAGCGAATATGATTTAAGGGATAGTATATGAGTATTAATTTCTTAGACAATCGATAAGGAGAAACTGGATTGAAAATTGAAATAATTTCGAATATGAAATTAATGATCAATTGATTCTGGGTAATCTACATGTAATGGTGCTGGAATTAGCCAACCTTTAGTTTTATTAAGACGTAAAAATTTAGCTCCAAGTTAAGCTTTTGCTGTATGGAATTGACCATACATTAGTAAGATTCTAGTTGATATACCCATAACTTGGCTACATGTAACTAATCCAGTAGCAAGGTCACCTGCTAGTGTAGCGCTAATTTCTGGATCATTAAATTTCGCACATGGAGAGACATCCTCAATTATTGCAACTGGTCTTTCTTGTAGTGAAGGTGGTAGAGCAACACCATTAGTTATTAATACTTTTTCTAACTGTTTTGCTTCTTCTCTTCAAGTGTCGATGATAGTGTAATGGTTTGTCTTTAGGGTTTCCACTCATATAAAGGATCAATGACCAACCGCCTTGATGTTGGAATCCGTTTAAAAATACGAACAATGAGTGGCTGTACCATGACACCGAAATTTTATAAACGTGGAGCACCGTGTATATCTTTTTGGATATAGCTGAAATTTCAAATCGAGCGTTTACAATTATAGAAGATTGAAAGTGGCTATCCGAAAAGTCAGATCTAATCTGAATTATTCGGAAAGCTCCAATTGAAAATCATTTCCAACAGATTTTTCTAGACTTATTCACACGATTTCATGCCAAAACGCATTTTGAGCAACGTAGAAAAATCACAAACCACTGAAAATCACTGATTCTATTACACTGCCATTGAACTTAAACAACCATAGATGGGCTGAATTCCGTAAAACAAAATCAGGTGTGAAGTTGTATTTGCGCCTTGTTTACCTAGAAAAAGGTTGTTCGTACCCTGATAAAACGGTGCTGACGAATGCGAAAGAACATGAACATTGTCAGCTTGAAATTCCCCGTTGATGACAAGGAGTGCATGTACGTGTTTAATCGAGGTTACTTAGCTTATGAGCGCTTTGATCGCATGACAGATGACGGATTTTTCATTGTCTCACGCTTACGAAAAAACGCCCCAACATGATGTTGCTATAGATGCACAGTTCTTTGCCAGTCGCATCACACACGTACTACGATTTTGTCATCGCCTGTTTCTGGCGGGACAGCATTTGATGTTTAGATTTAGTGCCCTGTGAAGTCGGGATTTCCGACTACAAGATGACTAGACGGAAATCCACTTAATAGACATATTTTTATAATCTATCTTCACCATTTTTAAATACACGGTGACCAGCTGGAAAGCCGTTTCTGCGTGCTACCGCCGCGATAATCAAACCGACGAGGATGGAGAGTAGCAGTGCCCACGGAAATGAGGCGACACCCTGAGTTTCCAATAAAAATCCGCCGACGATGCCACCGCCTGCGATTGCACAGTTCCAGACGGTTACACACATTGACTGTGCCACGTCTGCGCCGTCTCCAGCGGCATCGGCGAGCGCTGTTTGCAAAAGGGTTGCTGCGCCACCAAAGGTTAGCCCCCACACCGCAACTGCCGGATAAACTACAATCGGTGATGTCCCACCAATACCTAGTGCCAGCGCCATGACCGCGAAAACTGTGAGGCTTAGGAGCACTGACCAGCGCAGCCATCGATCAACAATCAAGCTGACAATCCATATGCCAATCAGTGCCGCTAGGCCAAAGATTAACAGGACTAGATCCACACGCTCGGTCAGACCAGCCGGCGCAAGAAAAGGAGCGATGTAGGTGTAGAGTATGTTATGAGCAAGCATCCAGGCTACAATCACAGCCAGAATTGAAGGTACACCAGGCGTGGTAAATACTTGATGCAGTGGCAGACGCTGTCTCTTAGACTGACCGGGATAATCAGGCACTGTGAGTAGCACCCAGACAATGAGTACAAGCGTCAATATGGACATGATACCGAAGGCAATCCGCCAACCGACCAAATTGCCCAGCCATGTGCCCATTGGTACTCCTAAAGAAAGCGCAAGGGGTGTGCCAACCATCGCCAATGCCATCGCCCTACCTTGTAAAGTGGGGTGCACCATTCGGCGTGCATAGCCTGCAAGCAGGCTCCACGACAGACCTGCGGCGATTCCTGCAAAGAAGCGCGCAGTCATTGTCAGAAAATAATTCGACGACAGTGCCGTAATCGTATTGAACACGAGGAAGCCAATAATGGCGAAAAGTAGCACTGAACGTCGTCGCCAACCTTGTGTGGCAACTGTCAACGGAATCGCTGCAATGACAGAACCGATGGCATAGATTGTGACGGTCTGTCCAGCGAATGCTTCGGAAACTCCAAGACCCTGACCAATCTGCGGCAACAGCCCTGCCGGAATTGTTTCGGTTAGAATGCTGATAAAACCCGTCATCGCAAGAGCGAGTAGACCTGCAACAGGTAAAGTATTCGATTCAGAAGTTACGAAAGTATCTAATGATTGTTGTGACATATTTTTCTCCCTAATATAGATATATTTTCTAATTTATTATTCCAGCTAATTGTGGATGTAGTGGCTTAGTGTGAATTGGTGAACTCCACCTGTCGCCTTGTGGAATCCTCTACATTCAGTCATCGCTATAAAGTAACAGAGATGGCGATACTCTATAACATTTGCGAGCTTCATCACCCTGTACTGAAGACAACGGCTAACCAACCCTAGTCACACAAATTAAACTAGCTCTTTAAGGATATGGTTTGCCGTACGTTTCCATCATTGCTGGATTTCATTCGACATTAACAGTAAGGCTCACATCGATATTGCCTCGTACGGCGTTGGAATATGGGCAAATCTGATGAGCGCGTGTGACAAGTTCTTCTGCTGATTTTTGATCGATGCCACTGACAGACACATTGAGTGCAGCACTCAACAGAAAGCCATTATCAGCCGTCGGGTGAATATTAACGGTAGCCTCAACCTGTGAATTCGGAAGCGCAATCTTCTGTCGAACAGCGACAAGTTTCAATGTGGAATGAAAACACACAGCATACCCTGCTGCAAAAAGCTGTTCTGGATGGGTCTTACCACTCCCCCCACCAAACTCCTTTGGAAAGCCAGATCGAGATCAAGCAGCCCGTCATTGCTGCGGACAAGGCCATTACGTCATCTCCAGTTGAAGCCTGAGGTAGTGTAAAGAATCTTCGTCATATAATTCCCTCCTTAATATGGATATTTTGAAATTGATTATTCTGTATAATTAACTAGCAAATTCCGCTTGTTTACGATATATGGAACGAATATTCCATATATTAAACTCATAAACTCCACTTGTCAACTATTTATGGATCAATTAGTACAAAATTGTTGTCAATGATTTATGAATCGATTAGTATAAAATTAAAAAAGGAGGTTCTCTTATGGTACGAACAGGACGACCACGCAAATTTAATCGTGATGAAGCGGTTGCGGCGGCTATGTTTTTATTTTGGGAGCACGGCTTTGAATCAACTTCGCTTGCACATCTCCGTGAAGCAATGGGGGGCATATCGGCAGCGAGTTTTTATGCAGCCTTTGAATCCAAGGAGGCGCTGTTTTGTGAGGCAACGGAGCTATACACTTCCACTTATGGACAGGTTTCAGAAAGTTTCCGGGATGAAAGTTTGACTTCAAGAGTAGCTATCGAGCAAGGACTGCGGAGATCGGCACGAATGCAAACAGATAAATCTCATCCTTTAGGTTGCCTACTCGTTCTGTCAGCCGTTAACTGTTCTCCTGAGCAAAAACACATCACGAAGATGCTGATCAAGGAACGCGAAAGGAGCCGCGGTTGGTTAAAAGACTGTATTGAACGGGCCGTAGCCAAAGAGGAGTTGCCTGATTCAACAGACATCTCCATGTTAGTTGTACTTTTTGATACATTTCTTCAAGGTATATCTACACAAGCACGGGATGCTGTTCCATATGAAAATATCGACAAAGCCATCACTCAATTGATGCAAACATGGGATCTATTATCAGCTAAACCAGTTATTTAGGAGATACATTGATTTTTTCATCCATATAAGAAACTCTATTTTGGGAAGAGTTGTGTAATGTCAGCCAAAAAATACGAATTTCATACGAATTAATCAGAGGAGGCTGGTGTGAAAGAATACAAGATAAGGTTAATCCAAATAAGCTGGGGTTTAAATTGGCACTTTATTCATTTGACATTTCGAGAATTATCGAATAGTATAAAATTATGAAAAACTTAGTGGAGATTTTTAAAGTGTTGGGTAATGAGACAAGATTAGAGATATTACGATGGTTGAAGGATCCAATAAACCATTTTGAAAAGCCGGCTGCACATCTTTCAAAAAACATTAGTGAAAAAGGAGGAGTGTGTGTAGGTGACATCCAAGAAAAAGCAAATATGTCACCATCCACAGTGTCGCACTATTTAAAGATGATGCAACAAGTTGGACTTTTAGAATCTGAACGTCATGGTCAATGGACTTACTATCGTCGAAATGAAGAAAATATAGAGGAAGTAGCCTCTTTTATAAAAAAGGATCTTTAAGATCTTTTTTTACTTAATTATTTCGATATTTCTCGAATTGTGAAATTAATACTTTTTTTATTATTAACACTTCGATATTTCTCGAATTATAAAAGCGAGTGGAGGGATTATACTTGAAATCTTTATTTTATGTAGTCGCATTGTTAGCCGGCGTAGTATTAAGCCTAGAGGGAGCTATTTATTCGGTACTAGGAGAGTCAATTGGAAAATTAGAAAGTAGTTTATATAATTTTGTATTTGGAACCATGATTCTTGGAGTTGCCCTTCTTTTTTGGGGAAAGGGTTCTTTGTCCTATACGGTTAAAGCACCAAAGTGGCAATTAACAGGGGGATTACTTGGGATTATTTATCTAACGATTCTCGTTATTGGTATTCCAATCATTGGAGTGGGGTTGGCAATGAGTAGTGTTGTTGTTGGGCAAATGGTGATGAGCATGATTATTGAGCATAGAGGCTGGTTAGGCAGTCCGAAAATTAAGGTAAAAACGGAAAAAATCATTGCAGTGGCGCTAATGATTGTTTCCTTATTTTTGATTTATTAAGGAGGTTACAAGATGTCTATTATTATTTTATTTGCTTCTCTCATAGGTGGTATTTTGTTAAGCGCTCAATCATCTGTTAATGGTTCGTTCAGTAATAAAGCTGGTACATTAGAAAGTGCATTTTTGACTTTCATTACAGGAGGCATGATGCTTTCCATTGTCGTTTTATTTTTTGGAAGTGGTAACCTATTAACTATTTTAGATGCACCAAAGTGGCAATTAAGTGCGGTTTGGTTTGGCGTAGGATACTTGTTTTTAACTATACTCGCAGTACCTAAAATTGGGGTCATTGCAACGAACCTCTCAGCCATTATTGGCCAAATTTCTATGGGAATGTTAATTGACCACTTTGGTTGGTTTAGTGGAATTCAGATCTCTTTTGATTTCAAACGAATGATTGCTATTGTTTTAATGTTGATAGCTCTTCGTTTGATTTATAAAGCAAATATGAAAGCAGGTAATGAAAGAAAGCATTTATCTCAACAATCTTCCCAATCATTGCATAGATTTTTGAAATAAATTTATTATTTGGTAATTTACATATGACATCTTTCTACCATTTTGGAAAAAAGCGTCATTTATAAACAACTAAATATATAAAAAATGATCTGTTACTTTAATAACAGATCATTTTTTGTTGAATCCGATTTTTAATAAGCTATTAAAATGATATAAATTTTCGAAGAACTTATCCTTGTTTTCGTTCTTACAGTATTCAATGGAATTAAAAAACAATGCCTTTATTTCAATTAAGATTACTTCATCTTCTATATGTTTTATAACATCGGGTGACATCGTTCTGTCCTCGGTCACTTTTAGTAGTAATCGCCGCCAAGTTTTTGGCATTCTGATTTTTTCATTTTGTAAGGCATTGATAGCACCGTCGGTCGTAAACTCATCAAAGGTCACTAAATAGGACTCAAAATAATCGATTTAGGATCTTTACCTTGAATAAATTCATCAACACGCTGTTTAAGTTCTGACGGTTTGAATTTTTCTTGTATTTACTCATTAAGACTGAACGTAGCTTTTTTAAGTATTCGTAGTAATCCTCTTGTTCTAATTCGTACTCTGTTTCCAATTTCAGCTGATGTAATCAAAAAGACGCCTTCTTATTCAAGAAAAGCGCCCTATTATTGAAGAAAGAAAATTATTTAAAAGTACATTTTCTTTTTATTTCCAGAAAATCTTCTTCCGTAATCTCATTTTGTTCAGAAACTAGAACAGATTGAAAAGACTTAAATAGCTCTTGAATTTCTGTCTGTTTATTTATAACTTCAATACTTTTATTATACTCATCTTCATCTTTATAAAAAGTAACCTCTAACCATTTAGTGTCATTATCTTTACTCTTTAAATAATGTGTATGAATATCTAAATACTTTACATAAATTTCTTCAGCCTTTTCTTGAATGCTTAAATACTCTTCTTCTTTTTCTTTTTGAATGTGGTACGAATACATTTTTACAAACATCCTCATCCCCCTGAAAAAAATTATAAAGACACTTAAACAAAATTCACCTTAGAAATAATTCCTAAAAATTACTCCGAACCCCTTCTCAATCTATCATGATAAATACAAAAAAGGAGCAAATTCCTTCTTAGAGAATTGCGCCTTTTAGTTTAACAAGGGGCTAATTAGAACCCGTCAAACTAGACGAGTACCTACAGTTTAATAAGTAGCAAACAAAATTTACTTTTCCTTGGAGAAATCAAGAATCCTTAATAAGTTACCAGAATTATCTTTATAAATGGCATAACGTCCAGGTGGAATATCAACTGGTTGCTTAATAAATTCTAATTTCTCTTTATTTTCATCATAATATTGATCTACACTATCTACCAAGAATATTCCACCAGCTGGTAATCCTTCATTTTCATCCTCATCTTCTAACATTAATTGAATTTCTGTACCAGGTAGCTTCAGTGCTGCTGTATGTTCTCCTTCACGCCAGGTTTCCTCAAAACCTAATGTCTCTCTATAAAATGACATAGATTCTTTAAGATTTTTTACAGGATGGAATAAAAAGACTAACTTCATAACGATACCTCCAAATATAAACTTTTTATTTTGAGAAATGCATTATGTATTACATAAGATGATTATGTATAACATAAATCATTTACGCATTATAGTCAATATGTTATTATGAAGATATGAAAGAATGGATACCGATACCAGGATCAAGTAAAGAAATTTTAATTAAAGTGGCATTAGAAGAATTTAGCATTAAAGGATATAGGGAAGTAAATATTACCGTATTAGCAAATAAAGCTAATATGACTACAGGTGCAGTTTACCACCATTTTGGTTCAAAAGCTAAACTATATGAAGTGATTAGAAACGAAATGGAACAAAGAATAATTGATAGAATGGAGGGGGCTACTTCTTTATTCGAAAAATCGAATGAGGCAATGGAAGCTGCACTTATTACTGGTTTAGACTTTGCGGTGAAGTTTAACATTTGCAGATTGATTAGTGAGGAAGTTCCTTATAGTAAAAAGGATAAAATTGAAGAATATTTATCTAAAATAACTGCGAATAAAAATTTACCATTAGAAATTGTCTTAATCTCTTCTTGGCGTTCTATACTTAAAGGAATATCAGATAATCAAATTACTTTTGAACAAGGCAAAAATTTAATAAAATGGATATTTAAAAGGGAATTCATATAGGGGTAGCGTCAGGAACCGGTATCTACAACATTAAGGAAATTCCGATATTAAAAAGCCTAATTTCTCAGCATAAAATTGAGAAATTAGGCTTTTTTTGTTGCAACATTAAAGCGCCCGTTTCTGGAAGATAGCCATTTATGAATAATTGTTTCCTGTCTTGCTATAAATTTCATAAGCAAAAAATCCAAATAAATAGCCTATTCCAGCTCCTAAACTAACTGTAAATACTAGAGAGATCGGGAAAAACATGCCAAAAATTACACCGATAGCACAACCAAAAAGCATTCCCATTGGTATTAAACTATCTAATAAATCTTGAGCGCCTTTTGATTTTTTCTTACCTAGGTTGCCTTGGTTATATTTATGTTTAAGCCTTTCAATTACATATACTACAATTCCTCCCACTATTACAACAGGCGCAATCGCCATGACTAACCCCATGTTAGAATCTCCTTTCACTTTTTAATCAGATCATACCCGCTACTTAAAATTTTATTCCGTTAAATGGCCCTATACATAAAGAAGAGCACAATTCTTATTCTGGTATTGCGCCAATTATAGTTGACCAAGGAACTAAAACTTTAAGCACTTTTACCTATCTCTTTTTTTATTTTCTTCTAAAAGATATATTATTTTTCCTAATCTTCCCACAATAAAAACAGACATAACTGCAATAAAGAATACTACTGCTTTATCTAAGTTTTCTAAAATGTATTGAATCAAAAACTCCTAACCCTCTATTTTCATGTAATTTAGGTTATTTAATCTCTTTAAAAAATCCCTTTCATACTATCATTTGAAATTATTCAACAATAGACAGCCAAACTCCTTCTTCAACTGCTAAACTGCTTCTATAGTTTATAGTGTAATACTTCAAAATCAGTGTCCTAATTTCACCTGATCTATTCCACAATCTGGCCCTTTAATTGAACAATACACCTTGAGTTTTAGTGTTCAGTGACATTAAAGTTGGTAACCCAAAAATCCAATAAAATCAACGATATTGGGCAGTTAAGAAAAAATTATATTTACATTAAAGTTGGTAACCAATATAGGGGTAGCGTAAGAAAATGCGGATTTACAACATTAAGGAAATACCAATATAAAAGGCCCAATTTCTCAGCATTAAAAATTGAGAAATTAGGCTTTTTTCGTTGCTTCATTAAAGCGCCCTATAATCGAATAACAGGAGAGTTTCTATAAGCTAGTTTGCTGAATAAACTCTAATCGGGGTAGGGTCGACATTTTAATGCGGAAAAACAAACGCTAATACATTTAAATGAAGTGAAGTAGTACTAGAATTTAATTATCCGACCCCCGCCACATCGGTTATCAGCGATATGGCCAGCAATATTGCCATCACAACACCTGAGGTAACGGCCCATATTTTTCTCTTTCTGTTATCTTGGTTTGGGTCGACTGATTTTGCTCTGGACAGTACGGAGCGAAAATAGAGAAATGCGCCGACTGTGATCAGTGCACCCTCCAGAATGGCACTTACCACCGGTAAGGTCCACATGCCGAAACCGAGTAGGGGGAGATTTCCCAGATTCCCAGGCAAAATCGGCATGTCTCTTCAATGCACCAGAAGATCAAGAATCCAGTGGCTGTAGACAACTGCGGCAATGATGAGCCCGGAGCGTTTGCCCCATGCCCTCATTGTGAAAAAACCGGCAACGATCGCGATCAATAGCGCCCCGACGAGTGAGTGCGTATAGTCGGCGTGGATCAACTGTTCTCCGTAACCTTCACCGGCTACGGGATCCATCGTTTCCACCCCGGTTAAAAACAAGGGGACGAACACCACGTCAAGTAGCTGAGTGCTGAGCATCAATGTCCAAAGCGGGATTTGCGGCTCTTTGGCCTTGACAGCAGCGGCGAGCCCGAAATGTCCTGCGAACAATTATTTCACACCCTTTCTTTCGTTAGGGGCGATACGGGAGTCCAACCAGCCGCACACGACAGTAAAAAGAAGTACGAACACGATAAAATTCATTTTTATACTCCTCCTAATTTTATTTAAATTTTCAGATTTTATAACACCATATTTTAGCATAAACAGATAAAATTTTAATATTTAAGTTTAAAAAGATGTGTTAACATTGTGATAGAGGCCTGGTTTGTAACGTTTATCAGCTTTCCTTTGTGTTGCAACTTACTTAAAAACTTTTCAAAACCTGAAACTTCAATGAATCTTGAATTTTTAATTGGACTTGTTGCTGAGTGAATAATTACATCCACATCTTTAACTGCTTCTTCTAAACCTTCACCAGACAATAGATCACTATAAACCCACTCGAAATTTCCTGTGAATTCAGGTTTTCTTCTCGATGTTAGTTTTACTTCATAAACAGGACTAGTTAGTTGATTTAGCAAAGCTGAACCCAACAGACCTGATGAACCTGTAATTAATATCTTCAGATATACCCCTCCTGTTCTTTTGAATTACCATTGTAATGTAATATTCACAAGGTATGGACTTTATTCAACGGAATCTGATCCGTTAGAGCTTAAGTACATTGCTTTACAATCTCCTCTATATTCTTTAACATAATTATCCAATATTCTTATAAAGTGTTGTTCCACAAAATGGCCCTTAACATAAAGAAAGAGCACAATTCTTACTGCAGAATTGCGCCCTATAATGGAATAACGAAAATAGAAACACGAATGCAAATTAGCTTATTTTTCTTAAACTAACGCCATCCGCCCGTGGAACAAGAGGGCAAAGTAAAGTTAACTCTTTTTCCCATAAGGAATAATGACTTCGTTCAGTAATCAGTATCATTTCGCTAGTGAAATGAAATTACTTTATTAATATTCAGCGGAAACCCTCTTCATTAATCGCTTTAATTTTTTTTCTGTTTCTGTTTCCTCTACTGGTGTATAGATACTGCACCGTAAATCCATATCACCTTGAACTTGAAGAGAAGTTAAATTAAACAACATTTTGCCTGCTTTAGCATGTCTGAATTCAATTATCATTTCTGGAGCCTTACTCACTTGACTTTCTTGCCATAAACCCTGGAATTCTGAATGTGAATAACTCATTTCTTTAATAAATTGGTTGTACCATTCATCGCCTAAATAGTGTCCATAATAGGTACGGAAAATAGCAAGAAAACCTTTCGCAAAATGTTCCCAATTGACAGCCAATGCTTTAAATTCTTTTCTAGTGAACACTAAATGAATCAAATTTCTTTGATCATTCGGTATTTGTTCAAAATCTAAAAAAACATGAGCGGCTGCAGGATTCCAACCCACAATATGGCAATGTCGATCCGTAATGATAGTCGGACAATATGTTAATTCAGCTAATATTCGTTTTAAAGAAGGGCTAAGCTCTGATTGATCCTTTTTTGGATTTGTAATTTCCGATTTTGCTTCTAGTGCCAGGTCATATAAGTAGTCTGTTTCATCATTATTTAATTGCAAAGCTGTAGAAATACAATCAAGTACGCTTGAAGAAACTTTTATATCTCTTCCTTGCTCTAGCCATGTATACCAAGTGGTACTTACACCTGATAATTGTGCAACCTCTTCTCTTCGTAACCCAGGTGTCCTTCTCCGAGTTCCAGCAGGCAAACCAATAGACTCTGGCTTAATTTGGGCACGCTTCGCTTTTAAGAATGTCGACAAAGCTTCAAGCCTAGTTTTATCATTCATTTTTAAAACTCCTCATCATATCAATTTAACCTAGTAGTAGTTATACCAGGATAAACAATCACTTGTAATAGGATAAAAGGGATGTAAAATACAAGTATATTATTGATTTGGAGGAATGAAAAGTGGAAAGAGTTGTGATTACCGGTATGGGAGTAGTTTCTCCTATAGGAAACAACATCAAAACATTTTGGAACAATCTGATTAACGGGGAATCTGGTATATCTACTATTGATACATTTGATGTTACTAATCATAAGACAAAAATTGCAGGTATCGTCCAAGATTTTAATGCAGATGAAGTTTTAGGAAAGAAAGAAGCAAGACGTTTAGATCGTTTTTCTCAATTTGCTTTGGCTGCAGCTGAACAAGCTTGGGCAGATTCTAAGTTAGACCTCGATCGTATAGATGTAGAAAGGCTAGGCGTATACGTAGGTTCAGGTATAGGAGGAATTGAAACCTTGATTGAAAATATTGATGCGCTTAGGCAGAAAGGGCCAAGAAGAGTCAGCCCAACTCTAGTACCTGCTATGATTTCTAATGCTGCTGCAGCACAAATTAGTATCAAGTGGAACGCGATGGGCCCCTCTATGTCGCCTGTTTCTGCTTGTGCAATCGGAAATACAGCTATCGGAGAAGCCTTTAGACTAATTCGTTCTGGAGAAGTTGACGTTGTGTTTGCGGGTGGAACAGAGGCAGCTATAACAGACTTATCAATAGCAAGCTTTGGTAATGCTACAGCATTATCAACAAGAAACGATGATCCCACTAAAGCTAGTCGTCCATTTGATGAAAATCGAGATGGATTTGTCATGTCAGAAGGTGCTGGAATTCTAATCTTAGAATCTTTATCTCATGCTTTATGTAGAGAGGCAAAGATTTATGCAGAACTCATTGGATATGGTGCAAGTTCAGACGCACACCATATCGTAGCTACACATCCGGAAGGTAAAGGTGCCTATCTTGCAATGAGATCAGCTTTAAAAAATGCCAATATATCGCCTGAAGAAATTGATGTTATTAGTGCCCATGCTACAAGTACAAAAGTGGGAGACATCTCTGAAACGATGGCTATTAAGCAGCTGTTTGGAAAACATGCTTATCAAATTCCAGCTACAGCTAATAAATCTATGCTTGGTCATATGTTAGGGGCAGCTGGTGGAGTTGAAGCAATTGCTTTAGCGATGAGTTTAAAGGAAGGGATAGTTCCTCCAACAATTAACTTAGAAAATCCTGATCCATTATGTGATCTAGATTATGTACCATCTGTTGCTCGCCAAGTGAAAATAAATACGGGGCTATCTAACTCATTTGGTTTCGGAGGTCATAATGCAGCTATTGTTTTAAAGAAATACGAGTGAATAAACTTTCCCTCGTAAATCTGACCGTTTCCTCTAGAAACGGTTAGATTTATTCAATTAAATGGCCCTTTAATTGAACAATACAGCTGGAGTTTAAGGGGGCTATTTGGAGGAAGTAAATAAAGATTATAAAAATATCACTATAGAGGATTTAGCAAAGTGTATAGGTTGGTTAAGGAGCCCATATTCCAGCAGCAAAGTAACTCCGTTACAACAAACTAAAGCAAAAAAACCGAGAAAACAGTGAATCTTACTATAACTGTAGTTACTAACTTTTTGATTATTTATATCGAAATCAAGAAATACAAAATGACATAATAGAAAAGCTGATGAAGCAAGTATTTACTGGAGGTCGTACAAGGTATAAGGATTTTCTCTATCATAACTGCAAGAGACAACTATCAGTTATTAATGGTTGATACCAGTTATATGAGCTAGCCCATCCTTGAAAAACAAGGCTTCCTATTTAGCCAAATCGACTCCCTGCATGTCACCAAGCTTCGAGTAACTATTAAAGGGTGTTAGGCACCAGAAAAGGACATTTGTCCCTAACGGTGCCTGACACCCTTTATTAATATTCCGCCTTATTAATTGAGGTTTTCCAAATTTTGAATGGCATCGTGTAATTTTCTGGCCGTACTTGTTTCATTGGTATCGCTCGCTCCTCGAATCGTAACGCAAGTTGTTCGTAAATATACTGATCGTCAAAGCCAATTCCAGCAGCTTCTGTTTTTGTACACGCATAATAGATTGATGTTAGTCTCGCCCAATAGATTGCTCCAAAACACATCGGGCAAGGCTCGCAGCTCGTATAAATCTCACAATCTGTTAATTGGTAACTATTTAATTCTTTACAGGCTGCGCGAATCGCCTGCATCTCAGCATGTGCGGTCGGATCGTTCGTTGCTGTCACTTCATTACGGCCAATTCCAATGATCTTGCCTTTTCGCACAATAATGGCTCCAAACGGGCCGCCGTGTTCTGTCATAACATTTTCAAGGGCAATGTCTACTGCCATCTTCATAAAACTTTCTTCTCTCACAAACTCCCCCCTTTCATAAAACATCGTTGCTGTCGCTCTTACGAAATATCTACTTTTCAACAAACGTCCACTCGAGGCGTACAAAATGAGCGTTTTGTCCACGAACGGTGTCAGGCACCGGAAATGGCATTGGAAATGGATTTTACTGCTCGAAGGATTCCCCCATATCCCGTGCAGCGGCATAGATTACCAGACAGTCCTTCTAGGATTTGTTCCTGGGTTGGGTGAGGATGTTTTTCTAACAATGCTTTTGTTGCTAAAATCATCCCAGGTGTACAATACCCACATTGAAAGCCGCCCTCTTCCATAAAAGCTTTCTGTATCGGATCGAGTTCTTCTTCACCGTCAAGTCCTTCTATCGTTACGATTTCAACATGATTTAATTGAAACGCCATCACTAAACAAGAGTTAACCATTTGACCATTCATTAAGACAGTACATGCACCGCAGCGGCCGATCCCGCAGGAGATTTTGGTTCCAGTCATTTCAAGATCCTCGCGAAGAATATCGTTCAGACGGCGTAAAGGTGGGACCCCAAGATTTACCGATTGATCATTTACTTTAAACTGAACCTCAATGATTACGTCCAAATTGTCCCCTCCTTTTCCACTGACCGTAAAATTTCCTCCCGTGAAACAGGAATTCGGTTACACCAATACCCAATCGCATCATGAATCGCTTTGGCAATCGCCGGGGCAACCGCTACTGTTCCAATTTCTCCAATCCCCTTTGGTCCGAATGTGTCTCCTTGCTGGACAGTTTCAATGGCGTACACGTTCATATCGGGAGGAACATCGCAAATCGTCGGAATTAAATATGTGTCAAAATTCTCAGTTACGTACTTTCCTTTTTCCATTGGACAATCCTCCGTTAGCGTGTAACCAATGGACATCACCCCGCTTCCTTCAATTTGACCGAGATACCCCATTGGACTAACGACCGGGCCTGCAGCGATCGCTTGGTCCAAACCAAGAACAGTAACCTTCCCTGTTAATAGGTCAACTTCAACTTCAGCTGCAACAGCTGCAAAAGAATAAAGGTAGCGTCCTTTTTGCACGGTATCATTGGATTGTGGATAAGGGAATTCGACCGATACCTCGATAGGTTCATTTAATTGACCTGCTAAATTAACATAAGAGACGATCAGCTTCGACTCCCTCCATATTCCACCTGGACCTAGACACAACTGCTGTTTTGGAAATCCCGTCATTTGTGATGCACGCTGAAGAATTTGACTTTCAAAGGATTCCCTCATTTTCTCAATGGCTAACCAAATCATGGTTGTTGCCCTTGATGCCGTTGTCGAACCGGAATGTGGAACCTTCTCCGTGTCCCCGATTACAATATTGAGATCATCACTTCCACATTTAAAGGCTTTCATAAGTAAGGTTTCAATGACAGCCAATACCCCTTGACCCACCTCTTCTACACCAAAAGCTGCTTCAATTTTGCCATCCTTACTGATTGACATGCACCCTGCCCCTGGGTCCGGAATCCCGTGGCCCAATCCTTGGCCGAGAATGGTTATCGCAATCCCTGCACCTCTCCTTTTCCATTTACCATTATCCGTTTTTTTCATCCGTAAAATGTTAGACTGTTTGATGGCATCCAAGACTTCTTTTGCTCCATCCGTTGGTGCAATGGTTTGATCAAGGGCACCTAATCCGTCTAATCTCTTAATATTTTTTTCTCTCAATTCAATAGGGTCCATCTTTAATTTTTCAGCTAACCGATCAAGCTGCCCTTCGAGTGCAAAAACAACTTGGTTGCTTCCAAACCCTCTAAATTCTCCTGATACACCGTTATTCGTATAAACAGATACGCCATCAATATTGATATTTGGAATCAAATAAGGTCCGACTGTATTTTCAACCGCACACTCTAATACTGTAAGGCCGAGTGTCGCATATGCTCCCGTATCAGCAATGATAGTAGCTTCATGCGCTAAAATATTTCCATCACGATCCACACCCGTTTTCATCTTAATCCGCATCGGGTGCCGCTTTATTCCTGAATGTATCGACTCCCTCCGATTTTGATGGATTTTTACAGGATAACCCGTGTGAAGCGCGAGCAATGCCCCATATGACTGAACATTTAATTCATCTTTTCCTCCAAAGGAGCCTCCCATCGGACTTGAGACAACCCGTATTTTGGTTTCATCGAGATTTAAAATTCTCGAAAGCTGAAAGCGGTCGCAGTAGCCATGTTGCGTCCCCATGTAGACGATGATCCCGTCATCCTTATTAGGAACTACCACTCCTCCTTCCGTTTCCATATAAGCATGGATTTGCCTTGGAGTATCATACGTTTCTTCAATAATAAACTCGCAATTTTTAAAGCCTTCATCCAAATCTCCTTTTTTAAAGGATGAACGGTGGAGGATGTTTCCCTTTTCATGAATTTGAGGTGCTGACGGTAACAGCGATAGCTCTGGGTCATCGACTACCGGGAAAACTTCATACTCCACTTCAATTAACTTTAAGGCTTGTTCGGCTATCTCTTTGGATTCAGCGGCTACAGCCGCGACAGCATCACCGATAAACCGAACCTTATCATGGCATAGGACAGGCTGATCCGGGTCGAGAATACCAAACCCATTTAACCCAGGTATATCCTTATAGGTTAAAACCCCATGGACTCCCTTCAGTTTTTTCGCCTTTTCTGTATGAATGGCTATAATCCTTGCATGTGGATAGTGGCTGCGCATAATCTTTCCAAATAACATAGTTGGAAACGTTAAATCAGTAAGATACTTTAAGGTGCCTGTTACTTTTTCTACTCCATCAGGTCTTACCCGCCAGTTTTCGCCTGATGATTCACGATTAAGATGCAAAGCACTCCCCCCTTAAGATAACGATTCGGTTAGACCGGCAATTAATAGATTAGCAGCAACTAATTTACGATAGTGAGAGGAAGCAAAACGGTCTGTTAGCGGCTGGAATTCTTGGAGGATTTGTGCATGTGCTTTTTGCCATAACTCTTCATTTGGCACTTGATTTTGGAGCATGCTTTCACATGTTAGTAAACGGGAAGGAACAATGTCTCCTCCACCAACCGCAAGTCGAACATATTCTATTTTATTTCGTTCATTCATTGCGAGTGTACCGGCAACCGTCAAAAGGGAAGGTGTAAAGGCTTCACGCCGGCCAATTTTTTTATAAAAGGTTTTAGTTTTTGGGGATTTTGGTAAATGAATTTCCGTTACAATTTTGGCTGAGGAATTCTTTAAAAAATTGCCTGCCTCATCGGTTATATAGTCGGATCCATCAAACCAAGTAATAGTTGCACCCAACACCAGCAGGGCTGGAATGATATCTCCAAAGCCGCAGGCGATATTCCCGCCTATCGTACCTTGATTTCGTACCGCTGGAGATGCGACATTTCGAGCGGCTTCTGCTAAAATCGGCCAGTACTTCTGGATATCAGGGCGGCTGCGGCAGGCTGCTAAGGTGGTGAATGTACCAATACTTAAGGTTTGGTCAGCTGACAGCTGAACCTTATTTAATGCATCGATTTTTCCAAGATGAATGATATGATTGGGAAGCTTCTCCCCCGATTCCCAGCGAAGCTGAATCCATGTTCCTCCAGCTATAAAAATGGCCTCTTGGCCAAGTTCTTGTTTTAATTTCCATGCTTCTTCAATCTGTTTTGGAATCCAAATCTTTGGTGAAAAAGTGATCTTAGTGTTCCCGTCCAACTTGACATCACCTCTTCCAGACATTTTCCTATAACATAAAATATTAACCAAGTTAATAAAAAAGAATAACTTACTTTCTGGGAATCTTCATTTTCTAGTTAATAGCAAGAACAAAATCGCTAACACGACTTAAATCACGTCCCAAGTGAAGATTATTCACTTGGGCAATGCCATCCGAAGTTAATCGGTACATGCCGAGCAAAACTGGATTAGCCTGAACCAAACCTTCATGGACTTACCTCCTTGCTTTTTATGGTTATCATCCGAGAACCGATTATATTATATGTTACCATTTACTAAAAAAACGACAGTTCTTGCCGGAACTGAAGGGTTATATCGAAGAGTCAAATGATGGGGTAACGTCTTGAAGGGCTCTCTCTTAGTCGTGTAGCATTGGATTTAGTAAGAATGACATTGTTATCAATATGAACGCTCGGGATGCCGTACATTTCATCGACGGTTTGCACCATCATGAAACGGATTTGACTATCGAGGAGCATTATACGGATACGGCTGGTTATCAATACCTTTTTATAAAAAAATTAGAATTATAATTTGATCTATCATAGTAGACATGTATTTAAAGAATGATTTAAAAATGACTAACGATTCAAAGTCGTTAGCCATCATCTTCTGCAATCGCGCCCTATAATGGAATAACAAATGAGCTTCTATCAGGAAGAGAGTCAGTGGCTAAAGCCCTTTTTTAGTTATCTTCCACCACTAACATTTATAATTTCTCCTAAGATGTAATTTGAGGCATCGGAAGAAAGGAAAGCAATTACCTCTGCTATTTCCATTGGTGTTGCAGCCCGTTTAATAGGTACAGATGAAGCCATACGGTCAAGACGATTATCATTTGGAGCAAATTTCTTGTGAAAAGGCGTTTCTACCATTCCCGGTGCCACTCCATTCACGATAATCCCATATTCAATTAGCTCTCTAGACATACCAATCGTCATTGTATTTACTGATCCTTTAGTCGATGCGTAATGAATACTTTCTCCTGCACCTCCAATACGAGCAGCCGCCGAAGATACATTGATGATTTTGCCGTTTTTCTTCGGAATCATATGCCTTAATACGGCTTGAGAACATAAAAGAACACTATGTACATTTAATCTAAACGTTTCTTCCCATAGTTCTTCACTTATATCCATAAATGTGCTTTGACGGATGCCACCGCCAGCATTATTAACCAACACATCAATCGTGCCAAATGAAGAAAGAACTTGATCAACCATCGAGTTCACTTCTTCTTTTTTCATTACATTAGCTTGAATGGCAATAGCGTCTCCGTCTTTTTCTTGAATACGTTTGACAGCCTCCATAGCACCCTTCTCGTTTGAACGAAAATTAATAATGACCTTTGCTCCTCTAGATGCCACTAATTCGGCTGTGGCAAGCCCGATCCCTGAACTTGCTCCTGTGATAAGAATCACTTTTCCTAATAAGTCCTGCATAGCTTTCCTCCTAACAAAATAGTTGCTATACTAATTCTACAATTTACGTCGTTCAACCTTTTGAAGAAGAGTTTTATATATGAAAATGACATTTTTGTTAGGAGATTAGCTAGCTTAATCAAGTATTTCTTGTTAAACTTACCCCCTATTAATTTAATTACAAACCTTCACAATTTCTACTAAACTTTAACATAGACATTCAATTTTCTTTAAAGGTGTTGATAAATGACAATAAAGTTGTTTAATTCTACTGCTATAAATACACAAAACACCGTTCAGAAAATTTGAACGGTGTAAAAAATAGTTGTTTAATATCTTGGAACTGTACTTATCTTACTCATTGTTAAATACCAATAAAGTTGCTTCATTTTAATATCTAACAAATCATTGGGTTTAAGATTTTTCTATGATGGCCATGTCGCCTCCAATAACAAACCATGAATGTCATAAAACAATAGGTTGCGAATAGGCCCAATACTTGTAATATCGGTTGAAAGGACCCCATAGCTCCCTAGACGTTCCTTAAGAATAAGAGCAATTTCTTCGTTCGGTAAGGCAAATGCAATGTGTTGCAAAAAACCTGCTGCAAAGCCGTTCCTCTCTAGTTTCAGAGGATCTGGAGCTCCAGGGAAAGTAAATAACTGAGCATCCTTTTTCTCAAAAAAGTGAATTCCCCATGAATCGGTCATTCCGGGTTTTATAAAAACATGCCTACCGGGGAAAATTTCACTTGCCTGCATGCCCAATACTTTCGTATAAAAGTTAATTGTTGCATCAAGATTTGGAGTAGCCAAAGCAACATGATGAAATCCACGCCATGCAACTGAAGCTTCAGAATCATTAATACTCGACATATATATTCACCTCTTTTCTCATACAATTATTCTTATTTATATCTATTATTGCCAGTCTAAGACTATATTTTCACTGAACAAATTACATTGTTTTTTATACGACTTTATTGTAAATGAAACGACTTTATTTGTAATTAAACAACTTTATTGTCACTCAACAGGTGTTGTTCAACAATCTGGCCCTTTAACGGAATAATTTTATTGTCATGAAACATCTAATTTTTTATTTTTAGTTTTGTTTTCCAGAGTGGCCCCTCATTCTTCGAATCGTTTCCGTACCCCAAAAAGGGATTTTCTTATATCCAGGTACAATATTCTGCGGAAAATACTTCTGATAAGAATATCGAATGGTACGATTTCATGAATGTTGTAACCGATAAAGGAGAACAAATTGACGGTCAGGTACTTCTTAAATGATGATGCGGACACTGATTCTAAGTTTATCGGAAAAGTAAAGAAAGATTTTGAACCGTTACTCATTCAAAAACAGCATCGCAGTCTGTGTATAAATCCTTGATGTAGCCCTCCACCGAATCTAAAGGTAAATCGGCACTTCCCAATCTAGCACCAGTTCATGCTTTTCCTTTTGCTGCCTTTCCTCCGTTTTGTAAAATGACTTCCACTGCGCATCAAATGCTTCCCATCTTAACTGATTGGCAGGTGGGATTTTCGGTGAGAGTAGTCCTGTTCCATTTGCTGCAAAGCCTATTTCATAACTGTCAACATTAAATAGATTCTATTAAATACATTTATTTAGACTAATAACCACTAAATGGAATGAAAGTAGTTAAAAACTAACTTTCTTAGGAATGTTTTAAATATTAAAACGGGCGACTCAAACTAATGATGAGAGCTGCCCGTTTAAATTTTTTAATTTAAAAAAGTACCTTTACATTACAATACTACTTACTAATCGTTATCTTTGCGTCCGCCCAGTCTCCATGATCTGAGCCTACACCATTGCCTCCATCTGTGACAACTAATTTGAGTACACTTTTTCCGGCAACATCAACATTTACATGTTTTGTCGCGGAATCTCCTGTCATTAAGCCGCTGTCATAAATTTTATCCTCGTCAGCCCATACTTGGAAAACGATAGAACCACGGTTGTTCACTTCATCGTCTACTCCAATATCCGCACTAAACGTCGATCCAATTCCTCCAAGAAAATATGAAGCTTCAGAATAAGCGTGAACACCGAGACCTTTGTCATACGATACACCGTTAAGGGTGATTTGATTGCCGTCACTGCCTCCATTTTCACCGTTTGATTTATCTTTTTCGATTGGCCCCCATCCATTTGCAGTACCTCCAAAAAACGGTAAATCACTAATATAGGAATCCTCATTCGGAGGCTGCGGGGTAACTCCAACCGTTAGTCCTTTTCGTGTATAGCCAATTTTTTCTTTGCCCCGTAAAGCAAACGAAACTTCAGAAAAAAAGTCCACGTTTCCTTCTTGAGCGTCTTTAGGTGCAATAACTTCCCACTTCACTTCCACTTTTTCTTCAGGAGACAAACTTGTAAACTCTGTTTTAGAAATAGGCTCTACAGTCCATTCTGACGGCACATTTAGTTCTACACGTACATCTCGAACCTCTTCTGACTCTTTATTTTGTACAACTGCAGTAATTTCAGCTTTTTGTCCCGGAATAATCATTTTCTTAGATGATTGAAGAGACAGTAAAATACTTGAAGACGAATCTGCCTCATAAACTCCAAAATCCCATAAAGAGTAACCATAATTCGTTGCTCGTTTTGTTCCAAACATTCTTACATATCGCGCTTCAACAGGGTCAAATTGAATTTCATCCATTCCCCCATCACCTGTTGTCGTTGAGTACACGGTTGTCCAATTTTGTGCATCTTGAGACACCTGAATTTCATAACCGCTTCCATATGCTCCTTCCCAATTGAGTTTTACGCTGTCAATCTTATACGTTTCGCCAAGATCCACATATATCCATTCATTATCTTTATAACCGGATGCCCATCTTGATTGAAGATCTTCATCAACCGCATTTTCTGGCTTTAGCGAGCTTGTTTCTGAAGAAGATGCGACAACTTTTTTAAATGAAGCAACATTGTTGTTGTCGATCGAAGCATTTGCCAATTGCTTGATTTCAATACTACTTAACGGGCGATTATATACACGGAAATCATCAAGAGTACCTTGGAATGCTTTTGTTTTACTTCCGACCGTACTTAAGGGGAGAACAAGAGTCCGATTCGTCGAATCTCTTAATTCACCATTTACATATAATGACGTCCCTTTCGTTGTTCCATTTAAGGCAAGATGTACCCATTGACCGACAGGCAATGAATAGTCAAAGGAAAAATCGTACCCTTCACGTGAGAAACCAACCTTATTTGTACCTTTTTGTACTAGTTTCAGAGAACCGTCCGAAGATTCAAGGACAACCCCTTCTGATTGATTTTCATCAAGTTTTACCCACATCGAAGTCGACCAAGGAAATCCTTTACTGAATAAATCTGTGCTAATATGATCTTCAGGGTCATTAAATACAACAGCTCTGCCGTTTCTTCCATCTTTCGTTCTCTCAATTCCATTTGCTTTTCCAAAATAATTATTTTTCGAATTGTCTTTTACCTGATAATTATCACCACGGTCAAATGCATAGTGTAAAATTAAATCATCCTTGGTCTGAACCTCGCGAAGCAAATCCATTCCCGGTGCTTCACCAATGTCTTTTGATAGTTTACTAAAGTTATCAAATGACTCCTCTGCCTTCCCGCTCCACATTTTCTGAGAAAGTGTAGGCATTGCATGTCTTACACGTTCATGAACATCAAATGTTGTATAACCATATCCAATCATATCATTCCATACAGCAAACATTCCTCCCAGAAGATGCGGATTATCTTCTGATAGGTTTAGATTCGGGTTATTAATGCTAAAAATGTTCGGCTCCCATTTTTCATATAATAACTTCGTATTTAAATAATCATTGTAATAGCCTGCGTATGGAACAATGTATAGAAGCCCATCGTTCGTATTAATCACATCAAAACCGTCATTAACCGCTGCTACTGGATTATGCCATCCATTGTTCCAAATATTTAAAACGATATCCTTGTCAACAGGTGTTTCACCAGGGAATTGTGATAAGCTGCCCCAAGCCCTTGCTTTTTTCCCTTTACTCTTAAAATGTTCATTAAGTATATTTAGATATTTTCTATAAATCTCTATCGTTTCTTTTTCTCCAGTATAAAACTCATCTGCACCAAAATGAATTTCTTCAGCATCAAAAATTTCAAGGTATTCATCCCAAACAGATTTTATAAAATCAATGGTTTCTTTACGCGTTATATCAAGATGATCAACCGGCAAATTCGGATGGACCAGATCTGGTCTAATTTTTGTAAGAGCCAATGCATGGCTCGGGGTATCGATTTCAGGAGTAATCGTCATACCGTATACCTTCGCAAGCCCCTCCAGCTCATTAAATTCTTCCTTCGTATAGTGCCCATCTTTTGCTGTTAACTCAGGGTAAGTTTCACTTTCAAGACGGAACGCCGAATATTGGTCCCAATGCTTTCTGCTACTATCTTTGAAAATGGCGTTATCACTTAAATGGATTTGGAAATCGTTCATTTTGTACCATGACATCATTTTCACATATTCTTTTAAGAAGCTCATCGGGAAAAACTTTCGGCCTACATCCAGCATAAAACCACGTTTTTTGTATTTAGGGTAATCTCTAGCTATCCCTTTACTTATATGACTTTTTTCGGTATCTTGGACTAGGATTTGAAGGGCCGTTCTTGTTCCGAAAAAAACACCGGTTGTTGTATTTGCGCAAATTGTCAGGTAATCTTTAACCTCAAATAAGTACCCTTCATTCCCGATTCCTGAATCATTGGAATCTAATGTTAGAAAAAAATCTCCTTCTTTTGGTTCTCCTATAACAACTGATAAACTATGAGTAGTAATATCTATCAAATCATTTTTAAACACTTCTGCTGTTGTTTTCAATTCCTTTGAATACTGAGGATCAATAACGATTCTGGAACTCTCTTTAATGTTGAATAAACCAGTTCCTCCGTCCCATTCTCTTAAACTTGGAATCACTTGTGGTTTTTCATTAATTTTAGAAGTAGAATCCTCTGCTGAAGATATTGTCGGTTGGTAAGTGATTAAAGATGCAAACATTAAAAAAAGACATAAGATGACTCCAGCTTTTTTCATATAAACCCTCCTCGAATTTGAATATATTAAAAACAACTGTAGGAAAGAGAATTGAGCATCAGTTTTAATAATTGGTAGTACTTTTTGAAGCATTATCACCTCATTTTTTTAAATCTAATAAAAGATTATAAGTTTTAAAATTCCGGATTTTTAGACCTCCTCTTAAAAAATTTATGAATACTGACATATTGAAAGTACGATAGGCCAGTTTCATTTTTCGTTAAAGTTAAAATCATAGCTCTTTACCATAAATCAACATAAAAAAGGCACGGAGATAGAGTCAAAAGAAAATGAAATTCTTTCAACTTTATCACCCTGCCTGATCGGATCAGTAACATGTGAACATTATTGAATTTACAATCAACATACCATCCATTGATAGAAAAAGCAACGTATTTTTTTGAAAATTCACAGAGATCAGTTTTATATCGAATCTTTTGTCTTAATAAGTAAATTACAGCATTTCATACGCAATTAATTTAAAAACTAACTTTAGATTTCCCCCTTCTTTCTTACCATTCCAAGCACTTATTGATCCATTTTTCTTCCAATTAGTGGGGGGCACAGGCCCCTTTTATCAACAACAAAATTCAACAAAAGTATAGAAAATTCGATAATTCTATTAACGTTCTTTAATTTCATTGCTTTGTTAAATGGTAATTTACACCTATTTCAATGTCTTAACTGGGTATAAATTAGTATTTTTAATTAAATTCAAATAATTCAAACTATTCATGTAAATCAATGTCTATTAATCTATAATAAAGACGATGGAAATTAATAGGGGGTATAAGGTATTGAAGAAAAAGTTTATTGTTCCTGTAGTTCTGTCGTCAGCGTTGTTGGTAGGTTCTATCCCGGTTAGTAGTGTATTTGCAAATCCGGTTGATTCGAAGGTGGTTAATAGTGTACAAGCTTCTAAGAAGTGGAATGAGAAGGCAAGCGTTCCTTTATTTGTGAAGGAGCGATTTGCAGAGAAATTCTCTTCTAGTACCCCATCCAATGCATTAAATTATTTGAAGAAAAACGAAGTTAAAACCGGAATTAAAAATCCGGGTAAAAATCTAAAAGTAAAAGATACTCAAACAGATGAACTGGGTATGACTCATGTCCGCTTTAATCAGTCAATAAATGGAGTTAACGTAGAAGGATCCGAAGTTATTGTTCATATTAATAAGGATAATGAAGTAGTATCCGTCAACGGAAGAGTAAATCAGACGATTGTCGATGATACAGTGGACACGACCGCCACATTAAGCATTGATGCTGCACTAAAGACTGCATTGTCCTCTGTTAAAGCACCTGAAGAGCTGACATATGAGCCGACTGCTGAGCTTGTTGTCTATCCTTTTGAAGGGGAAAATCATACCGCTTATAAGGTGAATGCTAACTTCATGGGGGATGAACCTGGAAACTGGTTTGTCTTTGTAGATGCAAAAACAGGAAAAGTTATCGATAAGTATAATGGCTTAATGCATGCAGATGAAATGAAAACACAAAAAGGTGCTGGAAAAGGGGTACATGGCGATCACAGGGAATTACATATTACCCAAGTGAAGGAACCGAATTCTGGGACTAAGTTTGCGTTAGCAGATTACTCTCATAAGGGTCTTGAAGGTATACTCACATATGATGCTAAAAATGATAATAGTTCCGCAAATGATACTCTCTATGTTGGCAATTCTGCTGCATTTATAGGTGACTATGATCGGGCACTTGTCGATGCACACTATAATTCGGAAAAGGTATATGACTATTACCTTAATGAGCATGGCCGCAATTCCCTTGATGGTAAAGGTATGGCAATCATTTCTAGGGTCCACTATGGCAATAATTACAACAATGCATCCTGGAATGGGCGTTGGATGACCTATGGTGATGGTGACGGTGAGTTCTTTATTTCACTATCAGCTGGTCTTGACGTT
>Ga0213822_1000535_pt1 | contig 28901 bp, 28 predicted proteins | sample MC6MC0908MG_FD_179872 | JGI IMG/M metagenome (GOLD analysis project Ga0213822, IMG submission 179872) | Enriched soil aggregate microbial communities from Iowa State University, Ames, United States - MC6-MC0908-MG | ecosystem: Environmental > Terrestrial > Soil > Unclassified | place: USA: Iowa...
GATGAGGTAGATAGGTTCGAGGTGGAAGTGTGGTGACACATGGAGCTGACGAATACTAATCGATCGAGGACTTAACCATAATGTTTGAAACATTCAATGCACCGTTTATCCAGTTTTGAAAGAACAATTTCTTTCAACCAAGGGTTTCAAGATACGAGTAGTTCGAGGAAGCGATGGAGAGAAGGAAGGAGCGTACTCAAGTACGTGACTGACTGAACGACAGAAGCTGACGAAGAAATACGATGTATATTGAAAGCCGATAATAGTCTAGTGATGATGGCAAAGAGGTCACACCCGTTCCCATACCGAACACGGAAGTTAAGCTCTTTAGCGCCGATGGTAGTTGGGGGCTTCCCCCTGTGAGAGTAGGACGTCGCTAGGCAAACAGCAGCCACTGAGAAATCAGTGGCTTTTTTGTTTGCTTCCAAGGGCTCAACAAATACCTATATTTAATGTTAGAGTCATGACTAAACCCTGAAAAATGTTGCAATTTAATTGATTTAAATTAGCAAAAAAAGGGTTATGCAGTGAAGATATTTGAATTGAAAAAATAAGGTTATAGGAATTTATTGAAAATAAAGGGGAATGAGCTATTCTAATACAGGGTTATTTGCATCATGAATTTCCAAATGTACAAGATATGATTTGGGTATTTCAAGGGGATTTCGATATTATTTATTTCAAAGGCTGTTTCAAGTGCTGGGAATCAAATAATGATTAAGTTAAATTTGATTTGGTAGATTTATCAGATCTGATAAGCGGAGCTATCCAAATTGCTAGGATAGCTTTTTTATCATGCTATAATTTCGTATAATTAAATAAGAATATAACGGAAATGGGTGTTTTGTTTTGCAAAAGAAAAAGCCAATTGTAGAAGGGTTAGAGCGCTTTCGACTACAACAAAATATTTCCTTTCATGTACCAGGGCATAAGCATGGAGAACTGTCACATCTTCCTCAGGCATTTAAAGATGTAATGCGCTATGATGTAACTGAATTATCGGGCCTTGATGACTTACATCATCCAGAGGAAATGATATTAGAAGCAGAAAACTTGTTGGCAGATACATATGGGGCGATGAAGAGCTTCTTTTTAGTAGGTGGATCGACAGTTGGTAATTTAGCCATGATTTATGCCACATGTAAAAAAGGTGATACAATTATTGTCCAACGTAATGCACATAAGTCTATATTTCATGCAATTGAGCTTGTTGGAGCAAAGCCTGTATTTGTTTCGCCACTTTGGGATGAACGAACACTAACTGCAACACATGTTTCTTATAGAGATTTAAAAGAAGCTGTTGATTATTTCCCAGAGGCTCGTGCAGTAGTTTTAACATACCCTACTTACTATGGTGTGACATCTAAAGAAATAGAGCAGCAGATTGCGTATTGTCATGAAAAAGGTATTCCTGTTTTGGTGGATGAAGCACATGGAGCTCATTTTAGTGCGTGTACTTTATTCCAACCGTCATCATTGACATATGGTGCTGATATCGTAGTACAGTCAGCACATAAAACATTGCCTGCTATGACAATGGCATCCTTTATGCATGTCAATTCAGACTTCATCGATGTTGAAAAAGTAAATCATTATTTACGGATGCTACAATCTAGTAGTCCATCCTATCTTTTATTAGCTTCTTTAGATGATGCACGCTATTATGTACAGACATATATGGAGAGTGACGGTGCATATATAATAGAAAAAAGGAATCAATGGATAGAGGCATTACGGGCTATTGGTTCTTTGGAAGTTATTGAAGTCGATGATCCAATAAAATTATTACTCCGCGTTGATGGCTATAGTGGCTTTCAATTACAGGAGGCATTAGAAGCAAAGCATGTTTATGCAGAGCTAGCAGATGCAAATCAAGTATTGCTTGTGCTACCGTTGTTGAAACATGGGCATAGCTATCCATTTGCAGAAATTCGTGTCCGTATTAAGGATGCAATAACATTGTTATTGAGTACGCCAATGGTAGAAATAATAACTGCTTCTCAAACAGCCTACAATTTTGTAGCTATTACGGAACCAGCTTATACATTTGATGAGGTTGAAGGGGCGGAAAAAGAATGGTTGCCGTATATGCGTACAATGGGGCGTATCTCCGCAAGTATGATTATTCCGTATCCACCTGGCATTCCATTGCTTGTTCCGGGCGAAAAAATAACAGTAGCAAAGTTGAGTCAACTTGAGGAATTACTAGCTACTGGTGCGACGTTTCAAGGAAATCACCGTTTAGAAGAAAAAATGATAGAGGTCATTAAATAGTTGGAGGCAATAACAGCATGAATTGCAATTTATTTATTACATTTGAAGGTCCAGAAGGTGCTGGAAAAACAACAGTTATTCAAAAAATAGCTGAGCGACTTGCACAAGAAAATATTGATGTTTTAGCAACGAGAGAACCTGGTGGTATTGAGATTGCTGAAAAAATTAGGACGATTATTTTAGACCCTGCTCATACTGCAATGGATGAGCGTACAGAGGCATTACTATACGCAGCGGCGAGAAGTCAGCATTATTTTGAAAAAGTACGACCTGCTTTGGATGCTGGTAAAATGGTTATTTGTGATCGCTTTATTGATTCATCTTTAGCATACCAAGGATATGCACGTGGTATTGGTGTCGATGAAGTATTATCTATTAATGAGTTTGCAATCGGTAAGAAGTTACCTGATATGACAATATTATTTGATCTTGCTCCAGAGGTTGGCTTAGCCCGGATTCATGCTCACGGAGAGCGAGAAGTAAATCGTTTAGATGTTGAAAGTTTAGCTTTTCATAAGAAGGTTCGGGAAGGGTATTTACAGTTAGTGGAGCGTTATCCTAAGCGTATATATGTCGTCAATGCAGACCAAAATATTGAGCGTGTTGTTGAAGATGTATGGTCATTATTATATGAAGTAATACAGTAAAAACATGAAGTTGTCCACCACATTGTGATATAATGGTAACATCTATTATTTTATCTTCATTCAGACGATATTTGGACATCAACTGACTGAAGATAAAGTCTCCGATGTATATTTGATTTGGCTATATAACGCTTATTAAATAAGATTAACATTTCCCGTAGATGCTACTGTATTAAAAAAGGTAGTTAAAATTTGTTTAGGTGAATTTTATAAAAGGGGTGAGTGCGAATGAAGTTAGTCGTAGCTGTAGTTCAAGATCAGGATAGCAGCCGTTTATCGAATGCTTTAACGAAAAATCAGTTTCGCGCAACTAAGTTAGCGAGCACAGGAGGATTTTTACGCTCAGGAAATACGACGTTTCTTATTGGGACGGAAGACTCTCTCATACCCAAAGTTTTAGATATAATTCGTGATAATTGTCGAGCACGAGAACAAATGGTTGCACCTGTTTCACCATTAGGTGGAAATGCAGATTCCTATATACCTTATCCTGTGGAGGTAGAGGTAGGGGGAGCGACTGTTTTTGTATTACCAATTGAACAGTTTCACCATTTTTAAATTATTGCCATGTTAAATATAACGTAAACACATTATAAATTAGCTTTTGCGTATTTGATAAAGAAAGCAAGTGGGGGCGAAAACAGCTTGAAGATCAATCAAGATATACGTGTCGGGTTAAATACTAATCGTAAAGAGCCACTGCATAACAATAATCAAAATAACCGATTTGGAGATATGGTCGTCAAGCAAGGAACCAAACTGCAAACTGAACAGCTTACACGATTGCTAGGAGATATATCAACAGCGGGTGACCGTGTTGCAAGATCACGTAATTTACGAGAACTTGCTCGTTTTAAAATGCTTGTTAAACGATTTCTACAAGAAACAGTAGAGCATGGTATGGAGTTAAAGCAATCACATACATGGAATCGTTTTGGTGAAGGAAGACGCTTAAAAATTATTGAAACTATTGATACGCGTCTTGTGGAGCTTGCACAAGATATTTTAGATGAAGAAAAAGAAGCAATTGACCTCCTTGATAAAATTGGTGAGATTAAAGGCTTATTAATTAATTTATATATGTAAAACCCGTGTCTTGTTCTCTTGTAGGCGCGGGCTTTTTTCAAATCTATTCAGCAGTCATTTTTACAACACTAGGTAAGGAACTACTTGTGAATGACATGAAACTAATATGTAACTAATCTATCTACTCTAAAAAGTAGATATTTCTGTACTAAAAGTGAGCAATTGTTATAGGAAGGAAATTAAATATATGGCCAAGAATGTTGAAGAGCTATTCACACTACAGCCAGTCGTAATGAAGCAGCTTCAAACGATTTTTGACAAAAATAGATTAGCGCATGCATACATTTTTGATGGCGAAAAAGGGACAGGCAAAGTAGATATTATGCAGTTTTTTGTAAAATTAATGCTATGCGAGCAACCAAATCAAAATGTTCCATGTGAAACATGTCGAAATTGCAGACGTGTCGATTCAGGCAATCATCCAAATATTCATCAAATTTATCCAGAAGGTCAATTTATAAAAATTGATCAAATACGTGAATTAATTGCTGAGATGAAAATGATGGGCGTTGAAGAAGGACGTAAGATTTATGTACTTCATCATGCAGATCGTCTCAATATTGCATCTGCAAACATGATACTTAAATTTTTAGAGGAACCAGATGGTGAGGTAACTGCGATTTTGCTAACGGAGCAAATGCAGTCAATATTACCAACGATTCGCTCTCGCTGCCAGCATATTAAATTTCAAAAAATGCCTCGACATATATTGTTAAAGCATTTGCAAGATCAAAATATTTCTTATTCGATGGCTTCTACAGTGAGCATGATGACGAACGAGCTCGAAACAGCGATATTTTTAGCAAATGATGAGCAGTTTGCACATGCTCGAAAAACAGTGTTAAAATTAGTAGAGGCAATTCGTCAGAATGTACATGAAGCAATGCTTGTTGTACATGAAGAATGGTTGCCGCTGTTTAAAGAAAAAGGCGAGATGGAGCAGGCATTGGATTTACTACTATTTGCTTACCGTGATATAGTGTCAATAAAAGCTAATCCCGAAGCATCTTGTACTTATCCAGACATGTTACAAACATTTAAAGAAGCTGCGTTGCATTCGACTTATGAACGCCTATCTAGTCAAATGGAGTCAATTTTACAGGCACGTGCATCTTTACAGCGTAACATGAATAGGACGTTAATGATGGAGCAGTTAATGCTAAATCTGCAGGAGGGATATACATTTGTATAATGTAGTGGGGATCCGCTTTAAAAAGGCGGGTAAAATATATTATTTTGATCCAGCATCATATCTACTAGAAGACAGTCAATATGTCATTGTAGAGACAGCTCGCGGTGTGGAATATGGTAAAGTAGTTGTCCCTCAAAAGGTTGTTGGGGATAATGATGTTGTATTACCACTTAAACAAGTTCTACGACCAGCGGATGAACGGGATCGTATTCAAGTAGAAGAAAATGCTGCAGAATCAAAGCGCGCATTTGAATTAGCAAGTACAAAAATCATAGAGCATAGTTTAGAAATGAAGCTCGTAGATGTTGAATATACATTTGATCGTAATAAAATTATCTTTTATTTTACGGCTGAAGGACGTGTCGATTTCAGAGATTTAGTAAAAGATTTAGCTTCGGTTTTTAGAACACGTATCGAACTTCGGCAAATTGGCGTACGTGATGAGGCGAAGTTGTTAGGTGGTATTGGTCCATGTGGCCGAATGCTTTGCTGCTCAACTTTTTTAGGCGATTTTGAGCCGGTTTCTATTAAAATGGCTAAAGATCAAAACTTATCTTTAAATCCATCCAAAATTTCAGGTCTTTGCGGCCGTTTAATGTGCTGCTTGAAGTATGAAAATGATGAATATGAGGAAGCAAAAGAGGGTATGCCAGATATTGGTGAAATGACGATGACACCAGATGGCCGCGGTAAAGTTGTAGGTTTAAATGTACTGGAAAGACTTATACAAGTATATTTACAAGAGCAGGAGCGCACAGTCGAATATACACTAGAAGAACTGCTAGCATACGAAAAAAATCTTATATAAGATAGAGAATTGAACGAGGTGGCTTGGGTGAAGGACCGTAATTTCTTAGATACCGTTATGGAGTTCGAACAACAGCTCGAAGCAATGCAGGAGCAATTTGGTGCATTGAAACAATTTGTAGCGTTAATGATGGAAGAGCATAAGGCACTCGAAACAGAAAATCATCACCTTCGTACACGTCTAGAAGAACTACTTTCTAATGAAACTACTGTACAAGCTATTGTTGAGAAGAAAGGGAATTCGTTAGATATTGGCGAAGGCTATGATAACCTAGCACGTCTATACCAAGAAGGCTTCCATGTTTGTCATGTTCATTTTGGAAGTTCAAGGAAAGGCGAAGACTGTCTGTTTTGTCTATCATTTTTAAATAAACAAAATGTGTAATAGAAGACTGATTCCCACTATGGTGGTGTCAGTCTTTTGTTTTGTATAGTAGGAGGAAGAAACATGGAAGATTGGTTAAAGGATGACGAACGGTTAGACTATTTATTGGCTGAGAATTTACGTATTATTCAAAGTCCCTCTGTCTTTTCGTTTTCATTGGATGCAGTACTACTTTCGAAATTTGTCAATGTCCCATATCATAAAGGGAAAATTGTTGATTTATGCTCAGGTAATGGTGTAATTCCGCTGTTTCTAAGTGCCAGAACAAAAGGACATATTACAGGAGTAGAGATTCAACCACGCTTATTTGATATGGCTGAACGAAGTATCCGTTACAATAAGTTAGAAGAGCAAATTGATATGGTTCTTGGTGATGTGAAGGAAATTCCTCAGAAGCTCGGGATCGAAAAATATGATACTGTAACCTGTAATCCACCCTATTTTTTAGCACATGAAGCTAGTGATAAAAATCTAAGTGAACATTACGCTATTGCACGTCATGAATTATATTTAACGTTAGAGGAATCGATACAATCAGCAAGCAAATTATTAAAGCAAGGTGGAAAAGCAGCTTTTGTTCATCGACCTGGTCGATTATTAGATATTGTTACGGCAATGCGGGCAAATCGTTTAGAGCCTAAACGAATGCAATTTATTTATCCAAAAGAAGGTAAGGAAGCCAATACACTATTAATAGAAGGAATTAAAGACGGTAAACCTGATTTAAAAATATTGCCTCCCCTGTATGTCTATGATGCCAACAATGAATATACAGCAGAAGTGAGAGAAATCCTTTATGGAAAAGAACAATAGTCATTATTTTTATGTGCTAGAATGTGCCGATCAATCCTTATACGCAGGCTATACAAATAATGTAGACAGACGTGTCGCTGTACACAATGCTGGTAAAGGTGCAAAATATACGAGAGCACGAGGACCAGTGCAATGTATTTATGTAGAGGAATTCGATACAAAACCTGAGGCGATGCGTGCAGAATATGCTTTTAAACAGTTAACACGAACGCAAAAAATAAAATATATAGGGAGAGATGGGTCATGAAATCTCAGAAAAGTACAATACATGATCATACAGGTTGTTTATATCTAGTTGCAACACCTATTGGGAATCTAGAGGATATGAGTGTGCGTGCACTACGTATTTTAAAGGAAGCAGATATTATTGCAGCCGAGGATACGCGTAATACAAAGAAGTTATGCAACTACTTTAATATAGAAACACCACTTATAAGCTATCATGAACATAATTTAGCGGTGGGCGGAGAGAAGCTGTTAGCCCTATTACGTGAAGGAAAAACCGTTGCATTAGTTAGTGATGCTGGTTTACCTTGTATTTCTGATCCTGGTGCAGATATAGTAGAAAAAGCAATCGATCAAGACTTTCCAGTTGTTCCAGTGCCAGGTCCCAATGCAGCAATATCAGCATTAATTGCTTCTGGGTTAACGCCACAACCCTTTTTCTTTTATGGATTTTTGAACCGAGGAAAAAAGGAACGTCGACAACAATTAGAGCAACTCAAAAAACGTCAGGAAACCATTTTGTTTTATGAGGCTCCTCATCGATTAAAGGAAACCTTGAAAGATATGGAAGCTATTCTTGGGAATCGTCGAATTGTATTAGCTCGTGAGTTAACAAAAAAATTCGAGGAGTTTTTACGTGGTACATTAGGTGAAGCAGTGGAATGGTCACAAACAGAGGAAATTCGAGGAGAATTTTGTATTGTCCTTGAAGGAAACGAAAACGCCGAGGAAGAAAATAGTGAAGAAGCCTATTGGATGACAATGTCCATTATTGATCATGTCGATTATATTATTAATCATACAGGTGTTACATCGAAAGAAGCTATAAAGGAAGTAGCAAAATTACGTCAAGTAGCGAAGCGAGACGTCTATAATGAATATCATAGTTAATGTAAAAAAGAGGTTGCCGTATATCAGGCACCTCTTTTTTATATCTATTCAAATAGATGGCACATCACCAACAACATTGCGATATGACATTTGTTAAGAATGCATGCCAATATAAGTTAATTGGAGTGGGGCTGGTCGACCTAGTGATTAAGGAACGAAAATCACCCCACGTTATAGTGATAAGCCAATATTTTAATTGATAATAATTGTAAAAAATAGTACCCTTAATCATGAAAGGTCTGACATGGACATTATAAGGGACTTAATAATTGGTTATATTATACTTTATAAAATCAAAACACCTAAATTGCTGTTCTCAATTTAGGTGTGTAACAAATTATTTTTTTAAGTTAGTTTGAATTTCTTTCACTAACATTTCTGCGCCTTCAGGACTTAAAATTAATTTGCCACCAACTAGACGGAAGTTATCATCAGAAACTTCACCAGTTACAGCACATGTCATGTTAGGCATATATTTTTTTAAGATGATTTTGTCATCATCCACATAGATTTCTAAAGCGTCTTTTTCTGCAATACCTAATGTACGACGTAGTTCGATTGGAATTACTACACGACCTAATTCATCGACTTTACGAACGATTCCTGTTGATTTCATAATTATTTTCCTCCTAATGTTTAAATGTATATTGGTGTTTCGTCAAATTTCGACATAATTTCTTTGTCTGATAGTTATCATACCAAGTAATGCCATAAACGTCAATTAATTAATACACTAATATTATTGCTTTGAAAAAATTTTTGAGGAGAAAACAGATATTTTGATTATTTTAAAAGGTTTTTATTATATATTTTAATTTATAGTAAAAAAGATTCTTATTTAATACATTAAATGGATTCATTATATTATTCGACATTTTTCGCGCGCGAGAAACTTTCAATCAATTATGCCTCGGCATAATTGCGTCCGGAATCGGCTTTGTGCTTGCACAAAGAGCTCCTTTCTGATTCCGTGACATCCGCCGGAGACTCTAACTTCTCTCAGCGGATGTTAGGACACCTGCTGAAAGAAGTTGAAACGAATTTCGTACTTCGTTAGAATAGATAGTATACTGTGAAACAATGGAGGCAGTTCTTGTGAACGAACAAAATAAAACATTCTATATAACAACCCCTATTTACTACCCAAGTGGAAAATTTCATATTGGTACAGCGTATACAACTGTAGCATCAGATACGATTGCACGTTATAAACGTTTACGTGGTTATGATGTACGTTTTTTAACTGGGATGGATGAGCATGGACAAAAAATTCAAGAAAAAGCTGCGGAAGCGGGCAAACATCCTCAAGATTATGTGAATGAAATTGCGGATTCTGCGAAAAGACTATGGGCATTAATGGATATTTCATACGATGACTTTATACAAACAACGCAAGAGCGTCATACGAAAGCTGTCGAAAAGATTTTCCAAAAGTTTTTAGACAATAATGACATTTATAAAGGTGAGTATGAAGGTTCGTACTGTACACCATGTGAATCATTCTTTACTGAAACGCAATTAGTAGATGGTAACTGTCCAGACTGTGGTCGTCCGGTACACAAAGTTAAAGAGGAATCTTACTTCTTTAATATGAAGAAATACGCAGATCGTCTATTAGCTTATTATGAAGAAAACCTTGACTTCATTGAGCCGGAATCTCGAAAAAATGAAATGATTAACAACTTTATTAAACCAGGTCTAGAAGATTTATCTGTTTCAAGAACATCATTTGATTGGGGAATTAAAGTTCCAGGAGATCCTAAACATGTGATTTATGTGTGGGTAGATGCCTTAACTAACTATATTACATCATTAGGCTATCTATCAGAGGATGAAACACTATTCAATAAATATTGGCCGGCAGACGTACATGTAGTTGGAAAAGATATCGTTCGCTTCCATACTATTTATTGGCCAATTTTCTTAATGGCACTAGATTTACCACTTCCTAAAAAAGTGTTTGCACATGGTTTCATAATGATGAAGGACGGTAAAATGTCGAAATCAAAGGGCAATGTTATCTATCCTGAAATGCTAATAGAACGTTATGGCTTAGATGCGACTCGATATTTCCTATTGCGTGAGCTACCATTTGGATCTGATGGTGTATTCTCGCCAGAATCTTTTGTTGAACGTACAAACTTCGACTTAGCAAACGATTTAGGAAATTTATTGAATCGTACAATATCAATGATAAACAAATATTTCGACGGCATTATTCCAGCTGAAAATCTTCAGTCGACAGAGTTTGATGCAGCTTTGAAAGAGCAGGCTGAATCTGTTCGTATTAAATATGAAGAAAGTATGGAAAAAATGCAATTTAGTGTCGTATTAGCCGACTTATGGACACTTGTGTCGAGAACAAATAAATATATAGATGAAACTCAACCGTGGGTCCTAGCAAAAGAGGAATCGGATAAACCAAAATTAGGCGCCGTTATGCGAAATTTGGCGGAAAGCTTACATCAAATTGCTGTCATGTTACAACCATTTATGACATCTACACCTAAACGAATTCTTGAACAATTAGGCTTGGATGACAAATTCTTAGCATGGGATACAATTGAAACATTCGGCAATACTATTCCGGCAAACATTAAAGTGGTAGAAAAAGGAATTCCGATTTTCCCTCGTTTAGAGAGTGAAGTTGAAATTACGTATATTCGTGAGGAAATGCGCGGTTCAGTGAAAACTCCACAAGAAGAAGAGTCAAAAGTTGAGAAAAAATCTGTAGAAATTCCAGAAATCCCTGAAATTACAATTGATGATTTTATGAAAGTAGATTTACGTGTAGCTACTGTAACAGCATGTGAAACTATTCCGAAAGCAGACAAATTATTAAAGCTTCAAGTGAATCTTGGATATGAGCAACGACAAGTAGTTTCAGGCATTGCAAAGTTCTATTCACCAGATGAATTAATAGGTCAAAAAGTAATTGTAGTCACTAACTTAAAACCAGTTAAATTACGTGGCGAATTATCACAAGGAATGATTCTAGCCGGTGAAAAAGATGGAATTTTAAAATTAGCATCAGTTGATCCAAAACTAGAGAATGGTGCGAAAGTAAAGTAAAAAAATTTAGGAAGGCCTGCTGAATGTAAAAAGTTCAGCAGGCTTTTAAAATCTGTTTAAAAAATGAGTATTTTATTATCTTGAAATAACTTACGTGCAGTAAATGGTGAGTTTTATTAGGTATATAGTAACAAATTTGGTGCCTAAGGTTACGGGTAATGTCATAATACCAAATTGTCTGTAACAAAATTGTAATACTTACGCAAAATATGAAATAATAATTTTTAATAAAATCTATGTTAGGAGAATGACGATGTTCATTGATACACATGTACACTTAAACGCAGATCAGTATGAAGAAGACTTACAAGAGGTTATTGATAGAGCTCTTGAAGCAAAAGTAGAGACAATGGTTGTTGTTGGTTTTGACCGTAAAACCATTGAAAAAACAATGCAATTGGTTGAACAATATGATTTTGTTTACGGTGTCATAGGGTGGCACCCAGTAGATGCGATTGATTGTACGCAAGAGGAATTAAATTGGATTGAGGAATTAGCAGCACATCCAAAAATAGTTGGTATTGGTGAAACTGGGTTGGACTACTATTGGGATAAATCCCCGAAGGATGTTCAACAAGCACTTTTCCGCAAGCAAATCCATTTAGCGCAAAAGTTAAATTTACCAATCATTATTCATAACAGGGATGCAACAAAAGATGTTGTACAAATTTTACGTGAAGAAAATGCAGCATCTGTGGGGGGCGTGATGCATTGTTATAGTGGTAGCGTGGAAACAGCACGTGAATGTATTGCTATGAATTTTATGATTAGTCTTGGTGGGCCAGTAACATTTAAAAATGCACGTATGCCAAAGGAAGTGGCGACAGAAATATCGTTAGAGCATTTGATGATTGAAACAGATGCTCCTTATTTAGCGCCTCATCCATATCGAGGAAAGCGTAATGAGCCAGCATTAGTGCCATTAGTTGCAGAAGAAATTGCTCGTTTAAAAGGGTTAAACGTTGAGGATGTTGCACAGGTCACAACAGCAAATGCGAAAAAATTTTTTGGGATTGACATTTAGTAGCTGAGACGCCTCCAATGCTGGGTTTGTGGTTGGGTGAAAAGGCAAGGTCAAATTTCTTTTCCAAAACATTCGGGTTGACAGTGCCAAAACTAGTCCGTATAATCCAACTTTGTATTAAGGAGGCGTTTTTTCATGTCAAATAATTCCATGAAAAACTTGTTCTTAGGATCATTGAGGAGTAAGCAAACAGTGATAAGCATTATTTCACTTGTCCTGTTTGTAACTGTAATTTCATTTGTACTTTTTCAAGTTACTAAAAAAACCGTAACGCTTGATGCAAACGGGGAAGTAATCAACGTAGTAACACATGCCAAAACTGTAGAACAATTATTACAAGATCAAAATATAGACGTAGCAGAGCATGACAAAATATCACCCTCTCTGAATACCAAAATTGCAAATGGTTTAGCAATTACATGGGAACAGGCAAAAGAAGTAACTATTTCAGTTGATGGAAATCAGTCAAAAGTTTGGACAACTGAAACACAAGTGAAAGACATTTTGAAAGAAGCAAATATCGAAGTATCAGAGCATGACGCATTAGCACAAGGTCTAGATACAGAAGTAGGAGCAGATAACAAAATTGATATTCAAAAAGCGTTTCAAGTAACGCTTGTCGATGGTGTAAACAAAAGACAAGTATGGTCCACTTCGACTACGGTCGCTAACTTTTTAAAACAACAGGGAATTCAGCTAAATGAATTCGATCGTGTCGAGAATAACCAGAAGGACGTAATCACTCCGGGAAGTAAAATCACAGTAGTTCGCGTAGAAAAGGTTATCGATGTAGTGGAAGACTCTTTAGATTTCGCAATTGAAAAGAAGCAGGATGCTTCATTACAAAAAGGAAAACAAAAAGTTGTAACAGCTGGCCAGGAAGGCGTAATTACTCGAACGTATGAAGTCGTGAAGGAAAATGGCAAAGTTGTAGCAAAAAATCTACAATCTGAAAAAGTTGTAAAAGAACCAAAGAAGCAAGTGGTAGCAGTAGGTACTAAATCTGTAGTAGCAAGTGCAGCAACTGTATCACGTGGTTCAAAAGAGCCAGCTAGCGGTAAAGAATTTTATGTAACGGCAACAGCCTATACACCTTATTGTAATGGTTGCTCGGGTACATCTGCCACTGGCATTGATTTGCGCTCAAGTTCTGGATTGAAAGTAATCGCAGTAGACCCATCTGTTATTAAGCTGGGCTCAAAAGTTTGGGTTGAAGGCTATGGAACAGCTATAGCAGGAGATACTGGTGGTGCAATTAAGGGTAATAAGATCGACATACTTGTACAAACTGAAGCCCAAGCTAGCAATTGGGGAGTTAGGAAAGTGCGTATAAAAGTATTAAATTAAAAAAATTGTAAAATTAATCAATATGTTTTTCGCTAATTAGTAGCTTTCCTGTTTTGACTGGCAGGAAAGCTTTTTTATCTTTTTTTAGTCATTTTTATATTCTAGAGAATGAAACGTAACTAATTTAAATTTACATAAGGTAAGCCGTAGCGACAGCGGCAATAAGTCTGCGCGAAATTGATGAACAACAATACTCAATTCAAGTACAGAGTATTATATAAGAAGGTGAACGACCGTGTATTTCTGTACAATCGTACAGTGCAGTTGTAAAATGGTCTGAAGATAAGGTAGAAAAGAGGAGCCTTTTTGCAAATAAAAGAAATTATTGTTGTTGAAGGAAAAGATGATACAACAGCTATTAAGCGGGCTACACAGGCAGATACAATAGAAACAAATGGATCGGCTATTTCAGAGGAGACACTCAAGCGAATTCAACATGCACAGGATAAACGAGGTGTTATTGTATTTACTGATCCTGATTATCCAGGCCGTCGGATTCGTGCCATTATCGAGGAGCGTGTAAAAGGAGTGAAACACGCTTTTTTACCAAAAGCTAAAACAATTGCAAAAAACGGTAAAGGACTAGGCATTGAGCATGCAGCAGATGAGGATATACGAGAGGCATTACGACATGTCTATACCCCAAATAGTGTTGAGTTCATCATCGATGATATTACTCTGGAGGATTTAATGACAGCACGTTTGATTGGTCATCAACAGGCGAAAAATCGTCGTGATCGCCTTGGAGAGATTTTAAATATTGGTGCAACAAACGGTAAACAACTTCATAAAAGATTGAAAATGTTTCAAATTACAGAAAAGCAATTTGGTGCGGCCGTCGCACAGTTAGATCAGGAGGAAAACAATGCATAAGGATATTGCAACACCCATTAGAACACAAGAGATTTTAAAGAAATATGGATTTTCATTCAAAAAAAGTTTAGGTCAAAATTTTTTAATAGATCCGAATATATTACGTAATATTGTTAGTCATGCAAATTTGACTGAGAATAGTGGTGCAATCGAAGTTGGTCCTGGCATTGGAGCATTAACAGAGCATTTAGCGAGAAGTGCCAAAAAGGTTGTATCTTTTGAAATTGATCAGCGCTTATTACCTGTATTAGAAGATACACTTAGTCCATATAACAATGTTACTATTGTACATTCAGATATTTTAAAGGCGGATGTTGAGAAGGTAATTAATGAAGAGATGCCGGGAATTGAAGATATTATGGTTGTAGCAAATTTACCTTATTATGTGACGACACCGATTTTAATGAAATTGCTCAATGATCGTTTGCCAATTCGTGGCTTTGTGGTCATGATGCAAAAAGAGGTAGCGGAGCGTATTACGGCTAAACCTGGAACGAAGGAGTACGGTTCTTTATCAATTGCAATCCAATACTATGTAAAGGCTGATATAGCTATGACAGTACCGAAGACTGTTTTCATGCCACAGCCAAATGTAGATTCTGCGGTAATCCGTCTTATTAAACATGATGAGCCTCCAGTAAAGGTAATTGATGAGGACTTCTTATTTGTCGTAACTCGAGCGTCGTTTGTACAGCGTCGAAAAACGATATTTAATAATTTGCAATCAAGTTTACCGAATGGAAAGGAACGTAAGGAGAAAATTATGGAGGCCTTAACTGCAGTAAATATTGAACCAACACGTCGAGGAGAAACACTTACTATACAAGAGTTTGGGAAATTGGCAGATGCACTATATCCAACGTTTGCAAAGTAAAACTTTTTTGTTAACTTTTTTGAGTTTACGTAAAAAAAAATATTTTTTTCATAAAAAATAAGTTGACAATATTTATTGTAGGCTGATAAAATATTATATTTTGTTGACATTTTTGGGCGAATCGCTTATACTAAGTAGTAGTGAGGTGTAAGCGAAAATGCCAAAAACTTTAGCGGACATTAAAAAGTCGTTGGATTGTCATTTGGGTAAACGTTTGCAGTTAAGAGCAAACGGCGGTCGCAAGAAAACGGTCGAGTGTGCAGGGGTATTGCGTGAGACATATCGCGCTATTTTTGTAGTTGAGCTTGATCAAGAGGACAATACGTGCAAGCGCGTATCGTATAGCTACACAGATATTTTAACTGAAGCAGTAGAGATTACATTTTTAGACGAAGCAAAGGCTGCTGTCGCAAAATAGTTTCTAGTACTTATTTCTATATTTTGAAACGCTCATGTATGTTCAAACTGCATGAGTGTTTTGCGTTTTCTGGGACATACTAAATTCGTCAGTTGTTAAAGGAGGAGTTTATATGCCTAGAAAAGGTATCATGTCACCTCGTTTAAAAGAAGAGATCGCTAAAGAACTTGGATTTTATGATGTTGTGCAACGAGAAGGCTGGGGCGGCATAAAAGCTCGAGACGCCGGTAATATGGTGAAACGTGCCATTGAAATGGCTGAAAGAGCAAGTAGTGAGCAAGAGCATAATAAGTAGACTATTTTTGAAATAGACCACTTATAAAAGATAACTTCATTTCAGCAGGGATGAAAACTTCCTGTCGACACAACAACACAACTGACGAGAGAGAACCGTTACACCAAACAGGGGTATACGGTTCTTTTTTTCCGTTTTCGCTTTCCTGTTATGGTAAAATAAAATGAATAATCTTTGTGAAAGATGAACGGCTGTTTATACTAAGGAGGAAGAAAGATGCTTTATGTAAAGGCGCCTGCAAAAATAAATTTAACATTAGATGTACTTTATAAAAGACCAGATAATTATCACGAAGTAGAGATGGTCATGACGACTGTCGATTTAGCTGATCGTATTAGTCTGGAATCCCGCGAAGATGGCGTAATTGAAATAATTTCGACTGATAATTTTGTGCCAAATGATCACCGTAATTTTGCTTATCAGGCAGCGCGTCTAGTTAAAGATACATACGGCATTGGACAAGGTGTATCCATTACTATAGAAAAAGAAATACCAATTGCAGCAGGGCTAGCAGGTGGAAGTAGCGATGCGGCTGCTACACTAAAAGGTTTAAATGAGTTGTGGAATTTAGGGCTATCTATAGACGAGTTAGCCGAATTAGGTGCTAAAATTGGTTCAGATGTTTCTTTTTGTGTCTATGGTGGTACGGCATTAGCAACAGGACGTGGAGAAATAATTCAGGAATTGCCTGCACCACCAAACTGTTGGATAGTCTTAGCTAAGCCAAAAATAGGTGTCTCTACTGCTGAAGTGTATGGTGGACTAAAGGTTGAGGGATTAGCACATCCAAATACGAAACAAATGATTCATGCTATTGAAACGACAAATTATGAGTTACTCTGTGCATCATTAGGAAACGTTTTAGAAACTGTAACATTTAAGCTTCATCCAGAAGTAGTAATGTTAAAGGAACAGATGAAGCGCTTTGGGGCAGATGCAACATTAATGAGTGGAAGCGGTCCAACTGTGTTTGGTTTAGTGGATAGTGAAGCTCGTGTAAGCCGCATTTACAATGGTTTACGTGGTTTTTGTGAAGAAGTATATGCTGTCCGAATTTTAGGCGAGCGAAATACGCTTGCTTAAAACCGCAAATTTATGTTAATTTTACCTATAAATATTCGTGTTTAGGAGAGGGTCGCATGAAATGGAAACGTAGTGAACGACTAGTTGATATGACGTACTATTTACTAGAGCATCCACATCAGTTGATCCCGCTAACTTATTTTTCAGAACTATATCAATCTGCAAAGTCTTCTATTAGTGAAGATTTAACGATTGTAAAAGAAACTTTCGAAGAAAAAGGAATCGGGTTATTGATAACAGTACCGGGCGCTGCTGGAGGAGTTAAGTATATTCCTAAAATGTCCGAGGCTGAGGTCCGTTTAGTTATTCAGGATTTAAAGGCGGAGCTTGAGCATTCAGATCGTTTGTTACCAGGCGGTTATTTATTTATGACGGACTTACTCGGCAATCCAGATTTAATTAATCGAGTTGGAAAGGTGTTTGCATCAGCTTTTGCTGACCAGCAAATTGACGTCATAATGACTGTGGCGACAAAAGGGATTTCTATTGCCCACGCTATTGCAAGACATTTAAATGTACCAGTTGTTGTTGTTAGAAGAGATAGTAAGGTAACGGAAGGCTCTACAGTCAGCATCAACTATGTATCTGGTTCTTCCAGAAGAATTCAGACAATGGTATTATCAAAGAGAAGTATGAAGAGTGGACAAAGAGTGCTTATTACTGACGACTTTATGAAGGTCGGCGGTACAATGAACGGCATGAAAAATCTATTAGAGGAGTTTGACTGTCAGTTGGCAGGTATTGCAGTACTTGTAGAGGCTGAGCATGCAGATGAGACGTTAGTAGATGATTATTATTCACTAGTGAAGCTTCATGAGGTCAATGAAAAGGACCGTACAATTGCATTAAGTGAAGGTAACTATTTTTCTAAAAAGGGGAAATGACAAATGAAAGTAGTAGCAACAACAAATGCACCAGCAGCAATCGGACCATATTCACAAGGTATTATTGTAAATGGCATGTTTTATAGCTCAGGTCAAATTCCACTAACAGCAGCTGGCGAATTAGTAGAAGGCGACATCACGGTTCAAACAAATCAAGTATTTGCTAATTTAAAAGCAGTTTTAGAAGCTGCTGGAACTTCATTAGACAATGTTGTGAAAACAACTGTTTTTATGAAGGACATGAACGACTTTGTCGCAATGAATGAAGTATATGCTAGCCACTTTGGCGATCATAAACCAGCTCGTTCAGCAGTAGAGGTTGCACGTCTACCGAAGGATGTAAAAGTAGAAATTGAAGTTATTGCCATCGTTAAATAAGAAATTTTTTAATCCCGCTAGAAGAGAAGTGATTAGCTCTTTTTAGTGGGCTTTTTTTATTAGTATCAGAGCAGCTGACAAACAATTGTCAAAATTTCCGTAAATTAAAGGAAATATTATACTAATGAGTATTCAAATTTTTTAGAAAATTTGATAGACTAGAAAAAGGAAAATATTCGGTAATAAAGAATATTAGATTTTTATTTAGGCATCTAAGATGAGAGGTGGTGAGAAAATGGAAGTTACTGATGTAAGGTTACGTCGTGTACAGACGGATGGTCGCATGCGTGCGATTGCTTCCATTACACTCGACAATGAGTTTGTGGTTCACGATATTCGTGTAATCGATGGGAATACTGGTTTGTTTGTTGCTATGCCAAGTAAACGAACGCCAGACGGTGAATTTAGAGATATTGCGCATCCTATTAATTCAACGACTCGCAATAAAATTCAGGAGATTATTTTAAACGAGTACCATAATTCAAGCGAAACAGAAGAAGTCGAGAAAACAGAAGAATTAGAAGGAATTGGCGTATAGTTACAAAAGAAATAAATGTTAATGTAAAAAGCTATTGGCTCATCTTCAAAAGTTGGAGATGAAATTTGATAAAACCTATGCCTTGTATATAAATTGATTGGATGCTGGGCGACTCATCGGAGCCCAGGCCGAGACGGAAATCAACCCCATGCTAGGGTGACGATCCAATCTATTGAAATTTTAGTATACATCTGGTTATAGTATATAATTAGAGCTCTTCTTGATTGGAGAGTTCTTTTTATTTTGTGAATAAGAGAAATAGAGCAGTTTTAGGAAATACATATTAACATTCGAGCATAAGGTGCATTTGATTTGGAAATTCATCTTTTTGTCAAGTCTACACACCTTGAAAATAGATGGATTTTGCTATATAGTCATAAGAGAAAATGAGCGTATTGGAGGACTTACAGATGAGCAACATTTTTGCTGTCATTTTGGCTGCAGGTCAAGGTACACGTATGAAGTCCAAATTATATAAAGTGCTCCATCCAGTATGTGGGAAACCGATGGTACAACATGTAGTGGATCACATTCAAACGTTAGATGCGAATCGCATTGTAACGGTTGTAGGACATGGTGCAGAAAAGGTAAAACAACAGCTTGGAGATAAAAGCGAATATGTTTTACAGGCTGAACAGTTAGGGACAGCTCATGCTGTACAACAGGCTGAGGCAATTTTAGGTAGCGAAGAAGGTACAACGTTAGTTGTTTGTGGTGATACGCCACTTATTCGCCCTGAAACGATGCAAGCTTTGTTCGAGCATCATCAAGTAAAGAATGCTAAGGCTACTATTTTAACAGCGATTGCTGAAAACCCAACAGGCTATGGTCGTATTTTACGTGGCGACAATGGACAGGTGGAGCAAATTGTTGAACAAAAGGATGCTTCAGCAGAGCAACAATTAGTTAAAGAAATTAATACGGGCACATACTGCTTTGATAATAAAGCGTTATTTGAGACATTAAAGCTTGTGAAAAACGACAACGCACAGGGTGAGTTTTATTTACCTGATGTGATTGAAATTTTACAAAAACAAGGCGATGTCGTGGAAGCATATGTAACGGAAGACTTTGAAGAAACACTCGGTGTTAATGATCGTGTGGCTTTATCACAAGCAGAAGGGCTAATGCGTGCAAGAATTAATGAAAAACATATGCGTAACGGTGTGACAATCATTAATCCAGAAACAACGTATATTAGCGCAGACGCAGTGATTGGTAGAGATACTGTCATTCAGCCAGGCTCTATGATAGAAGGTGCGACTGTTATTGGTGAAGATTGTATAATCGGACCAAACACACAAATCATGGATAGCCGAATCGGTGACCGAACAACTGTGCATTCTTCTGTTGTGCGTGAAAGCGCTGTAGCGGAAGACACAGCTATTGGACCGTTTGCGCATATTCGACCACTTTCTGATATTGGTAGCCATGTGAAAATTGGTAACTTTGTAGAAGTGAAGAAAAGTAAACTAGGTAATGACACAAAAATATCACACTTAAGCTATATTGGCGATGCTGAAATAGGAAGTAATGTTAATATTGGCTGTGGTTCCATTACTGTAAACTATGATGGAAAAAACAAGTTCCAAACAATTATTGAAGATGATGTATTTGTAGGATGTAATACTAACTTAGTAGCGCCAGTGAAAGTTGGAAAAGGTTCATTTATTGCTGCAGGATCTACAATTACAAAAGAAGTTCCTGAGGATGCACTTGCAATTGCTCGTGCAAGACAAGAAAACAAACCGAATTATGTAAGCAAACTAAATTCAAAATAATTATCAACCAAACAGGAGGCCATCATGCCGTATCATTATGCAAACTCACAATTAAAAATATTTTCACTTAATTCTAACAATCCACTTGCTCAAGAAATTGCGCAAGAAATGGGTGTTGAATTAGGTAGATCTTCTGTTAAGCACTTCAGTGATGGAGAGGTTCAAATTAGCATTGAAGAAAGTATTCGTGGTTGTGATGTGTTTATCGTGCAGTCTACTTCTGCGCCTGTAAACGAACATTTAATGGAGCTTTTAATTATGGTAGATGCTGTAAAACGTGCATCTGCACGTACAGTAAACGTTGTAATGCCTTACTATGGCTATGCTCGTCAGGACCGTAAAGCAAAAGCACGCGAGCCAATTACAGCTAAATTAGTAGCAAACTTACTTGAAACAGCTGGTGCAACACGTGTAATCGTTTTAGATTTACACGCACCACAAATCCAAGGTTTCTTCGATATTCTAATCGACCACTTAATGGCAGTGCCTTTACTATCTGATTACTTCAAATCAAAAGGTATTCCAGAAGATCAAATCGTTGTTGTTTCCCCAGACCATGGTGGTGTAACACGTGCTCGTAAAATGGCAGAACGTTTAAAAGCACCTATTGCAATTATTGACAAGCGCCGTCCAAAACCAAATGTTGCAGAAGTAATGAACATTGTTGGTAATGTTGATGGTAAAGTGGCAATCTTGATTGATGATATTATTGACACTGCAGGTACGATTACAATCGGTGCCGATGCATTACGCGCTGCTGGTGCGAAAGAAGTTTATGCTTGCTGCTCTCACCCAGTACTATCAGGACCAGCAATCGATCGTATCGAAAACTCTTCGATTAAAGAATTAGTAGTAACAAATACAATTCAACTTTCTGAAGAGAAAAAATCTCCGAAAATTACAGAGCTTTCAGTAGCTAAATTGATGGCAGATGCAATCTCTCGTGTTTATGAAAACAAATCTGTAAGTACTCTATTTGATTAATATAAATAAAGATATTGCAAGTGCCGTAATATATGGCAAAGTAAGGACAAATCTACGTTAAAAAGTAGATTTGTCCTTTTTATATGTGTTTTTGTGTGAATTTTCTTATAAAAGAGTATATAGTAAATGGGACTTAATAATATTTACACTACTTTATAAAAAATAGAGGTTTATCACCTAAAGATGGGGATACATTTTGTTAAAACATATTTTAAATGAAAAAGTTGATTGGGGTGAAGACTGGGCGACTCCTTGGGGATTAGCGATAGAGGAACGAAAGCTAAGAGCATCACATCCTGTGATAACGCCTCCGTGACCAACATCGGTGCTTTTGCCGCTGCCGCTTCGCTTTCGCGCAGATAAAACCCTTTTGCCGCTGCCGCTTCGCTTTCGCGCAGATAAAACCCTTTTGCCGCTGCCGCTTCGCTTTCGCGCAGATAAAACCCTTTTGCCGCCGCTTCGTTGCACTACGCTTTCGCACAGAAAACAATTGTTGTCCCGAATCCCCCAGGAAAGCGCCCAGTCGGAACGGAAATCAACCCCACGTTATGGTGATGAGCCGAAATAGAGGTAAATATTATTATAGCCTTCAACATATGTCATTATATTTTAAAAAGTGATAGTGACATTAATCGTAAGGCGTAAATAATTTTTCTTGGAAGGGGAAGTATAGATAATGAGTACAGTATTAAGTGTTAAAAAGCGCGAAGCTGGGCATCGTTCGACATTAACCCAACTTAGAAAAGGGGGAGCCATTCCTGCGGTTATTTACGGCTATAATTTAGATTCAACCCCAATTTCTATTTCAGCGAAGGAATTCAGAAAATCTATTTTAAAAAATGGACAAAACAGTGTATTTCCGATGGATTTAGACGGGAAAAAAGTGAATGTTGTTGTGTCAGAAATACAACAAAGCTCTTTGAGAGATGAAGTAAATCATATAGACTTTTTTGCAATTAATATGTCGGAAGCGTTAGAAGCTGATGTGCCTATTAAACTTGTCGGAGATTCAGTTGGCGTAAGTGAAGGTGGTATTTTGATGCAGCCTAACTTAGAGTTGAAAATTAAAGTAAAACCAACTGATATGCCTGAAGTAATTGAAGTGGATATTACTAAACTCTTAATTGGTGAGTCCATTACAGTAGCAAATATTCGTGAAACAATAGATTTTGAGATTGTTAGTGAAGATGATCGCATATTAGCAACGATGATGGCTCCAGCTGTAGTAGTTGAAGAAGCAGATAGTACTGAATAAGAGTAAAAATAGATAATCAGGAAAGGCTGTTAAAGAAGGCTATACTTCTTTAGCAGCCTTTTTGTGTTTTATGGAAATCTATATACCTCATATAATTAAAAGATTTATGAAGGAGAACGATATTTTATTTGAGACCTTCTGTTTTTTAGTGGAGTCTCAATATAGCTTTTGAAAAGCATCTATACTTTTCTTAGTTAATCAGTGCTTTTGTATTTTTGAATTTTTTCCATTCAAGAAATGTACGAAATGCTTTCTTGGCACACGGTATGGTAAAATAATGACTATTAGATTTGAAAGAAGAGAGGTACTTATGAAAATTATCGTCGGTTTAGGGAATCCGGGTAAACCTTATGAACATACAAGACATAATATTGGCTTTGATGTTATTGATGCTATAGCTGAAAAATGGGGTACACCTTTAACTAATTCAAAGTTTAACGGTATGTATGCAACGGTACATCGTCCTGAAGGAAAGGTTCTACTTGTTAAACCTTTAACATATATGAATTTATCAGGGGAATGTGTTGGTCCCCTTATGGACTATTTTGATATTGATGTGGAAGATTTAATTGTTATCTATGACGATCTAGATTTAGAAACAGGTAAATTACGTCTGCGTCAAAAAGGTAGTGCAGGTGGACATAATGGTATTAAATCATTAATTCAGCATTTAGGCACGCAAGAATTTAATCGCATCCGTGTTGGGGTTAATCGCCCGCCAACTGGCATGAAGGTAGCAGATTACGTGTTATCTAAATTTTCAAAAGAAGACCAAGCTGTTGTTGGGGACGCTATTGAAAAGTGTGTAAATGCTATAGAAGCATCTCTTTCAGAACCATTTCTTGATGTGATGAATCACTTTAACAGTAGTAAATAAATATATAAAAAGTTAAAGCTTATTGTGGATATTACGGACGGACCTTGTGACTACGGCCAACTAAACTGTATAGCGTAGTCTTCAACACAATGCAAAAATTATTCTCTTTTCTGAAGTCATAGTAACTAAGACATTAAAGCTGAGCGAAAATTGGAAAGTGCATAATCCTTTTTAGAAATGTCTATACTTTAAGTAGGAAGTTGCTTAAAGGAGGATGATTTGGAGATGTCAGTTCGCTATCGATGTCGGCATTGTGAAGTAGAAATAGGGACACTACCATTTGATGCAGATGATACAATTCGAAAACTGCATATTTTCGAAATGGGAGAAGCGGATGATTATGTTGAGAAAGATCAACATGGACAAACGACGGTGCACTGCATTTGTGAGCAATGTGAGGATTCGCTGAAACAATATCCAGATTATCACGCACTCAATAAATGGATTCAATAATTGGAAGGATGCTTTGGCGCACTTTCGTGCGTTCAAAGCTTTTTCCGTTTAAAAAATGGACAATAAAGATGCGTATTATAGTACTAGATTCGTAGTATATGACGAATAGAATTACGCGCTGAAAGGAGCTTTTGACTGTGGAAGTTTTACGACAGCTTGTGTCGCAGGACAAACATATCACATCATTTTTACAGGAGATTCAGAGCGGTCATACTGCATCACAACTTATTACAGGATTAACAGGAAGCGCACGTCCGGTAATGGTCGATGTGTTATTTGAATATGTAAAAAAACCAATCTATATTGTATCTCCTAATCTATTGCAAGCTCAAAAAATGGCCGACGAGCTTGTGGGACTTTTAGGTGAGGAGCATGTTCATTATTATCCTGCGGATGAGTTTATTGCTGCAGACTTGTCTGTAGCCTCTCCAGAGTTACGTGCAGAGCGTATCGCGACACTCGATCACCTAGCTAGAGGTGAAAAAGCTGTTTATGTGATACCAGTTGCGGGCTTACGCAAAATGATGCAGCCTAAAGAGCATTGGCTACAATATTTTTTACAAACAGCAGTAGGCGAGGAAATTCAGACTGACGAATGGCTACAAACTTTAGTAGAGATGGGTTACGTACGTAATTCAATGGTGACAACACCTGGCGAATTTGCGTTACGTGGTGGCATACTAGATATTTATCCGCCGTATTTAGAGTCACCTATTCGTATTGAGTTATTTGATACGGAGGTAGACTCTATTCGAACATTTTCAGCGGATGATCAACGTTCCATTGATAAATTGCAAAAAGTTCGCATCCTACCAGCGTCTGAAGTTATTTTGACGAAGAAAGAAAGAGTTGCGTTGGCAAGTCGTTTAGAAGCGGCATTAGCGACAAGCTTAAAGAAAGTCAAAAAACAAGAGACAAAGGAGTTACTTTATCAGCATATACAATATGATATTGAGTTGTTACAGCAGGGGAATTTACCAGACTATGTAAACAAATATGGTTCGTTATTGTATGAGAAAACTGCTTACTTAGGTGACTATTTTGCACATGATGGGATTGTGCTATTTGATGAGCTTGGCCGTATTCAGGAGGTTATGGAAGCCTGGGAACGTGAAGAGGATGAATGGTTTTTATCGTTAATTGAAGAAGGAAAAATGGTGCATGATGTAAAGCCTGCCTTCTCTTTAAAAGAAATTTTAGCAATGCTGTCACAGCAAAAATTATATTTATCATTATTTTCACGGACATTTGCAGGTGTAACGTTTAATAAGACGACAAACTTTTCTTGTAAGCCAATGCAGCAATTTCATGGTCAAATGTCATTATTACAAAGTGAGGTTGAACGCTGGCTACTTGGTAAATTTACTGTACTTATCGTTACTAGGGATAAAGAGCGTGTTAAACGTGTACAGCAAATGCTTGAGGAATATGATATTTATACGACAATCGGTGATCCAACAGAGCCGGGTATTTATATTGTGGATGGTTCACTGTCTAGTGGATTTGAATTGCCATTACAACGTCTAGCGATCGTGACAGAGGATGAATTATTCAAACAACAGGCGAAGAAAAAAGCACGTCCTCAAAAAATGACGAATGCCGAACGTATTAAAAGCTATACAGAAATTAAACCTGGTGATTATGTTGTACATGTACATCATGGTATTGGGAAATATATTGGTGTAGAGACATTAGAGGTAAATGGTACACATAAGGATTACTTACACATTCGATATCGTGCAGATGATAAATTATATGTACCAGTAGAGCAAATCGATTTAATTCAAAAATATGTGGCATCTGAAGAACGTGAACCGAAGCTACATAAATTAGGTGGAGCAGAGTGGAAAAAAGCCAAAGCAAAGGTATCGTCTGCTGTACAAGATATTGCTGATGATTTAATTAAACTTTATGCGAAGCGTGAAGCAGAGAAGGGCCATGCATTTGCCTTTGACAACGATGATCAGCGTAATTTCGAGGCTTCATTCCCGTATGAGGAGACAGAAGATCAGCTACGTTCAATTGTTGAAGTAAAACGTGATATGGAACGTGAACGCCCTATGGATCGCCTCGTATGTGGTGATGTGGGCTATGGTAAAACAGAGGTAGCAATTCGTGCCGCATTTAAAGCAATTCAAGATGGTAAACAGGTCGCTTTCCTAGTTCCAACAACAATTTTAGCGCAGCAGCATTATGAAACTATTCGTGAACGATTCCAAGACTTCGCCATAAACGTAGGTCTCTTGTCTCGTTTCCGTACAAAAAAGGAACAAACAGCGACATTAAAAGGTTTAAAAGAAGGACAAGTTGATATTGTCGTTGGAACACACCGAATTTTATCTAAGGATCTAACATTCCAAGACTTAGGACTGCTCATTGTTGATGAAGAGCAACGTTTTGGCGTCACACATAAGGAAAAAATTAAACAACTAAAAACAAATGTCGATGTATTAACGCTCACAGCTACTCCAATTCCAAGAACGTTGCATATGTCGATGGTAGGTGTTCGTGATTTATCGGTTATTGAAACGCCACCAGCCAACCGTTTCCCGGTGCAAACGTATGTAATGGAGCATAGTGGTGCATTAGTGCGTGAAGCCATTGAGAGAGAAATGGCACGTGGAGGCCAAGTATTCTATTTATACAATCGCGTAGAGGATATGGCTCGAAAAGTCGAGGAGATTCAAATGCTTGTTCCAGAAGCACGCATAGGGCATGCACATGGGAAAATGACGGAATCCGAATTAGAATCTGTAATATTGGCCTTTTTAGCAGGTGACTATGATGTGCTAGTAACGACAACTATTATCGAGACCGGTGTGGATATACCAAATGTGAACACATTGATTGTCCATGATGCTGATCGAATGGGCTTAGCGCAGCTTTATCAATTGCGTGGTCGTGTAGGGCGTTCTAATAGGGTGGCATATGCGTACTTTATGTATCAACGTGATAAAGTTCTTACAGATGTAGCTGAGCAACGATTACAGGCGATTAAAGAATTTACAGAGTTGGGATCAGGTTTTAAAATTGCTATGCGTGACTTATCCATTCGTGGAGCTGGTAACTTGCTTGGGGCTCAACAGCATGGCTTTATTGATTCTGTCGGTTTTGATTTATATTCACAAATGCTAGAAGAAGCAATTACCGAGCGTCAAACAGGTGTGAAAAAAGAAGAAAAACCAGACATTGAAATTCTATTGAGTGTGGATGCATATATCCCAGATGTATACATTCCTGACGGCTATCAAAAAATTCAAATGTATAAACGTATCAAGGCAATGGATCATGTGGAAGAATATGGCGAAATTATGGAGGAATTAGCGGATCGCTTCGGTGATCTTCCGATTGAAACAGAACGCTTACTGCGAATTGCACGTATGAAGGTATGGGGATTAGATGCAGGGGTATTATCTGTGAAAGAAAAGCAAAAGATTGTCACACTATTGTTGTCTGCCGAAGGGACAGCGCGCGTTGATGGCGGTAAAATTGTTGAGGAATCCATGAAATTTGAACGTGCTGTCGGTTTTGGTATGGATGGTATGCAATTGAAATTTACAATCGATGAACGAAAGTGTGGAAAATATCAACCCTTTGATATTTTAGAAGAAATGATGCAAATTATTGCTAATGCAAAAAAACAACAATAGATGAAAGGCTGATCTTACCTCACGATGGGTAATGATCAGCCTTTTTTATTCGGCTAAGAATAAAATGACAAGCGTCGAAACGTCAAAGTCGAATTGATTATTATGGTTCACTAAATTTTTTCATAAATCATTTATAGAAATTTGTTCTGTGGTTAATCTAAGATAAGTTGATTGAAGTTAAAATTCTACAGGTTAGAAGCAGTTAGAGCACAATGGCTTAGGCTTTCAAAAACCTTTTGAAAAAATAAGTTGGCTGTGAAATCCTTTTTCTTCAGTTTTTGCATAGATTGCTTCATAAAAAACCATACTATTGTTGAATAAAAATTTCATTGTAGCGAAAGCGAGGCATTAAGAATGAAGGCAACAGGAATTGTTCGTCGTATTGATGATTTAGGGCGTGTGGTTATTCCAAAAGAAATTCGTAGGACGCTACGTATTCGTGAAGGTGACCCGCTAGAAATTTATACAGACCGTGAAGGTGAAGTCATTTTAAAGAAATATTCTCCAATTAATGATTTGGGAGAATTTGCGAGAGAATATGTAGAAACATTATATGAAACGTTAGGTACTCCAGCATTTGTAACCGACCGAGATGAAGTAATTGCTGTTTCAGGAATCGGTAAGAAAGAGTACATTAATCGTCGTATTACATCCTTTGCGGAAAGTTTTATGGATGAGCGTTCAACAAAAATAGAAAAAATGGAAACAACTATTGAGATTGTTCCTGGACAATATGAGCAAGTGAAGTCATATTGTGCAACGCCTATTATGGTAAATGGTGACCCAATCGGTTGT
>Ga0213822_1000536_pt1 | contig 28887 bp, 31 predicted proteins | sample MC6MC0908MG_FD_179872 | JGI IMG/M metagenome (GOLD analysis project Ga0213822, IMG submission 179872) | Enriched soil aggregate microbial communities from Iowa State University, Ames, United States - MC6-MC0908-MG | ecosystem: Environmental > Terrestrial > Soil > Unclassified | place: USA: Iowa...
TGAAAGAGGAAATTTCAAGAGTGTTAACAATGGTCGAGGAGGGAAAAATCGATAAGGAAAAAGCAACCGAATTGATCAATATCCTGCAGGGTAAAGACCAGCTACAGCCAGTTCCATTAAAAAAGGAAATCCCCTATGGCAGCAAAATGCTGAAAATTCGTGTTACCTCCGAAAAAGGTGACAATGTCAATGTGAATTTGCCGATTAATCTTATAAAGGCTGTTTTAAAGGTTGGTACGAGTATCGCAGAAAGAATTCCAGAGGCTGAAAAATATGTGAAGGATATTAATGTGGATCTTTTAATCACAGCAATTGAAAATGAATTGGACGGTCAAATCGTAGATGTTACTTCAGCAAATGGTGATAAAGTTTTTGTGGTGATTGAATAGTTTATGCTAAAGGTCAGGGTAAAAGTAAAGGATAAAAAATTCTCCGTACCAGTTCCATATTCTTTATTAAATATGTTCAGTTTTATTATTACTTCAAAAAGAGTAAATCGCTTGATTAATAAGGCGATCGAAAAGAATGGAAGGAAATTTACCTTCCCTCAATTAGACAGAAATGACTTGAAACCACTGCTACAAAGCCTATCTAAGCACAAGGGTATAGTATTAGTGGATACAAAATTAGGGGATGGCACCGAAGTTGAAGTAAAATTGTGAAGCATTATTCCAAATTGAATAATGCTTTTTCTAATGGTAGATGCCATGCACCTTTTTCCAATAGTAAGATTTATATAAATAAAATTTAGTCATGCTATACTTGAGGACGAATTGGGGTTCTGAAAGGAGTAAATTATTTTGAAGTATATAAAATCGCAGATGCAACAGCTAATCAAGGATAATAAGGACTTGCATACACGGCTAAAAGAGTTGAAGGTAGAACACGGCCTTGAAAAAAACAATGCCCTAAAGGCTTTGTACCATTCAGAAGTTGCTGACGGGGGAAAATACCAGTTAGCCTATCAAGCACTTGACCAACCCAAAAAGTAAGCACTTAAGGCATTTAAACCATAGGGAAGGTACGATTGTTTAGCTTTAAACAATCGCACCTTCCCTATTTAGATAGTTTGCTTAATAACTAAAGGCTCAACTAGGCTATGCTTATGAATAGTATTGGAGCCAAATGTTATTCTAGTCAGCACCAAGGGGACTGTATCCATGGTTCCCTCGACCACAAGAATCTTCCCTATGATCATTGGGATCAGGCACCTTTGCAGCCAATTTCCGATAGAAAATGGCAAGCAGCATCGATGGGATGGTACAAATGATCATACCGATAAAGGCGTATCTTGGCTCGATTTCATATAAATATCCGCCGAAGAACGTAAACACTGCTGTGCTCCAGCTCAGTGCCAGTGCTGAATACATCCCTTGTGCATTCGGAATCTGTGCTTGTGGAATATGCTTGGTTAAGAATTTCATAAAGGCATAATGTCCCATCGCAAATGAGCAGGCATGCAAGGTTTGCGCGATACAGAAAACAATAATATTTGGAAAGAGAAATATGAGGATCCATCTTACTGTTGATCCAAATGCTGCAATCGTCAGTAAGGAGCCTACAGAGTAATTGTGAAATGTCCGATCAGCGATTAAGAAGAAAATGATTTCTGCAAACACAGCTATGTTAAGAATCATGCCAATTAAATATTTGGGTGCATGGATATCTTGTAAAAAAATATAGCCATAGCTGTAATAGGATGCGTGGGCTGCTTGCAATAAAATCACAATAATCAGCACGAGGCCGAAGTGCTTGATGCGCAATAATTGCAGCATACCGCCGTTTTTCATTTTAGTGGCCGATGGTTTCTCCATTAAAACAGCAGGGGCTGGCAAGACACTAAGAGCAAAGAATACTACTATGCCAAGTAACAATGCCCATAAGATTACTTTATCCCCAAGTGTTCCAGTAAAGACCGTTAACAGTATCCCGGATACGACAAAGCCAATGGACCCCCACGAGCGGCTCTTTCCGTAATCTCTTAATTGCTTATGTTGCACAAGGACACCTGCTGCACTATCCAATGCCGGCATCAAGCTAGGATAAAAGAAATGCAACAGTAAAGTGACAATCAATAAACTTGTATAAGAGTTCGCTGGAATACTGCATAGAAGGGATAATAACGTGCCGATTGCCATTCCGTTTAGTAAGGTTTTACTGCTAAATTTCCCTGATAAATAAGGAAATACAAATAATGTAGAAAGGCCGCGAACAACCAGCCCTAGACTCATAATCATACTAGCTTGTGAAACCGTCATTCCTTTTGTATGAATCATCCACCCTGTCCAATATGGCAGAAAAACACCCCAGGTAATAAAAAAACTAAAAAACTGTCTGTTCATCCAACGTTGTGAATTCATTCTATCTCCCTCCGATATTTGCATCATATCATGGAGAAACGTACAATAATAGGAGATATCTCATATTTTGGAGGAGATTAATGGAAATTTACAAAAGTGAGAAAAGACAGCGTTATTTAGAGGAATATTCGATTGCACATCTATTCTCTTTTCCGATTGAAGAGTTTTTAGAAGTACATGAATATAAAAGGGATGAATGGATTATTCAAGAGGGGATGCGTCCGGATTTCTTATTTTATGTGATTGAAGGAAAAGCAAAAATTTATGTGACGCATCAAAATGGAAAGGTCAGCTTAATTAATTTTATCAAGGAAGAAGATTTTTTCGGGGAAATGGAATTATTAAATCCAATCTATTATACAAAAGGGGTTCAAGCCTCTACCAAAACCATTTGCTTTGCGATTCCTTATTATCGCTGCCGCGCCAAAATGATTGAAGATGCTGCCTTTCTCCGTGAACTTGCAAAGTTCTTAAGTGTAAAATCCACACATATGGCGGCAAAATATACCCAAAGTCTCTCTTTCCCGCTAGAAAATCGGCTTGCCGAGTTTATTTTGCAAACAGCTGATGGCGAGGTCTATAAGGAGAAGCATGTCACTGTTTGTGATTTCTTAGGTGTCACCTACCGCCACTTATTATATGTGATTGCACAATTTTGCGATAAAGGCTATTTGCGAAAGGAAGGACGTCACTATCGCATCTTACAGCCAAATGAATTAAATGAACTTGCCAGGGTGTTGATGAATGAATGACGCCAGACGGAGCAGTGACTCCCAATTTTTTTTTTGGTTTCTACTGTAAGTGAAAGCCCATATATATATGAGTAAAAGCTAACAGGGGTAGAAATCAATGGACAAACAAAATAGCAGGTTTAGATGGGTTGTCTTTGCGTCGGTGATGTTTACGTATTTATTTATGGCGAGCCAGCGAACCGCTCCTGGATTGATTACAGAGGAAGTGATGAGGGAGTTTCATGTAACCGCCTCAACGATTGGGCTGCTGACGAGCATCCAATTTTTTGTCTACACGGGTTTGCAAATTCCAATGGGCATGCTGGCAGATCGCTTTGGTCCTAATCTATTCCTCATCGCAGGGGCGCTCCTTACAGGAATAGGTACCATCATTTATAGTGTTGGTACGCATGAATATGTCCTGTTTTTGGCCAGAATCCTGACCGGAACGGGGGATGCAACGATTTGGGTCAATATGGTGTTAATTTTGAGCCAATGGTTTAAGGTAAAGGAATTTGTCCGGTTGATTGGACTTGCGGCAATGACAGGAAGTCTCGGCTTCCTTTTGGCGACTGTTCCTTTCTCCTTATGGATTGACTTCCTTGGTTGGCGGGCAGCGTTTTTTTCTGCGGGATTTCTCTTATGTTTATGTGGGATGCTCCTTTATGTTGTCCTTTTGAAAAAGCCAAAGCAGCTCTTTCCTAACGAACCGTTCCTTGTAAACAAAGAGAGACAGCAGGATAAGACGTTGGTTTTACTGCGAAAAATCTTTTCGAGTCGACAGGCATGGGCTTTATTCCTTTGTCACTTTGGGATTGTCGGAACGTACGTAGGATTTATCGGTTCATGGGCAGTGCCCTATGGGATGAATCTCTACGGAATGACACGTTCAGACGCGAGTCAGCTCATTTTGCTTGGTCTGATTGGTGCGCTTATCGGTGCGCCTTTATCCAGTTGGATTTCAAGCCGGTTAGATAGGATTAAACGACCTTACGTGATGGTGCATATCCTTCTTTTCATGAGCTGGTCAACCTTTCTCTTTTTTAAAGGAAATCCGCCATTCTTCCTGTTAACGATGCTTTTCTTTGTCATTGGTCTTGCATATGGGGCAAATGCCTTAACGTTTGCTGCTGTTCGTCAGTCTTTCCCCATCATCGAATCCGGCCTTGCTTCTGGGTTTGCGAATACGGGCGGTTTTTTAAGCGCAGTCTTGCTGCCAAGTATTTTCGGAAAGGTATTGGATCATTTCCAGACTGCTTCTGGCAGTCTAAGTCATGGATACTTCTACGGTTTCATTACCCCGGTGATCTTCTCGGTGATTGGCTTGGTGGGAGTGATTATGATTAAGGAGAAGCGTCAGTCTGCGGAGCGAAACAACAATGTCCCATCCGTCTGAAACAAGTGTCTGCCCCCAACTTAATGGGGGTCAGGCACCTTTTTCAAGATGAAAGCTTTAGATCATTAGCTCTTGAGTATACTATAGCCATTCACATTATACTTACATTTCAAGAGTATTTTTCCAAATTGAAATAATTAGTAGAAAATAGGTGAGAAAGTGGATAAGGAATTTAAACTAGCTAGCCAACTATTAACTTTGATTGATACTGAACAAAGATGGTTTACCTTAGCCGAAATTGAAAAAGAATTAGGGATCTCAGATAAAACAATACGTAAAATGGTTGAGGAGATTAGCGAGCAATTACCACCTGCTATAACAATTGAAGTTTCTAGAGGGAAGGGAATCTTTCTTCACCGTGATAGGCGAAGCAAAACTGTGAATGAAGTCATTTCTATAAAAATTGGACTACTGAATTAGCAAAGGTAGCTTTAAAAGTTTATAACGAAACACGATCTTTTACAAAAGTAGCGAAAGAAGTTAAAAAGTTCCCTTCCGAAGTTGAGATTTTTTAAATTACTTAGGTGTTGTCAACACTCAAAAGCTACATTCTAATAGAAATTCCCCTGGGTTTCCTAGAGATTATTATAAGGAAGGACTATTTGAAAAAATAGTTAATGGCGAGGTTGCTATTAAAGTACGAGAAGTGAAACCTTCTCCAATAGAAACCAAACTGTGTGAACAAGATAAAGAGTTAGTTGGAGAATTAAAATCCTATAGAGTAAGAACATCTAGACTTAACAATATGTTGATTTGAAATAATGTTCGATCTTTTATAAAAAAGATTAACTGTTTATAAAAAAGTTGCACCGTTTTCCCTTTGGATTGTATAATTTTCTATGTATTTTTAATTAGAAGGAAGTGAATTCATGAGTGATTTAGAAAAAATTAAACTCGTGAAGCCACCATTTCCCAAGCTACGATGTTTTTCTTTCAAACCTATAATTATCTAGGAGAGGATTATTTTGAAGAAAAACATCGGAAACAAAACACCTAGCTTATTATTACTGATTGTATTAGTAGGCTTCCCACAAATTAGTGAAACTATTTTTAGCCCATCATTACCTTCTATCGCAGAAGCGTTTGAAACTTCTATGAGTGATGCACAGCTTACGATGAGTGTGTACTTTATCGCTTTTGCCTTCGGGGTATTTTTCTTTGGGCGTTTATCCGATAAAATTGGTCGTCGCAAGGCAATGCTTTATGGGCTGTTTTTATATTTTGTTGGTAACGTACTTTGTTTAGTAGCAAATGAAATGGTGGTTTTATTAGTCGCGCGCTTTATTCAAGCGTTTGGTGCTAGTGTTGGCTCTGTAGTGACACAAACGATTTTACGCGAAAGCTTTTTTGGTGTTGAGCGTCATAAATTGTTTGCTCAAATTTCAGCTGCCCTTGCCTTCACTCCTGCCATTGGCCCGTTAATCGGTGGCTTTACCGATTATTATTTTGGATTTAAAGTCGTATTTTTGGTGTTAGTTGCTATGAGCGTTATTGTATTTTGTTATGCGTTTTTACGCTTACCTGAAACAGCGCTTACTACAATCGAAATGAAGCCTTTAATACCAATAGTGAAGCGCATGATTACAAATGCGCGTCTATGGCGCTACGGAGTATTAATTGGCGGTATTAACGGTGTATTATTTAGCTATTATACCGAAGCACCATTTATTTTTACGCAATACTTTACACTAACAAGTGCGATGTATGGTTTTTTAGGCATTATCGTTGCGTTCGCTTCAATCGCAGGTTCGATGCTATCTAAACTACTCGTTAACCACACAAAACCTGAGAAGATTATCGTACGCGGGTTAGCCATTATGCTCATCGGTACATTGCTCGCTACATCGGTACATTTTTTACCGATTTCATTACAAATGCCAACCATAATTGTTAGTGTGTTCATTATTTTATTTGGTACAGGTACCGCATTACCAAACTGTTTAAGCTTAGCGCTCATTGACTTTCAAGACGTCATTGGTTCTGCGAGTGCGATATTTAGCTTAGGTTATTATTTACTCGTCAGCGCTACAATCTATGGTATGAGCGTTTTCCATAACGGAACAGTCCTTGCGATGCCACTATATTTTTTAGCACTAGGGATTGTGATGCTTTTAATAAGCTTACCCTTACTTTATAAAAAAGAAGCGATGTTTTGAATAATGTCGCGATGTTTTAAAAAAGTTGCACCGTTTTAAAAAAAGATAAAGGCTTGACCCTCACGCAACGTAATAGGGGTCACTATATCATTTATAAGCCAAGTCGAAAATAAATTTTAGGCACCTCGAAAGTGATTAAACTTTTTTATAGAAACTAAACTTAAATCTGCTGGGTAAGAATCCATTTTGATCAATCTTTTTTCAAAATGGATTCTTTTTATTTATCGTAAAATCTGGGTTTTCGTGGTATTTTTGATCAAACTTTATTTTAAAGCTACAGTTAGCTCCAAAAAGTGGCCTCAATACGGCAGGAGCGGGAAAAAGTTTTGTAGGAGCGCTATCGCAAAACAAGGCAATGCTTTTTATAGCGTTTGTACGTTGAAAAAGAGCGATTCCTTTTGAATGGCTCTTTTTCCGTAGATTCAATTAAAAGACTGTTGCTTTCTTGGATTCGCCGTTTAAGTTGGTCTTTGGTTTTTGACTTACAAGGATTCCATATTTTATAACCCCAATTTTACCCTGCTCTTTTCGAGATATTTTCCGAATGACCGTTTTTACGTGAGCGGATCCAAGCGACGAATATAGCTGCAATTAACGTAAATCCTAAGTAGCCCATTAGAGGGTAAACGGTACTGACAAGCTTGATGAATCCAACAAAGCTTGCGGCGAAGGCTGCCGCTCCTAAGACGATTACGGCTGGTTTAAACTTTGGAATAGTGGGTTTGACCATGCGAACGGAAAAGGCATAAAGCATCCCAACGGCGGTGTTGTAAATCATTCCAAGCAGGGCAATGGACATCAATGCTCCGAGTACTGGATGAATGTTATTGGCAAGAAGTAAGGTAGGCATATCAACACCTTGAAGCTGGTCTAGTTTTGCATACATACCAATGTTAATGAGTAAAATTAATAATCCAAGGCCGATTCCACCTAGAATACCGCCTCTTCCGGCAACCTTTGCATCTTTGACCGTCCCTCCCATAACCGTTAGCATCGCCGCACCTGCTGCTATATTATAGGAAACATAAAGGAGACCACCGAGCAGCCAATTTGAAGTGGCAGCAGATTGGGACGTAGCGATGGTTTCAAGATGTGTAAAGCTTTGATCCATTGTTAATAGCGAATATCCAGTGATAATCAAAACAATGACCATTAAAAACGGTGTAATAAGACTAATGATCGAAAGTAATTTTTGAACGTTTAGACAAACGGTAAGAATCGTAAGGACCGCCATGACAATATTTCCAACGATAGCAGGTAAACCAAATTGTTGCTCAAAGATTGATCCGCTACCTGCCATCATAACCACGGTTACTCCAAACAAGAAGAAAGTAATGATATAATCGACAACCAGTCCTAAATAACGGCCGCAAATATGATAAATAACATCCTTATGTGAGACGGTTTGAAAACGAGACCCAAGCTGTGTTAGCTGCATGCCTAAAAAAGCGAATAAAACGGTCGCAAGGAGTCCGGCGATGATCCCCTTCCAACCAAAATTTGTAAAAAAAAGGAGGATTTCCTGTCCTGACGCAAACCCTGCCCCTACAATGAGCCCTACATAGGCCCCGGCTATTTGAAAGCTCTTTTTCATTGTATTTCCTCCTCATTGATTTTATTTTTGAAATATTCGGAAAATTAATCTCGTAAACAGACCATAGTTTTTAAGGAAATTAAGTTGAGAGGAGATTTCCGCCCCTCAACTTCGTTCATATTCAGGAATTGTAAACCCAGCAATTGTGAACTCTGCGAAATTAGCTGATTTTTCGATAGTGAAAATGATTTACTAGCTTAATAGCTGCAATTCTAGATAAACTAGTCTTCTACTAATAGCATTGCTTCTTCACGGTCAAGGCCTCGATTGTTTCTAGGTTCGGCTCGTAGCCGAGCCCTACACCAGAAGGTACCGTAATGAGCCCATTATGAACGGTTACTTCCGGGTCAATAATATCCTTTTCCCAATAACGAGCCGATGCCGCCGTATCCCCAGGCATTGTGAAGTTAGCAAGGGTGGTCAAGGCGATATTGTGGGCCCTTCCAACACCCGCTTCAAGCATACCGCCGCACCATACCGGCAGCCCATGTTCAACACAAAGATCATGGATTCGTTTTGATTCCGTTAACCCGCCGACCCGGCCAATTTTTATATTAATAATTTTACAGCTTCCAAGACTAATGGCTTTTCGGGCATCTTCGTACGAATGGATGCTTTCGTCAAGACAAATCGGTGTGGAGAGCTGTTTTTGCACGAATGCATGGTCGACAATATCGTCGGAAGCGAGCGGCTGCTCAATCATCGTTAAATCAAATTGGTCGAGCTGCTTTAAAATTTCAATGTCTTCCAGCCGATAAGCGGAGTTCGCATCTGCCATCAGCTGGATCGTCGGAAAGTGCTTGCGAATCTCGCGAATGACATCGACATCCCAACCAGGCATAATTTTCACTTTAATCCGGCGGTAGCCTTCTGCCACTGAATCAGCGATGATGGATAACAGATTATCGATGGATGGTTGAATCCCAATACTGATTCCTACTTCAATTTCCTTTTTCTCTCCACCTAATGCCCTTGCAAGCGGCAGATTTTGATGCTTGGCATAAAGATCCCATACCGCTCCTTCGATGGCAGCTTTCGCCATATTATTTTTTCGAATCGGCTCAAAGATGTCCGAAACCTCGTCAGGATGCTCAATCTCCTTATCGAGAATGAGAGGAATGAGGAAATCCTCGAGCATATGCCAGTTTGTTTTTAGTGTTTCTTCATTATAAAGCGGGGACATGAAGGCAACCGATTCACCCCAGCCAGATTGGCCATTTTCATCTACTGCTTCGACAAGGATAAATTCTTTATTGTGAAAGGTACCAAAGCTGGTGGTAAAAGGAAAATTCATCTTCATTTGTAGATGGCGAAGGATTACATTTTTTATTTTCATCGAGAAACCCTACTTTCTAATAGAAGTGTGTTCCGTTTTTTGAGAACATAATAATAGATAGGTTCATCCGCCATTTTCACGACACTTACGGCAGCAAAGCCATTGGCGAAAAGTGCTTGAAAAACCTGTCTAGTCTTGATTCGCCAATCGAGTGCAAGTTCTGGATTATCCTTTTTGATTTGCTGAAACTGCTTTGGAAAGGGTACGAGCAATGCTTCGTGATTGTTGAAAAATGCTGTGTCGACCTCCAATAACTGCGGCTGACCATCGACTGTTTTTTCATAAGGTAATCGTTCGATTACAGTTGGATCATCGTCCTGATGACGATCTAAATAAGGGCTTTTAATCCACCACTCTACTTGAAAACGGTCGGATGGCAAGCCTTGATTGAGTTCATCCTCCATTTTTCCATAGCAATCTTCCACATACGTGCTGCAAATCGCCTTTAACTTCGATAAATTCAAAAAGGCATTGACACTTTCAAGCGGGTCGTATGTCCATGTTAACAACGAATAGCCTTGTTCAATGGCAGCCATTCTTTGCGTTTCTTTTAAAATAGCGCCGATTCCTTGCCCACGGAGTTCTTCGGCGATGCCGAGCATATGCGAGCAAAGGAAGGACTGTCCGTTTAGAAATCCCGGGAAACCATAACTAAAGCCAACTAGTTTATCATCTTGAAAAGCTCCGATGATAATGCCTCCATTTTTAATCGCTGTAAGGGTTTGATGAACCGGAATCACTTGATCATTCCACACTGCTTTTTCTAGTTGTTGAACTTGCTGAAGCTCTTCAATGGTTACAATCTGCCGAACTTCGAATAGGCTGTTCATGTACCGCCGCCTCCTTTTCTAAAAAGGTACTCATAATCGTTTTTGCTAAGATTTCAATGCCTAAAAATAGTGCTTCCGGGTTGAACGTCATTTTCGGATGATGCAATCCTGGTTGCAGGTCGCATCCAAGTCCGAGCATTGTCGCTTTAAGATGTGGTCTTTTTAGCGTATAAAAATGAAAATCCTCCCCGCCGCTTGTAGGGTACGGAGCAACAAGCTTCTCTTTTCCAAGCGTATCAATAATCGCCTTTTCCATGTAGGTTTGTGCTTCTTTATCGACGACAGCCGCAGCAACCTCTGCTTTCGTTTCAAGAGGGATTTCGACGTCATAAAGGTCAGCAATCGCTTTGGCGATTTTCTCCACCTTTGCTGTCAGTAATTCCATAGCTTCGTTCGTTTGTGCTCGTAGGTCCAGATGGAAGGCAGCGTGTCCCGGGATGAGATTACTGCTTTCACCGCCCGCATGAAACTTTGTCATCTTAACGGAATAGGGAATCAATGGATCAATGTGAATTTTGCTCATCTCATTAATAAGAGTGGCACCAATTTCAATTGCATTTTTCCCTAAGTGCGGTCGAGCTCCATGAGCATCCTCACCCATAATTTCCCCTGAGATAAACTTGGCTGAGCCATGGTAGATTGCCGGTGCCGCTTCCCCGTGGCCGATTTCTTGGATAGGACGAAGATGGACTCCATATAAAAAGTCAAGATCATCGACAAGACCTTTTTCAATCATTTTAAGTGCACCCGTCCCTTTTTCTTCAGCAGGCTGGAAAAGGAATGTGAGCCTTCCGTTAGGTTGATAGTTTAATTTTTTAAAAAGAAGGAGAACGCCAATGATCATCGTCATATGGGCATCATGACCGCAGGAGTGATTGGCCTGAAAGGTGCTATCGACTTCCTGCCAGAGTGCGTCAATATCTGTACGTAATCCAATGGAAAGGGGACCTTCCCCAAATTCAACAACAAGACCCGTACAATCATCAAATGTTTGCACCTGAAAACCATATCCCTGCAATAGATCCTTAATGTAAGCTGTCGTTTCAAACTCCCTCCAGCTTACCTCAGGATGCTGATGCAAATAATTAAAAATACTTTGAAGTGTTGGTTTTAATTCGTTTAATAGAGTTTTCATTGAAACCTCCTCGATACGTTTTCGATGCCTTTTCCCGCTTAATTAATCACAAAATAAGTAATCAATGTCTATCGATTCATATTGTTGTTTTCGTCTTTCGAACCGTTCTTTATCCTGGACGGATACATTTGCTACAATCGCGTTTAATAATGAAAAGAGGGATGGAGCGGCATCCAAGGTTGATTTTTCCGATTGGGAAATCGTCAATAATACGTCTGTATGCCGGCTGATCGGAGCGACTGGTGAATCGGTGATGCCGATGACTATCGCCCCTTGTCGCTTCGCCAATTCCGCCATTTTTACCGTTTCCTTTAAATAGCGGTGGAAGGAAATCGCTAAAAATACCGATCGTTCATTCATTCGATCCAAGGTAAACAAAAGATCATCTGTACCAGGTTTATATAAAAAGACATTTTCCCTTATTAACTCTAACGCAAAGGAAAGCCAGTGAGCAGCAGAATAGGATGATCGCAGGCCTGTAATAAATACCTGATCCGCTTGAATAAGCTGATCAACGACTTGTTGAAAATCCCTTTCATCTATTTGTTTGGCTGTCTGTTGGATATTTTGAGAGTCCTTTTCCATCGCTTGAGAAAAAAAGTGAGGCTGTTCCAGGAGCTCTAGCTTGTTTGAATAATATTGATCTAAGCTGCTTTTAGGAAAAAGAAGCTGTTCCCTGACTGTCCTTTGTAACTCTGAAAAACCACTATACTGTAAGGAATAGCAGAAACGGATGACCGTTGCTTCGCTTACACCAACAGTCTTACCAATATCACTTGCCGCCTTCGTGGCAAACATTTGCGGCTGATCTAGTAAAAACTTTGCAATCTTTTGCTGGCTCTTCGATAACTGTGGAAACTGATTCTTAATGCTTTGTTGAAAACTAACCAAGCTCCTCACCCTTTTAAATTGAAGTGTAGAATTCATGAATTAAACATATGAAGTATAAACTTCATTTAATAGTATAAAAAGTAACACAATTCAGAAAATTGTTCAATAAAATTTTTTGTTTTTTTCAAAAAACTTTGGTGGCATATACTACTCGTGAAATTAATTAAACAGCAGAGATTTCGTTCTTGTAGGGGATTTTTTCATCAACAGGGTGTAAAAATTAACACTGAGCTTTAACAGAGCCTTATCTTAAGTAATTTACCTCACATGTTCTACTCCTTCGAACGGGATTAACCTTACCCTGGAAAAGTTCTATATATTATTATGTTCAGCAAAGAGTTTTACTGGGCCAGGTTGATAGGAATATCTACTCTACATATCTCGGTATAAATTGTGCCAAAAGCCTTAGAAACCGATCGTTCTTTAGAACGTATAGAAAATATTGGCATTTTTTTAGAAGGAGGGAAAGAGATGAATTTTTTTAAAAGGGGAGCAATACTAGTGTGTATTCTATCCTTAGTAGTAATCGCAGCGTGTGCAAAGGATCAAACACAAACCAAGGATCCAAAGCCCGTTAAAACAATGGCTACCAAGGAAAAGGTGGAGGATAGGATTCCTCCTGCCGCGCGAACAGTCGAAGAAATGGTTGATCAAAAAGCTGGCGTGTTGGTCGAAAAGCATATGGACCAGAAGCTGGAAACGCTTGGGGGCTGGGACGGTCAGCAATACCTGGATTTTCTCGAGCAAACCTTCAATCCCATTGCTGAAAAGGAGCTCAAAGCTTATTTTACTAAACATAAAAACCTAAGCGGTGAGCAAGTATATGATTTCCTTGTTCATATGCTCGGGTCAGGAAATTATAAACATTATTATGAGCAATTAGTTGCCTATGATCATGGGTATGTGATGCCGGAATTGCCAAATGGTGAGGATGAGGTAACCACAAAACAAAAGAAAATGAATGTTTTGGTATTAATGGATGCAAGCGGCAGTATGAAAGGGAAAATAGGCGGCAAAACAAAAATGGAGCTGGCGAAAGAGGCGATTGCCAAGTTCGTGGGCCAAATTCCTAGTGACGCCAATGTCGCGTTGATTGCATATGGACATGTCGGTTCATCTGCCGATTCGGATAAGATAGCATCCTGTTCTTCCGTGGAATCGGTATATCCGCTATCCGCCTACCAAGCTGAAAACTTCACAAACTCGTTACATTCTTTTCAGGCGAGCGGCTGGACGCCATTAGCCGGGGCAATCAATAAAGCGGGAGAAATCCTGCAGGCCTATCCTTCAGACGACTACTCGAATCTAGTTTACATAGTGAGTGACGGAGTGGAAACCTGTGATGGAGACCCCGTTGCTGCGGCGGGGCAGCTTCAAAGTCAAAATATCAAAGCAAAGGTCAATATTATTGGATTCAACGTAGATAACGAAGGTCAGCAGCAACTAAAACAAGTGGCCGATTCCGGCGGGGGAGAGTATGTTACGGTAGAGGATCCCGCTGAGCTTGAAGTTCAAATTACGAAAAAATGGCAGCCTTCAATTGGACAGCTTGTTTGGACGCAAGGAGTGACGATGCAGCAAATGATCAAGGCGATGGAGCGAATGAATCAGATTTATAATCCTTTATTTACCGCCTCCGATGCAGAATGGAATCGCATCAAACATGCCGCCTATTTCTTGCATGATGAGAAATTGATATCAGATGACATGGAGAAACAAGTCCTGCAATTAGCGGAGTCACGCCATGAGTTGCGTAATCAACGCTTCAAAGAAATAAAGGCGGACAAGGAGTCGGAAAGAGAGCAAGCGGAGAAGGAAATTAATGCTAAGGTCGAAGAATGGCGTCAGCAATGGCAAAAGGAATAAAGGAAAATTCCCTTCGTTTAAGGTGTGGAGCACGGTCAGTTTTTTCCCCAGCCGGGCCGCCTTTTTAGCTTGATGTTCACGATAAATTTCGAGAATTTTAGATGGGGGAGCGGCAAATGACGATAAAGCTAGAAAAGAAAAGGAAGGTAAAGCGTGGCTTCCGGCCATTAGAGAATAGAAGGGAAGCCATTGCTGTTGTAATCCTATTCAGCGGCCTATTTTTTTTCATTGTAACGTTCATTTTGTGGGGTGTGTCCGAGTTAATCGAAGAACATTTCATTCTGTCGGAAATGATGGGTGCCTACAGTGCGGCCAGTATGTGTCTCTGCTTTGGGCTTGTTTTTTTCGGGATGATGGTTGGTATAAGAAACTGGTTTGGCAAGATTGTTTGTTTATTTGTCGCAGCTGTGATAATGTCAGCGAGCTATCACTTTATGGAAACCTCGACCCTTCTCTATAAAGATAAAGCGGCTTTTGAAAACAAGCAGTTTGAAAAGCTGGTCGGGGTCCCAACAGGGGTGGAGTATGATGATCCCGATTACGGAACTGAATTTGTAATGGAATTGGAATTTGACGATCTCACCATTGATATTTATAAACTGAATATTTCAAGAAACTATTATACAGCAAACTTGTCCGGAAAACCGCTCGAAATTGCCTATCTCCCGAACAGCCACTTTGCTGTTAGTGTGAAGGAATATATTGAAGCAGCGGGGGAATAAGATTTTTGTCATAGAGTACCATTAACATGAAAAAAGTAAATAAAGAGTTTCAAGTCTACATCGAAGATACAGACGGCAATGTGGTGCTGGACGAAAAAGTTAAGACCCAATCTAATGGATTTATCGATTTTTGGCTGCCGCGTGAAAAAACGTATCAGATAAAGTTTGTATATGACGGAAAAAAAGCAGAATCAAAGATTGCCACATTTGAAAATGATCTAACTTGCATTACAACCATGCAGTTGAAGTAGTGGATTATTTAGTTAAAATGAGCAGTATATTTGAACTAAAAAAGGGTCATTCCCTGCCAATTTTACGTGCGGGAACTACCCTTTTTTTAAAATTAGGTTTCATCTGCTGGATCAACCCTACAATTCACATATTATTCATATTTCTAACATTAATATGTTAAAAAACTGTGAAAGTCGTTGCCATTTGCATCCAAACTGCGTATATTTAAAGTGTAGAGAAGATAGTGAAAACAATCACAAACTTCACTACAAAATCCAGCTAGCTGATCGGTCTCTTGACGTAAGGGGACACAAAAATTTTTCAATAAACTTGTGAAATATTTCACAAGAATTAATAGGAGATGATTGTGATGAGATGGTACAAAACCCCTCTAGCAGCAGGTGTGTGGACAGTTTTACGAATATGGCTTGGTTTACAATGGATTGAGGCAGGTTTTCATAAAATAACAGGCGGATTTGATGCTGCCGGATTCCTAAAAGGTGCTCTTGCAAATGCAACAGGTGATCATCCAGCAGTACAAGGATGGTATGCTGAGTTCTTACAACAATTTGCAATGCCAAACGTTCATATCTTCAACGTATTAATACCTTGGGGAGAATTACTTGTTGGTATTGGTTTAATCGTCGGTCTAGCAACAATTCCAGCATTAATTGCCGGAGCCTTCATGAACTTAAACTTTATGTTAGCAGGTACAACAAGCACTAATCCAGTACTTTATACAGCAACAATGATTCTATTATTCGCAGGAGCCGGTGCATACTACTTTGGACTTGACCGATTTGCGGTTCCATTTATCAAAGGCTATTTCAAAAAAGGTCATAAAAAACCGGCCGAAATTACCCGATAGCAGTTATGATTTCAAATAACGTAACTTAATAACCAAAGGAAATCAGGCAATCACTAAGACTGCCTGATTTTTTATTTTCACTATTAAATGTTTGATGTAAGGTCTTTTTTGCATCAACACCTAAGAGGATCGTGCGAAGTAAAAATCCCAATAAGGGGTATTGGATACATTTTTGATGAAAAACATGCGTGAAATGAATCGAATAGTGGGTATTGGATGCATTTTTGATAAAAAACTTGAGTGAAATGAATCGAATAGTGGGGATTGGATTCATTTTTGATAAAAAACTTGAGTGAAATGAATCCAATAGTGGGGATTGGATCCATTTTTGAAAAAAATCTTGAGTGAAATGAATCCAATAAGGGGCATTGGATTCATTTTTGAAGAAATTCCCGAGCGTAATGAATCCAATAAGTAATGTCACTGGATTTGATTTATGGTTTCACCACTTATGTCGCCCTTGCTCAAATTCAACATAGCTTTGATTCCCGGTTTTAAGAAATCCTTATGGAAAACTATAATTATTAACAAATTAATTTATTGAAGAAATAAGACTATACTTGATGTACCCACAAGAAAATTTCCTAATGATACCTCAAACTTTTATCCAAGTAGTTTGTTAAAATAATATTATAAATATGATATATGAGGTATCGGTATGATAGAAGAGTCATTTCATAACTATATTAAAGCATTCATTCTAAAAAGCAGCGAGGAGCTGGAGTGGGGTCAACCCAATTACGATAATCTTTTACTAGAAGCAAAGATTATCAAACGTTCAGACCGGACCTATCGAATTCTCGGACTTTTAACATTATCAATCCAACCCGATAAAAAAGTAGAAACGACAAACGATAAGAAATTGGAGGATTTAAAATTTACCCCCAGGAAAAAAGTGAATCTAGATGATTACGATCGTCAGACCTTTAGATGGCTGGAGGAAGGGTGGATTTTGAAGGAAGTGCGGTTTGAGAAAGATGAGAAAACGGTCCGTTCTTCCTATTATCGGATGGGGTTTCTATTGTACCAATATGAACAATTAAAGATTCAGCAAAAGGTGGATCAAACTCGTCATGAATTTCTTCAACTGAAGAACGACATTCTAGCAACTCTATCAACTCAAGTTATTCATCCTGGAGAATTTTCATATAAAAAAGAGCGTGGATTACAAAACATAATGAAAATAGCGAATCAGCTTAACCACAATGAATTAAGTTCATCCGACTTTTTTCCACAAAAGTGGCATCTGGGGAGCAGGTTAAAGTATTTACACTTTGTCAATGCCTTTAGTCAATTATGTCTTTACAAGAAGGAATTTGATTGGAAGAAAATCGGTGCAGCCTATTTTCAAAAAATTGGAGGTTCAAAGGAATTTGATTCCTATAAGCAAGAGTTTATTGACCATTTAGAAGAGTGGGCCAATGTTCCAGCAGTTGAGTTAGGTTTAACAAGCCTCGGCCAAATTACGCCAGTTTTTTTTGCTGGACAGCTGAGCGGGAAGTACGCTGCCTATGATTGGGGACCAGTTCATGCCTTAACGAATTTATCGATTGCAAATGAAATGTACCAAACAAAAGCGACAACACTTTGGCTGGTTGAAAATCGAGCGATCCTGACGCGAATGGCAGCTACTGAGCAGTTCCTAAAAGAAACCAATTCTCTCATCATTTGTGTAGATGGGCATTTACGTTCTGCCCACAAAAATGCCATTGTACAAATTCTCGATAATAGCGATATTAAACAAGTGCTGATATGGTGTGATTACGATCGGGATGGCCTGCAAATCTCAAAAGAAATCCACACAACAGTCTATAAACACAACGAACTTACGATAAAGTTCGTTTTGCCAAAACAGCAAGTTATCTACGACTGGTACTCTTTCTAAACCTGTAATTCGCTTATTGCCGATTGGGCTTGCAAGAGCTCGTGAAAGACATTATAACTATATTGCTGTAGTATTTTACCAGCTTCTGTGATGGCGATTTTCTTTCCTAGCCTATCAAAAAGTGGAGTTCCGATTTCGTGTTCTATTAATCGGATTTGCTGGCTCAACGAAGGTTGAGCAATGCCGAGCTTCTCAGCCGCTCTAGTAAAATGTAGCTCTTTACATACTGCCATAAAGTATTCTAACTGTTTTAATTCCATCGGATTCCCTCCTTTACGCTATCCCAAATTATTTGCAGTTCAAATCATTATAAGTCAACTTATTAAAAATTCCAATGGTAGTGATAGCTGCAAATGTGGAGTTTAATAAAGAGCACCAATGGATGTTGATAACGGAATCATAGGATAAACCTATTATTATAAGTAAAAATATGGTATTGAACGGACTTTGGTAAGTAGATAAGATAGGAAATGTAGAAACAAGAATACATTTTTAATCCATACGGGAGTATAGCCAAACGTTAAGGCGAAGGTCTGCAAAACCTTAGGTTCTGGTTCAAATCCAGATACTCCCTTCGCTTCTTTCATTTTCCCCCGTTGTTGAAGTTAGAAATGATATGAATAGTTGATGGTTCGGAGATGAGTAAGGACAGTAGATAAAGAGAAGAAAAAGAACAAATTTGATAGATTAGTTCGATGGGTAATTCCAAGATTCATTTATAAATAAATTCATATAATCGTTAAAGCCAATGATTACATGAACTTTAATTATCAAATTTCGTAAAAAGACAGAAGGAGGTTAAAAATGCACATTCATTTTGTTATTCATGAAGTTTTTGAAGGGCCAGGCGCGTTTCGTACGTGGGCTGAGAATAAGGGTTATAGTAGTGGATATTCAAGATTGTATGCTGGTGAGAAACTCCCGAATTCCGTGAAAGAAATTGACTTTCTAATTGTACTGGGTGGACCTCAATCCCCAAGTACAACCACCGAAATATGCCATTATTTTAATGCTTCCGCAGAAATTGCCTTAATCAATAAATGTATCGAATCAAATAAGGTTGTTATAGGAGTATGTTTGGGAGCTCAGCTCATCGGAGAAGCATTGGGTGCAAGATATGAGAACAGTCCGGAAAAGGAAATAGGTTGTTTTCCCATAGCTTTTACAGATGAAGGAATGAACAATGAGATGTTTTCTCATTTTGGTACTACCACTGTTGTAGGGCATTGGCATAATGACATGCCAGGATTAACGGATAAAAGTGAAGTTATTGCCTACAGCGAAGGTTGCCCAAGACAAATTGTGGAATATCAAGAACTTGTTTACGGGTTTCAATGTCATATGGAATTTAATCCCGTATTGATAGAACTTTTGATTAAGCACTCAGAAAAAGAACTATCCGACTTTAAAAGAAATCGTTTTGTACAACAACCAGAACAATTAAGGAAGAATGACTATATAACAATGAACAATAATCTATTTTATTTTTTAGAAAAATTGACTAATCGCTATCTACAGAAAAAGTCTCATTGAACGAGAAATGAACTGCCCCAAAGTTGGCGGTTCTTTTTTAACACTTTACTCATTTTATGGACGATTAGATTTAAATCTATTTAGGAATATATAATCCAAAGTAACACTATTAAAAAGAGGATCATTTATAAACGTGGATATTGATCAGAAAGAGGGTTGAAACGTGGGTAATTTAGTAGTAGAGAATCTCAAAACTGTAAAGAAACAGATGGAATTCGCATGCCAATCCTCAGGACGCAAGATAGAGGATGTAAAATTGTTGTTGGCAACAAAAACTATTCCTATTGAAAAATTGCAAATGGCCATTCAAGCTGGTGAAACTTTATTTGGCGAAAACAAAGTACAAGAACTTCGAAACAAATTTTCTGCTATACAGCAGTACTAAACCAGTGGAGTGGCATTTTATTGGACATCTTCAAACAAATAAAGTAAAAGAGGTCGTTAAATATGTCACGCTCATTCATTCTATGGACCGTATGAAATTGGGGCAGGCGTTACATAAGCATCTCATCAAAGAGAATAAAACTATGGATATATTGGTACAAATCAATACCTCCTACGAGGAAAGTAAATTTGGAGCCCATCCTGAATCTGCACAGGAATTAGTGGAGCAATTGTCCCAGTTTGATACATTAAACATAAAAGGTTTGATGACGATTGGAAAACTAAATGCCACGAATGACGAGATTCAGCACTGTTTTAAATTATTAAAATCGATTCAAACACAAATTAAGGAGAAAAAACTTCCACGTGTTGAAATGGAAACACTTTCTATGGGTATGTCTGGAGATTTCAAGGTGGCTATTGAAGAAGGAGCTACCATCATCCGTGTAGGGACAAGTGTATTTGGTCCGCGTTATTTGCCGGATGAGTACTATTGGAACGAGAACATACGCACGGAGGATTTAAGGGATAAGTCATGAAGATTGAGGCGAGCAAAGTTTAATTTTTAAGCTACAAGACTTGCACAATGAACTCAACATTCATATTTAAGACAATCCCTTTAAACTTTATACTGAAAAACACAAGAATTAAGGGGAGGACAAATCAATGAATAGTTCAAGCTTGCAAAAACATGATAAAAAGAAGGAAAACGTCATTAACACGATCCAAACCCGGACATCTATATTTAACGACAGAGGTTGGAGTGCTGGAAAAGAAAAAATAAACATCTCAATCCATCCAAAGGAGGAAGAAATGTGGCTAGTAAATGAAAATATTGACCTAGAGAATCTAATATTCGGCCAACCAACCAGAAACTGAATTGAAGAAGGTGTCAAAAAAGATGGGGTTAAACAAATACAGAACATGGGTTGAAAATTAATTAGACTTTAGCGTAGATAACTAAGTTATTAAGTTGTTATATATTTGAATTTACAAAAGTGTCCATATATTACAAATGCATATACCAACTAGAAATTAAAAAACATAGTGGAGGGTTTATGAAAAGAATTAATAAAAAAAGTAGAATTCCTATTTATATACAATTAATGGATATAATAATTATGGATATTAAAAATGAAAGAATTCAACCAAATGAGAAATTACCATCTGAGAGAGATCTATGTGAAATGTTTGATGTAAGTCGAATTACGGTTAGGCACGCATTACAGGAGTTAGAAAGAGACGGTTACATATATAAAGAGCATGGGAAGGGTTCTTATGTTTCACCCCAAAGCTATTCTCAAAGTTTAGTAAAATTTTATAGTATTACAGAAAAAATGAAAAAAATGAATAAAACAATTTCTAATCATGTACTGGATATTGAAATCATTGAATGTGGGGAAAAATTAGCTGGAGATATGAAGTTGCAAACTTATGATGAGGTTTATAAAATCACTTGTCTGTGGTTGGCAGATGAAGAACCTTTGATTTATGAAACATCTTACTTACCTGTTCATCGATTTGAAAATTTTATAAAGAAGAGTTAATCAAACCTCTATGTATGATATTTTTAGAAATATATATCAAATTCAAATTACTAGTAGTGGTACAGAAACCTTTGTTATTGCTAGAGGGGATAAATTTTTCTACACGGTAGAGTCACAATAACTGAAAAAAGTTTTTTTATATTGTAGATTTTTATCAAATATGTTTATGATGTCATCATCAGGTTGTCATTTCCTACTTTATAATCAGAGACAAATACATATTTTTTAAGGGGCGGAATACTTCTTATTCCAGGAATTCAGTCAGTGTTGAAATCAACTTAGACAAGAAAGGACTTTATACTGTGATTGGTGAAGAAAACTTTTTGATCATACAGGTAGCAAACAAAACCGAGGTGTTGGTAAAGTAAACTATTTCATGGGATTATCTTTTATCTTCAAAGTTGTTTTAGTGGAAGATCCGATGAGTTTTTTTCACTATAATAGTAGCATTTGTAATTGGAGCAATTTTTTAAACCATACTAGTAGTATTTTAATTAACGTCATTCCAACAACAAGAAAGAAAAGATATACGTTATTTAGAGGAAATAAAGCGAGAATAATTCGTTCATTATGAGCGATTATATTCCCTCTTTTTGGGGTACCACCAACAAAACGCGAAACAACTATTTCTTATATAAATTAAATTATTTACATCAAAAGGAGATGTTTACGTTGGCAACAGCGCCCCAACCAATGGTCAAAAAAGAAGAACCTCTTTTTCGTCGAGCTGTTTATACTTTCTCTGGATCACACTTTTTGAATGATTTAGTGACCACAGGAATGGTTCCAGCTTTAGTGGTATTATACAAACATTTTTTTCATTTGAATTACACCCAGTCTACTTTAGTGGTTTTACTGTCGTATTTAACATCATCCGTTTCACAGCCTCTTTTCGGGATGTTAGCGGATCGCAAACCTAGAGTTTGGTTGTTTCCTGCAGGTGTTTTTTGTTCCATTATGGGTCTTGCCTTGACTGGTCTTGCACCATCACTTCCATGGCTATTATTCTTTATTTCTGTTTCAGGACTTGGTTCTGGTGCCTTCCATCCCGAAGCTTCTCGCGGGACCCATCTTGCCGCTGGTTCTAAAAAGGGATTGGCTCAAGCCATTTTTCAGGTAGGCGGTAATTCTGGACAAGCTTTCGGCCCTTTGTTGGTTTCCATTTATGTCACACGTTCGGGAATCCACGGACTACTTTGGCTTATCCCTGTTGCCATCCTTTCTATCTTTTTGACTGGACAAATACTTCCATGGTTAGGACAAAAATTACAGTCATCCAATGTTATTCGTAAAAAGGAATTAAAAGGAACCAACAATATAATGGGAGCAACCATACTTTCTGGCGTTATCATTTTACGTTCATGGTGCCAAATAGGAGTTGTCATCTTTTTACCTTTCTATTTGCATGATTTATCCATCCAACAGTCCGAAATACTTAGTTTTGTCTTTGTTGGCGCAGGAGCGCTTGGTACTTTCATTGGTGGGATTTGGACGGACAAGATAGGGATGAAGCGTATACTTGTAACCTCTATGTTACTTGCTACGCCTTTCGCCATTATCTTTCCCTATCTACATGGGGTATTCTCCAATATAGATTTGTTATTCTTCGGATTTTTCGTTCTTTCCTCCTCTTCGGCAAGTGTTGTCTATATGCAACACATGTTACCTGAAAATATTGGGTTGGCTTCTGGTCTATCGATTGGATTCGGTGTTGGGGCTGGTGGGATTGGTTCTGTCTTCATGGGTGGCATTTCAGATGTCTTTGGCGTAGCTACCGTTTTTACGATCCTTTCCCTACTTCCATTAGCTGGTTCCATTCTTGCCTTCTTTTTGCCTAATGATAGATTGGTAAATGAATGAAATTTTACGTTTTTTTTAGAAACTAAAACTGTAAAAGGGTGACATTATATTATGGAAATTGTTCAATGCAAAATATGTAAGAGAAGCGGAAGCAATTTGTTCTTTTTCCTTAAGGTTCGGAAATCTCTGAGTAAGCAAAATTTGTTATGACTTGTTCGAATGAAATAGATAATTTTCTTAGGAGAGATGTAAATGAAGAAAAATAGGTGGTTGATTGCTTTATCAGCAATGGGGATTCATATTTCAATTGGATCAGTGTATGCATGGAGTAACTTTACAGTGCCATTAAAAGGAATGTTTGGTTGGTCTGATTCTGAAGTTGCTTTAAGCTTCAGTATTGCTATTTTATTTTTAGGATTATCAGCTGCTTTTTTAGGACATTTTGTAGAAAAATATGGACCGAAAAAAGCAGGGTTACTTGCATCTGTTTTCTTTGGAATTGGGATGACTGGTGCAGGATTTGCAGTTGATCTTGAATCAAAATATTTATTGTACACATTTTATGGAGCTCTTGGTGGAATTGGTTTAGGGGTCGGTTATATTGCTCCTGTATCTACACTTATCAAATGGTTCCCGGATCGTAGAGGACTAGCAACTGGGTTAGCGATCATGGGATTCGGCTTTGCGGCAGCCATTGCTAGCCCAATTATGAACTTTCTTATTACCACTTTTGGGGTCTCCTACACGTTTTACATTCTAGGAGTCTCTTATTTTATCATCATGGTCCTGTCTTCTTTATATTTGGAAAAACCAGAGGAAGGCTGGTTACCAAAAGGGTATAAAACGAAGATTTCTAGTGGAAAAGTGAAAGAGACAATGGATTTATCACAATTAATGTCTTATGAAGCCATAAAAACAAAACGTTTTTGGTATCTATGGTTCATGTTTTTTATTAATATTACTTGTGGAATTGCCATTTTAGCAATAGCAAAACCATTAGCGATGGAGAGTATTAGCATTGATATGGCGACAGCAGCTGCTTTGGTTGGAGCCATAGGAATCTTTAACGGACTAGGGAGGATTGGTTGGGCATCGCTATCAGATTATATTGGGAGATCAAACATATATACAGTATTTTTCCTTTTACAAATTATTATGTTTTTTTTCCTACCCCAAGTAACTACTCAATGGTTATTTATGGGTATGCTAATCATTGTGTACTCTTGTTATGGCGGTGGATTTTCCTGCATTCCAGCTTTCATTGGAGATTTGTTCGGAACCAAGCAATTAGGTGCGATTCACGGGTATATATTAACTGCATGGGCAGTAGCTGGGTTGGTTGGACCGTTATTCGCAGCTTGGATAAAAGATACAACAGGTAGTTATACGGGAAGTCTAACATTCTTTTCAGGATTGTTTGTTGTTGCTTTAATTATTTCTCTTTTAATACGAGTAGATATCAATAAGCTAAAATCACAAACCATTTTTAAACCGGATTCAGTAAAAAACATTAGATAATGATATGGGTTCATGTTTAACAGCAGCATGAACCTTAATTTCTATTTCAAGCTATCAGTAATTCCACGGCATTTATAAAGTCCTCTGATGTAACTTGATTAGTAAAAATCTATAATTTTATTCTATGGGCAAATCATGAATTATTCTCATCTTGGTTAACTTTTATTTAGTATTCTTTTCTTACTATTGATTGAAAGTATGATTTTAAGTTTCTTAAATACATTGGGAGAATCATTTACTTTATCCCCAAGATTATAAGTCTCACATTCAATGAGTTTATACTTTGCAATATCCTCGTAGTTTTGAATAAATATCTGCTTCCTATTCTAATTTAGTTGTTCTTATAATGATATATCATTGGAGCTATTTAATTGGAATGATAGTATTTCATTTCTTCCACAAATATCTGACCTTATGGATTTTAAATAACTGATACTTTTAACATGGTCAATTTCTTTTTATACTGTTCAATAGAATCGGAAAATACTTCTTGTGTTTTTCATCCGGAGTTAACTTCTGATACCCGCTTTCTACAGCTTTTTGTGGAATGGTTGAAGAACAAAAATAAAAGATTTTAATTTAATCATTGTTCGACTTGGAAATAGATGGAATGCGAATACTTTAAGAATAAAATAGAAGGGCTGGAAAACTAATGAAACTATATATAAATTCAAAAAAGGCATATAAAGAGGCAGTAACTCTCATGCCCGGGGGGGTAAATAGTCCTGTGCGAGCTTTTAAATCGGTAAAGATGGATCCTATCTTTATGGAAAGAGGGAATGGGTCTAAAATTTTTGACATTGATGGTTATGAATATATTGATTATGTATTATCATGGGGTCCCTTAATTTTAGGCCATGCTAACAATGATGTTGTTGCTGCTCTTAAAAAGGCTACTGAAAAAGGGACAAGCTTTGGAGCTCCTACACTATTAGAAAATAAATTAGCACGACTTGTTCAAAATCGTGTTCCATCCATAGAAATGTTACGTATGGTTTCCTCTGGAACAGAAGCAACAATGAGTGCGCTAAGACTAGCTCGCGGATACACAGGCCGGAATAAGATAATAAAATTTGAAGGGTGCTATCATGGGCACGAAGATTCCTTATTGATTAAAGCGGGCTCTGGTGTAGCAACACTTGGATTGCCAGATAGTCCTGGAGTACCGATAGGAAATTCCAGCAATACGATTGCAGTCCCGTATAATGATATAGAATCAGTTCATTTAGCCTTCCAGCAATATGGAGAAGACATAGCTTGTATAATTGTTGAACCTGTTACAGGGAATATGGGTGTTGTCCCTCCAAAACCTGGATTTTTAGAGGGATTGCGCGAAATTACCAATCAATATGGTGCTTTATTAATCTTTGATGAAGTTATGACAGGCTTCCGTGTGGATTATAATTGTGCACAAGGTTACTATGGAGTGACTCCAGACTTAACTTGTTTAGGGAAGATAATTGGTGGTGGTCTACCTGTTGGTGCATTTGGTGGAAAGGCAGAAATTATGGAGAAAATCGCACCAAGCGGTCGGATTTATCAAGCAGGTACATTATCAGGGAACCCGCTAGCTATGACTGCAGGTTACGAAACCTTAATTCAATTGACACCTGATACTTATAAAGATTTATTCATAAAAGCAAACAAGCTAGTTGAAGGCATACATCAAGCTGCTCTAAAATATGAAATACCACACACCATTAACTGGGTTGGATCAATGATTGGATTATTTTTTACAAATGAAGAAGTTTATAACTATGAAACGGCGAAAACATCCGATTTAGATCTATTTGCAACATATTACAGAGAAATGGCACAAAATGGTGTGTTTTTACCTCCATCACAATTTGAAAGTCTTTTCCTTTCAACAACACATTCTATTGAGGATATTGAAAAAACAATTGTATCTATTGAAAAAACATTTAGCCTCATAAAAGGATAAAGAACTAATTAAACTTTTCATTTTAAGTTAAAAGATTTTATTTATATATTTTAAATATGTTAACAATAGATTATAGGAGGAACAGTATGTCTTTAAATATGGAGCAAATAAGTGTTAAGAGGAAAAATATTGTATTACTAGTTGTTGGAATTATGTTATTTGCTTCTACTTTACGTGTCCCATTAACATCAATTGGTTCATTGGTGCCGATAATTCGTGATACTTTAGGAGTAAGTAGTACTATTATGGGATTGGTTTCAACTCTACCATTATTGGCATTCGCATTTATTTCACCATTTGTACTAGCCGTATGGGAATGGAAAGAACTATTTTCTTATCAATGTTTATACTCGCGCTCGGAATAGTCATTCGTTCCATTTCTGGTATTAGCACAATGTTTGTCGGCACAGCTCTGCTCGGAATAACTATCTCATTTGGAAATGTACTGTTACCAGGTCTTATCAAAATGAATTTTCCATTCAAAATAGGTTTAATGACGGGGCTGACGCAAAATAAAGGGACCCTTGGAAAATAAGGAGGAAACATTCGAATATGATTTTAAATATGGAGATATTGATGTAAGTTTTTTTCCTCTTTATATTTGGAAACGTTGTTTGACTAAAGCTTTAATAAATGAACCCGAGCAATTACTAAATCCAGGAGAAGGACAAGGAGACATTGGTCTACGTAAGGAATTAGCAAATTATTTATTTCAATCACGAGGATTACATTGTTCTGTAGATCAAATCGTTATTTGTTCCGGCACCCAACATGCAATAAGTCTTATTATCCAATTACTTTCTAATGGGGACCGTTCGGTCGCTATGGAGAATCCAGGTGATGATGGAGCTCAAGCTGATTTTAATAACCATGAATGGTCAATAAAACCTATGCGACTTGAGCAAGATGGCATAGATACAGAACAGCTTCAAAAGATCGATGCAAAAGTAGCCTATATCACACCTTCTCATCAATTTCCTTATGGAATGGTGCTTCCTATTCAAAAGCGATTGGCATTGTTGGAGTGGGCACATCAAAATAACAGCTTTATTATTGAAGACGATTATGACAGTGAATTCCGTTATCAAGGTCAACCTATTCCTTCTTTAAAGGCCTTAGATACCCAAGAAAGTGTTATTTATTTAGGCACCTTTTCTAAGTCTTTTTCGCCTGCAGTAAGGGTAAGCTATATTGTCTTACCCCAAAGTCTAATGGATGTATATCATCATATGTATGTTAATTACTATCAGTCGGTCCCGTCTATTATCCAAAAGGGTTTATCCATATTTATGAATGAAGGTCATTTTACAAGTCATATTCGAAGAATGAGAAAAGTATACCAAAAAAAACACCAAACGCTCGTGGACGCATTAAACAAACATATGGGTAGACATATAGAAATTATTGGACAAAAAGCAGGACTACATTTATTAGTAAAAGTTAAAAATCAATCTACAAAAGAATTAGTGTTGAAAGCAAAAAAGCTTGGTGTAAGAGTTTATGATCCAACTTCTTATTGTCTGAATGAAAGAGAAGTTAATCCCTCATTAGTTATGTTCGGTTTTGGAGGAATTTCAGACGAAAAAATAGAGAAAGGAATCCTATTACTCCAAAAAGCTTGGTTCCCTAATAAAAATTAAGAACAAGATACAATATAATTAGATATATCGAGAAGCTACGAATCCTTTGTCACTCAAAGGATTCGTAGATTTTTTTAGATTTAGATTTCTATCCATCTTTACTGGAATTATTACATTAAATAAATTATAGAGTGAGGGCATTTTAACTTTAATAACAAATTTTTTATCGTTATGATAGGCTGGCCGCATAATTGATTTATGGTGTTGGTTTAATAATTTTGTTCAGAGTGGATCCTTTGAAGAATGACTGTTTCTATTGAAGCAATCATTAAAAATGATGGGTGCAGGAAATTGAAAATAAAACCTATAAAATAAATTATTATGAAACGGTACCATGTTGAGAATCTATCTTGAAACGGAAGTGTTGCTGACGTTCTATTTTGGCAAGAAATTGGCGGTATCATTTGTCCTAAATCTGACGGAAATATTGGCCGATAGAAAAGGGAAGCTTGTAATTTCCTTTAGCTTCCCCCTCAACTAAATATCAACCTGATAGGTTTCGTTTTGTTTTAAATAAAATCT
>Ga0213822_1000548_pt1 | contig 28360 bp, 34 predicted proteins | sample MC6MC0908MG_FD_179872 | JGI IMG/M metagenome (GOLD analysis project Ga0213822, IMG submission 179872) | Enriched soil aggregate microbial communities from Iowa State University, Ames, United States - MC6-MC0908-MG | ecosystem: Environmental > Terrestrial > Soil > Unclassified | place: USA: Iowa...
GTTGCGCCATTTCCTCGCTAAATTCTTCTAACGTATGATTTGGCCAAAGTTGTAGTGCTAATAATGCGGCTGTTTGTACATCTTCTATGACGGCTTGTTTAATCATATAAAGTCTCCTTCTTCAATTAAATGGTAAAAATTGAAACTTTTTATTATTCAGAACGTAAAAAGATATAAGATATAAAATACAGGGAGGTTAGTACTTCTATTATCTATATTAGGAATGAATTTGAGTGAAAGCAATTACTTTCGCATTTTTACGAAGATTCACTGCTTTAAAAGGTAAGGTGCTAAATTGGATGAACACCTAACAATGCAAGCGACACAAGACACCTTAATTGTTAGTTCACAGCAAATTTTTGAAAGGAAGATGGAAAGGGGGAAAACCATAATGACAATTTTACATAAACTGATACAGCAAGCTAAAAAACCAAAAGGATTCGTAGGGTCATTGATGCTACGAATAATGAATAAGGCACACAAAGGTATGAACACTTGGCTAATGCGTCAAGAAGTTATTAAAGATGGCGATACAGTATTGGATATTGGATGTGGAGGAGGGAATACACTTCGATCATTATCGAAAATGAATCCAAGTGGTACAATTTATGGTATAGATTTTTCTGCGCAGGCTGTGCAAGAATCTATAAAAACAAATGAAACAGATGTAGCAAATGGAAAAGTGATCGTGACGCAAGCAAGTGTTTCAAGCATTCCGTACACGGATAAGTTTTTCGATACGATTACAGCCTTCCAAACACATTATTTTTGGCCAGACTTAGCAAATGATGTGAAAGAAGTATTTAGAGTGTTGAAGGACGGGGGTAAATTCATCATTATTTCGGAGCTCTATAAAATTAATTATCATATGAAAGCGTATAAAACAAAACCTGAGATACAGCAGTTATTTGAAAGTGTTGGGTTTCAAACCGTTACTATACAGGAAAACACACAAAAAGGATGGCTTTGTATTACAGGGCTTAAATAATACATAAAAATGGGGGATATATAAATGAAAAGATGTGAATGGGTCAAGCTAGATGAGCCTTTATATGTTGAGTATCATGACAAGGAATGGGGAAAACCGGTCTATGATGATCGGCATTTATTTGAAATGCTCTGTCTAGAAGGGGCACAGGCTGGACTTAGCTGGTGGACGATCTTACAAAAGAGAGAGGGCTACCGGGCTGCTTTCGACCAATTTGATGTTTCGAAAATTGTTCTCTATACAGAGGACAAGCTACAGGAGCTTAGTCAAGATTCTCGTATCGTGCGTAATAAATTAAAAATTGCCAGTGTTGTGACGAATGCCCATGCTTTTCTACGAATACAAGAGGAGTATGGTTCGTTCTCTGAATATATTTGGGGCTTTGTGGATCATCAGCCGATCATCAATGAATGGTCGTCAATTGCTGATGTGCCTGCCACGACGGAAATTAGTGAACGGATGAGCAAGCAATTGAAAAAAGACGGCTTTAAATTTGTTGGTAGTACTATTTGCTATTCATTTATGCAGGCCATAGGAATGGTTAATGATCATGTCGTTGATTGTATTTGTCGCAGTGAGGGATTAGTTGATGAAAATCATTGACATCAAGTCACAGTTGGTGAGACAGGCAACGATCTTTGAAACAGGTGGGATTAGACCTACACATGACTTACTAGAAAGTTGGATTGGCTATGTAGGGTGGTCGTTACGACAGGAACAGTGGCCAGAAGGATTTCAGCCACTTGCTACTTTATTTTTAAAGGAACTGCCATTTGTACCAGCATCACTGCAACATTTTAAACTGCTAACGATATTTATTAAAGAAGAAATATTTGATCACCTTATAGAAGATGATCTTAGCCGTTTTTTTGAAATAAGAGCATATACATCTCTAGAAGGGTTAATCCAGCAAAGTTGGAAGCATGAACATATTCGTGCTTTCCCACTTATTCCAAAGCATATTGATAATGATTATCCAGCATGGGATGGGGGAGGGATTCCATCCGATATGGAGGATGAAATTTTAAGTCTAGAGCACGAGGAAAAGATTGAGTATTTCGATGATATCGTAGAGGAAATATACGCAATTCATAAAATAGGTGGCTATCCAGCTTTTTGCCAAAGTGGTTATGATTTCGGTGAGGAGTTTCCATTTGTATTCCAAATTTCCTCAGACGAAAAGGCATATTTTAATATCGTCGATAATGGAAATTTCTATTTCTTTTTTAATCCAGAGCTAAATGAGTGGCGAGTTCATTGTGATTTTTATTAGCAGTAAAATCATTTCTCCTTCACAGCTAGCAGCGTCAATTCAAAGGTCATAAATACGGCATTCTCAACAATAACTTGATAAATAGACATGTAGCGAATCACCAAAAAAGTGACAGCAATAACAGTAGCTAAAAACGCTAATAAAATTTTTCTTATTTATGCTGTTAAGGCTTGAGGGCACTTCCTACTATGTGTCCTTGATAGGATTGAGGCTACGGAAGAGTGAAATGAGGGCGCATCGTTCTTATGAATTGATCTCATGAAGAGGAGGAATGAAGATGAGTCGGCACATACCAGAAAAAAACGGAACAAAGAAGGTGAAAAGAATGGAAAGTAAAACAGTGGTATAAAACGGTATTGGTTTTGGCTCGGTATTAGCCATTACTATTTCTTGGAGTGTAAATCATTCAATATTATGGGCAATCATTCACGGTTGTTTTAGTTGGTTGTATGTAATCTACTATGCGATAACAAGATAAATTGTGGGTTAACGTGGGAAAATACAAGCAAAGAAGCGGGATAGATGTGAAACCTGATACTATGCAATTGTTTAGAAAAAAATTGCAACATTACATACAATAGTGAATGTATTTTCGTTCATAACTTATAGGCATTTAGCATAAATAACTAAGTGCTCTTTTTTCAAAGAAAAGCTCCTATTATGAATGAAAGTTCACTTACATCATTGCATGTATCGTAGAAGAAAGGTTGATCGGATGACACATCAAGTAACCGCCACAAGCAATATTAATTTTAATGCTTCAGGCGTTGATGAAATATTACAAAATGTAGCTTTTATATTATCTACTTTCGTAATACCTTGCCCGTTATACAGAGATTTTGGTTTTAGACTAGATACTCTCCCGCCTTTTCAGCTTGCAAAAAGACGTAATACCGCACGCCTTATTGAAAGCATTCAACGTTTCGAGCCACGAGCTGTAGTAGTAGATGTAGATTACCTTGGAGATACTTTTGTAGGAAAATTAGAACCAGTTGTGAAAGTAATCGTAAATGAATAAAATTACAAAAAATTGCCAGGCTATTTAACGGTTAGCCTGGCAAAATATAAGTAGATAAGTTGTCAAAAAAAAATAGTTATTGCTTTGGTCTTAGAGCTTTTTGTATTGATCGAACAATATGCATTTGCGTTAGAATGCTAGGATTAATTATGCAGCTCTTCTGATTGCATCAACTTTTTGGCAATCAATAGTAAGAGTAGTGTAAGCATTACCTACTTCTTCTAGGAAGTATGCACAACAATTTTTGGGATTAAAGGATAAGAAAATTAGACCTAAGAATCTACCACCGCCAGTTAAGAAAACATCTACATGTCTACCTGGCTCTAAATGTCTTAAGAAATCACATGCGCAACCTTTACAGTGATGGTGTTCAGACTTTTCTTCATGACAATGACATTTCTCGTGTTTCATTTCATGTTCACGTTCGCATTTGCATTTATCATGTTCGTGTTCCCACTTGCATTTGTCATGCTTACGTTTACATTCGCACTTGCACTCTAACTTCTCGTGTTCCTGCTGCCATTTGTCGTGCCAACTACCACAATGGCATTTCTTATGATCCCAGTTCATGTGTTTTCCATATCTATTATCTTGCATATTTTAGTCTCCTTCTAGATTAGTTTTGTTGTATTGGTAGCGCTAACCTTTACACTTATAATCTATGTTTGAAAAATGTAAGGAGATTGGTAAGATGCCCCTGAGTCAGAATAAAAATAATTTTTTTCTAGAAATATGAATAGCTCAATATATATAAATGTTAGAAAAAGATAATTTTTAGAGATGGATAGATAGACTTTCGCCTGAAAAAATGTTTCTGAAGAAATAATGGTCATCAAGAATATACAAGAATAAAAACAACTTGCATGTTGTAACATTGTATAAAATATATAGTATGGAGCGGAAAAATAAGATTATTTATTTTGAAAAAATATGAAATGGAGAGAATAAATGGGAAGATTAATAAAAGGCATTTTTATTTTATTTTCCTTGATATTAATGACTGCAGCATTAATAAAGTATAATCAACCTTCATTTGAACATACCATGCAAAAAAATCCCGACCTAGTTTACGCTGAAGAAATTGGTGGGAAATTACAACAAACGAAGTTTACGCAAAAAATTATCGTAGCATTACGAGCGGCAGGTTATTCTCCAGATAGTACGATAGGGTATTTAATTGAATCTCCAAACAACCAAGTAGTAACTATACAATTACATAATTTAGATGAATTTGATAAAAGTACAGAAAGTGAAATTCAATATATCGTCAACACGATAGCGAAAAATAATAATCTTCAGATGTTTATCGTTGATGTCAAACTTATTGATGTACATTAACAAATGGCATCAAAATTAGCGCAGTATCGGTAAAGACATCGAAATGGGTACAGAAAATTGTGTGCTATAATCAAAAAAAGAGGTGATCATGCTGAGGATTTTAGTTTTAGGTGCTACCGGGCGCGTTGGTAACCACATTGTTTCCCTAGCGTTACGGGATAAACACATCATTACAGCTGTAGTGCGTAACCCAAATAAGGTAAAAGTAGATAATGAAAATTTGCATATTATACAAGGTAATGTGTTGGAAAAACAAGATATAGAAAATGCCATGAAGAATGTAGATGTTGTGATTAGTGCATTAAACACAGATGGTACAAATACATTAACGAAAAGCATGTCTCTGATTCTGGAAGCAATGAATAAAATGAATGTGAAAAGAATAATAACTGTTGGAACGGCTGGTATTCTACAAAGTCGGCTGATGCCAAGTATCCTACGTTACCAATCGAGTGAATCAAAAAGAAAAACAACCTTTGCAGCACAGGAACATCATAATGTCTATGAATTATTGAAGAAATCTGACACTGATTGGACAATCGTCTGTCCTACATACTTACCTGATGGTGAATATACCGGCACCTATCGTATCGAACGAAGCTTATTACCTAAAGGTGGGGTAGAAATATCGGTAGCAGATACAGCAGAATTTACCTATCAACAAATTCAGTGCAAGGAATATTTGAAATCGCGTGTTGGGATTGCGTACTGAACCCTAAAGGATAACGATCAAACAGTAAAGACGTCCAATTGACGTCTTTTTTCTTTTCATGTCCATTTCGCCCCATAGACTCAAAAAAAATTAAAGGCCACCTTCAGCGATAGAAAGAGACCTGTTGTAATAAGACTAGATTTAAGGACATAAATAAACTATTGCGTAGCCAAAGTCTTAAAAATTGAGTTGAATCATACTTTTTTCTGCATTTCGATTATTTGCTGATAAATAATATCTTGATAGTTTATGTTTCGCCATAAAGTAATAACATCCAATTCTGCTAGCTCTTGAAGGCAGCTTTGTATTAACTCATATGCGATAAAATAAGCTAATCGGTTAAAGCCAAATCGTTTACCGCCATTAATAGAGAACCATTCCAGGAACACAGCTCTTGCATCGAGCAAAGTTAAATCGTTTAAAAACGCTTCGATAATTCTTTGTTTATTATTTGTAGCAAATGATAACCACTCTAAATCATCTTGAAACGCAAAATACTCATCTTTCCTGGCATTTACCACCTTTATAGAAAAATACGTTGCAATACCTTCCTGTAAAAGCCAAGTGAATGGGCTCTCCCAGTCTACTTTAGCCCAATCAATACCTCTTTTTTCGGATAATAAATGGTGTAAAGAATGCCCAAACTCATGAGCGATAATAATTTTTAAATGGCGGTTTTGAGGGGAAAGTTTCTCTAAACAAAATGCGATTTCTGGAATAATTTGTCGGTAAGTAAAAGCATTACTTCCATATAAACCTACGATCAGGTGTACATCCTTTGTAAATGTGATATTGTACATCCGTTCATAGTTACTAACAATTTCACGAATAAGCTTAGGCATTTTATCTTTTATTTCCATTAATACTGGCATCTTTTCTTGATGTTTTGGGATAGCAGTTTTCATTTTTTCATCTACGTTATGGCAATGATACCGAAAGTATTCTTCAAAATGGCTCGCATGTTTTTCATAATATCCCTTTAAATAATCAATGGTAGGCAAATAGTTTTCGGTGAAATCTGTTACTGTATCATGAATTAACATGTTCGTCTCCCTTCTAGTAAAGCAACCTTCAGATCATGTCTTAACATACTTTTTTTTGCTTAATACTCTTTTGTAGCCTAAAAGTATAAATAATTGAGTATCCATCCGGCGATCCCACCTATGATCCCTACAATAATTAAGGTAAGCCCATGTTTTTCCGCATGATAATCACTTTTTAAAACGATACCCATGCAAACGGCAATAATACCACAAAACAATTGAAAAAAGACAAATGCAAACAAAGCATTAATCCAACCAATTGTTATTAGTAAGGACTTGCAGTTTTTTTCATTTCTCATGAAGATTCCTCTTTTCACAATCATTTGGCTTTATACATACCATTTTATTGGAAAAAGCTCTTTGAGTACATGATATTCTTTGGATATTGTCAGTAACATAAAAAGAGCATTTCGATTTAAAGATTATAGGGTAGCAGGAGAGAAGGCTAAATTCTTGTGTAGATTTTAAACAAAGTTACGACGTTTTAAAAAAGGTCGCTACGCATTTGCTCAAGATAATATATCTGGAGCTTTTTTATTCAATTAATGTACGTAGGTTATTTGAAGAAAGATATTCAAATATGAGGAGTGGTGATTAGATGGATCTAGTATTTATTCGTCACGGTCAAGGTGAACATACATTAGATATTCCAAAAAGCTTACAGATAAAAGACCCTTCATTAACACTTAAAGGGGAGAAACAAGCAAAACTGTTAAGAAATCAATTCCCTTTAACTAATGATGATATTATAATCATTAGTCCTACTAGAAGAACTTTGCGAACAGCATTTATTTGGAGTGAAAATATAGATTGTCGTAAGATTGTAAATCCTTTAGTTTCACCACGATTGTTTCCTTTATTACCTGATAAAAGCACATTGCCTTGTGATAAAATACTCGATTTAGAAATAATCCAAAAAGATTTTCCAACTTTCGAAATTGATATTAATGTCCCCCTAGATTTATGGTCAAATGGAATAAATGTTATGCCAGAAAATAAATTCATAAAAATTGCAGAAGAATTTATTATCAATTGCAAGCTATTACAAAAAGAAAAGATTTATATTGTTTCCCACGATGGTACCATTACTTCTTATCGTCAATTAATTTCAGGTCATAATTTATCCAGAAACGATTTCCCATCAGAAACAGGATGGTTTCAAATTACTTGTTAAACTGACGGGGTGCTTTAAGGATCATCTAATTGATCAAACTTTTTTATGAAAATCTCATACTTAGCTAGATAGATTAACTCCATTTATTGCTTTAATTTCATCTTCAGCTATTTTATCAATAGTACATTTAATGGAATAATATTACCAAGCAAAACTAGATTCCTGTGTTAATATTAGTATTAGATTGTAAAAAACACTAAATCTAGGTGATAGTGGGAGAGGTTGAGATGATTTATTTGAAGAAAGCAATGACACTTCTGGCTTTCATTTTTATTGGTATTTTTATGATAGGCTCTTTTCCTTCGATTACAAGTGCTTGTTCATGTGCATATTTACCAAGTGTAGAAGAAGAATTTGAAAGTTCAAAAGTCGTATTTAGTGGGAAAGTTGTTGATATAAAAGAGAGACTAAGTTTAAAAGGATATACAACTAAATCAGTTCTTTTTGAGGTAACGAACACCTGGAAGGGTGTTGAACAATCACAAATTATCATTACTACTGGTCAAGGTGGTGGAGATTGTGGATATAATTTTATAAAGGGAGAAGAATATTTGGTTTATGCTAACGAATCAATTATGTACGGGGCAAAATCGCTTGTATCAGCCATTTGTAATCGTACTGATATGTTGAGTTCTTCACAGGAGGACTTGGAGGTACTTGGAGAAGGACAGCCCCCGATTGAAGAAGTTAATTTAAGAGGTAAACATAATAGAAATCATATGTATATTTGGGCTACAGTGGCAGTAGCCATTGGCATTGTTGCGTTTTTCATTTTAAATAAAAGAAAAAGGTTGAATTAGTAGTTGGATAAATGGTTATTGCAGAAAGAATTTTTGAACATTGCGATTTATGGTGATGATTTTGGATTTTGTGGTACCTCTCCAACTGCTGTATAGAGCATGGTTACTTATAGGCTCTACTTGCAATTATTACTTTAATCTCTGGAATTAAGTTAATTACTAAATAGAGAAAATTATCGTTATTCTTATGAAGACTTATTCCATTATCGGGCGCAATTGTGGAAGAAGCGACTCTTATCTTAAAAGCTCTCATTTTGATCAATGTTTTTTCAAAATGATGCCTTTCTTCTGTCATTAAATCAATGTTTGCAGCACCTTCTTAATCAATTTTTTTTTACAAAGTAACAACAAAAGAGTTCAAACATATTTGATATATAAAATATGTTTGAACTCTTTATTTACATATGTTTGAATGTCGTTACCCTAAGATAAATTTGTAATAAAGTTTGTGATTTAAAGATTGTGAAGAAATGTACTTATACTAATATGAACTGGCGGGATCGTTCAACAAGAGTTTGGGAATTAAAACAATAGAAAGAGACCAAAAGGGAGTAATTCCAATTTTAAAATTAATCCACTTCTGCTCTAGATAATTTGCCCTTAATATAGCGGGGGTCTGGCGCACGAATAATTCTATGCCAAGCTGTACTTATTCACGTACTCAGGCTTAGACTAACACTATGTACTTTATTATTTTGACATTTATCAGCATACTTTATTTCAAAGCAAAACCACTTATTTTTATAACCAGTAAGTGGTTTGGTTTTATTGTTGCATTTTTTGCAAACAATATGGCAAAATTAATACGTCTGTAAGTGACCTATTTTCACCTAAGGACATAAGCATCTTTACGAAATATTTGTTATGTCTTGAGTTAAATACGCCATTTGTGGAGGATGCTATTTTTAAATACTATTGTTTAGACGTTAACATTTTGGAGGTAGAAAAATTGAGTAAAAGGAGATCGGTTGGATTAGAGTTGCGTACATTGTCTCTCTTAATGAGAAGACAATTGGATCAAACCACATGTACTACATTACCGGAAAAAGATAACCTTACGGCCATGCACGGTTGGACGATTAGTTATCTTTACAAAAACCAAGATAAAGATGTGTTTCAAAAGGATTTTGAAAGAGCATTTTCTATTCGTAAATCAACAGCGTCTAGAGTACTAAAATCCATGGAAAGTAATGGTTTGATTACAAGGCAATCAGTTCCTTACGATACAAGACTAAAAAAAATTGTCTTAACAGAAGAAGCGCTGAGAATACATGACGGTATCGAATCTCGTAGAGCAATACTTGAACAAAAATTACTAACAGGTATCCCAGAAGAGAAAATTGAAGTTTTTTTTGAAGTGATGGATGCTATGAAAGAGAATATTGAATCTTGAAGAAGATGCTATTTTGATGTTTTTATTACTATATAGTTAGCACGCTAACTAAATAGGGAGGACTGCAAACATGTTGAAAATATTTAAATACTTAAAACCAAAAGAATGGACGCTAATCATTGCCAGCATTGTGTTCATTGTAGGGCAAGTTTGGCTAGATTTGAAGTTGCCGGATTATATGTCTAAAATTACGACACTTGTCCAAACAGAGGGCAGTAAAACGAGCGAGATATGGTCAGCTGGAGGGAAGATGCTTTTATGTGCCCTTGGCAGTATGATATTGGCAGTCATTGTGGGTTATTTTGCGGCAAAGGTAGCAACGTCTCTTTCAAAGGAATTGCGAAAAGGAGTATTTGAAAAAACTTTATCTTTCTCTATGGAGGAGATTAATGGTTTTTCAATCGCAAGTCTTATTACTCGTTCTACAAATGATATTACGCAAATACAGCAAACCGTTGCAATGGGTCTTCAAGTTATGATCAAGGCTCCTATCCTTGCAACGTGGGCTATTTTGAAGATTATGGGGAAAAGTTGGGAGTGGTCAGCGGCAACAGGAGTAGCTGTCATTGTTTTACTTATTTTGATAGGTAACCTGATTATCTTTGTGCTACCGAAATTTAAAGTCGTTCAAAAACTGACAGATAATCTTAATCGAGTAACAAGAGAAGGTTTAACTGGTATTCGTGTTGTTCATGCTTATAACGCACAAGGGTATCAGGAAGAGAAATTTGAACAAGTAAATAAAAACTTAACTGATACGAATCTTTTTGTGAATCGCCTTATGGCCCTTATGCAGCCGGGGATGGGTCTGATTATGTCAGGTTTAACTCTTTCAATTTATTGGATTGGAGCGCATTTAATTAATAATGCAGCGAGTATGGATAGAATCGGTAAGTTTAGTGATATGGTCGTATTTTCATCTTATGCAATGCAGGTAGTGATGGCATTTATGCTATTATCAATGACATTCATTTTGCTACCGAGAGCAGCAGTATCTGCAGCACGAATTAATGAAGTACTAAATACACCTCAGACAATTATTGATGGAGACATAAAATCGTCGCCTAAAGGAATCGAAGGTGAAATCGAACTGCGTAATGTTAGTTTTAAATATCCTGATGCAGAAGACTATGTTTTAAAGGATATTAGCTTTACAGCACATAAAGGCGAAACTGTTGCTTTTATCGGTTCTACGGGTAGTGGTAAGAGTACGTTAATTAATTTAATCCCAAGATTTTACGATGCTACGGAGGGAGAGGTATTAGTCGACGGAATCAATGTGAAAGAATACGCACATGAAGCTCTTTATAATAAGCTTGGCTACGTTTCACAAAAAGCCGTATTATTTTCAGGTACGGTAAAATCTAATGTTGCCTACGGTGAAAACGGCCAGATCCCTTCAACAGATGAAGGAATCAAAAAAGCAGTGGAAATTGCCCAAGGTAAGGAATTTGTGGAGACAATGGAAGGCGAATATGAAGCGGCGATCGCCCAAGGCGGTACAAATCTTTCGGGAGGACAAAAACAGCGTATTTCTATTGCAAGGGCAGTTAATAGAAATCCAGAAATCTTTATTTTTGATGATTCGTTCTCTGCCTTAGATTATAAAACGGACCGTCAACTTCGTTCTACATTGAAAAAAGAGACAAAAGGTGCAACCTCTTTAATTGTGGCACAGCGAATTGGAACAATTAAAGATGCTGATAAAATTATTGTTCTTGATGAAGGTAAAATTGTAGGTATGGGTAAACATAGTGAATTATTGAAAACTTGTAACACTTATCAGGAAATCGCCTATTCGCAGCTATCGAAGGAGGAGTTGGAAAATGAATAATACACAAAATAAGCCTCGAAAAGGTCCCGGTGGTTCAGGTCACATGATGGCTCCTGGAGAAAAGCCCAAGAATTTTAAAAAACCTTGGGGGAAGTTGATTGCCTATTGTAAACCTTATTTGCCAGCGATTATCTTTGCACTAGTATTAGCAGTTGTAGGAACAATTTTCACAATCATTGGACCCAATAAACTTAGTGAGATCACCGATTTGATAATGGAAGGCATGGCTGGTGAGATTGATCTTACGGCTATCGGAAAAATTGGACTATTCCTTGCTATTTTGTATGGGTTGAGTTTTATCTTCAATTATATTCAAGCGTTTATGATGGCTACTATTACGCAGAGAGTTTCCAAAAGATTACGGACAGATATCTCGAACAAAATCGATAGATTACCGTTGAAATACTTTGATTCTACAACCAACGGCGATGTGTTAAGCCGTGTCACGAATGATGTGGATATGATTGGACAGTCTCTAAACCAAAGTATCGGTTCGTTAGTAACAGCGGCAGTAATGTTCTTTGGATCTTTGATAATGATGTTCTATATTAATGTTACGATGGCTCTTTCTGCCATTGCTGCAACTTTCATTGGATTTGTCTTCATGACCTTTATTATATCCAAATCTCGAAAGTACTTCGTTCGTCAGCAGCAAGACCTTGGTAGAATAAATGGCCATATTGAAGAAATCTATTCAGGGCATAGTGTTATGAAAGTTTATAACGGTGAAAAAGTAGCGAAGCAAGAATTTAATGAAATCAATGAAAGTCTATTTAATAGCGCTTGGCGAGCACAGTTTATGTCGGGCATGATGATGCCTCTCATGATCTTTATTGGAAATTTAGGTTATGTTGTTGTTTGTGTAGTAGGTGCTGCACTAACAATGAAAGGGTCCATTACATTTGGTGTTATTGTTTCATTTATGGTTTATATCCGCTTGTTTACGCAGCCGTTGTCGCAGCTAGCACAGGCAGCTACAAGCTTGCAGTCAACTGCCGCAGCGAGCGAACGTGTATTTGAGTTCTTACAAGAAGAGGAGCTTAAAGATGAAGGTGATAAAACAGCCACTTTAGATGCCAAAGATGTTAAAGGTAATGTGAAATTTGAAAATGTTAAGTTCGGATATACGAAAGAGAAACTTATTATTAAAGATTTCTCTGCTCAAATAAAAGCCGGTCAAAAAGTGGCAATCGTCGGACCTACAGGGGCTGGGAAAACAACACTTGTTAATCTACTCATGCGTTTCTATGAAATAGACAGCGGGGAAATCATGATTGAGGATGTACCGACTAAGTCCATTACTCGTAAAAATGTTCATGACTTATTTTGCATGGTGCTGCAAGATACTTGGTTATTCGAAGGTACCATTAAGGAAAATATCATTTATAACAAAGAGCATGTAACCGATGAAGAAGTAGTTGCAGCTTGTCAGGCAGTAGGTTTGGACCACTTTATTAAAACGTTGCCGAAAGGTTATGATACAGTTTTAAATGATAATACAAGTTTATCTGTCGGACAGAAACAGCTTATTACGATTGCTAGGGCAATGGTTAAAAAAGCACCGTTGCTTATTTTAGATGAAGCTACTAGCTCCGTTGACACGCGTACTGAAGCACTTATTCAAAAAGCAATGGATAAATTGATGGTGGGCCGAACATCATTTGTCATTGCGCATAGACTTTCAACAATTAAAAACGCTGATTTAATTTTAGTTATGAAAGACGGAGATATTATTGAAAGCGGTAATCATGAAGAGCTGATTGCCGAAAAAGGATTCTATGCGGATCTATATAATAGTCAGTTTGAAGATGCTTCTTAAAGATCAATGTCCATATACTCGCTCACTAGGATAGAGTGTAGCTTTGTAAAAAAGATTGATCGTTCATAATAAAAAATTTATAACGAGGCTGGGACAAGACCCATCTCTAAACTAAAAGCCGATGAAATTTTACGATTAGTAAAATTTCACCGGCTTTAAATTTTTTTCATTAATAATGAAGATCAAAAATGGATGGTCTTCAGCTCTTTTTTCTTATTGCGGTTCAACTAATGATTGTATTGTTCTCTTTACAGTGATAAAAGTTTCGATTGCCTATCCTACCAAGATGGGTTTTGAAATGGAAGATGGAGATAGAATTGTTGATGGTCTATCAAAATACAGATAATGACGGACCAAATCAAGACAGCGTTTTATTTTTGAAAAATTAGATTGAATTCCAGTTTTCTTATTAAACAAACGCATGCTTTTCTTTAATAAGGAGTAGAGCCTTTTTCTTCTTAAACTTTCGTTGCAGGTTAGTTTAACTGGTTCTCTTTTTAAATATTGAGATTTATTCCCATGGATTTGATTGACATAAAAAGTGTATTAAGCCTATAATACATTACGAAGAGTGTATTATAGGTTTAATACACTTTTACATTTTTTTGAGAATGGTGTATTAAGCAGTTGATACACCAAGGCTGATTAGCGAGGTAATGGCTAAATATTAAACAGGGCGGTTCTTTAAAAGTAATTAGCCCACCATTATGCTCAATCTGTATTAAGTACTTAATACGCGAAAATATGATTTTCTGGGAGTTGAGTTAATTGACTGTAAAGTTTAATAATCGGGATCCAGTGTATGTCCAGGTTATCCGGCATTTTAAAGAGAAAATCGCCAAGGGGTATTTTGAACCTGGTCAGGAGATTCCATCAAGAAGAGAACTAGCCAACCAGCTGAAGATTAACCCAAATACTGCACAACGAGCTTATAAGGAAATGGGGGAACAAGGATTGATTTTTACTGAGGGGAATATGCCGAGCTGCATTACTAAAGATGAAGCGGTCCTTAAAAGTGTCCGCGAGGAATTGATTATTGAAGCGGTTGACTTATTTTTAGGTTCTATTAAATCCATTGATGTGCCGTTATCCGAAGTGTTGGAACTAGTGAAGAAAAAGCATGATGCCGAAAGCGGAGAAGCGGAGGAATCGAAATGATCGAAGTAAAAAATGTCATGAAAAAATATGGCAGGAAACAGGTATTAAAAGGTCTTTCTTTTACTGCTGAAAAAGGTGAAATTACTTGTTTAATCGGAATAAACGGAGTGGGGAAGACGACAATCATGAAAGCTATTATGGCGCTCACTCCGATTAATAGCGGTGAAATTTTGATTGATGGGGAAAAAATCCGGAAAGAAAGCTTTGAAAAAGTTACCTTTATTCCAGATACGATTACGATGTTGCCGCAAATGAAAATTTGTGATGCCTTTGCGTTCATGGCCGATTTTTATAAAAACTGGGATCCTAAAAGGGCAGAAGAGCTGCTGCAATTTTTTAAATTAGATCCTACAGAACGAATTGCCAATTTATCAAAGGGAAATATGGCTAAAGTCAATATGATATTAGGTTTGGCACTGAATGTGGATTACTTACTCATGGATGAACCATTTTCTGGTATTGATATTTTCTCCCGTGAGCAGATTGCCGAAGTGTTTACAAGCCATTTAATTGAAGATCGTGGTGTGATTATCACAACCCATGAAATTAGTGATATAGAACACTTGATTGATAGAGCGGTGATTATTGATAACGGTGAAGTATTAAAGGAATTTAGCGTAGAGGAAGTACGTGAAAAGGAAGGGAAATCAGTCGTTGATGTCATGAGAGAGGTGTATCGTAGATGAAAAACTTTTTCAAACTTCTCAATTTCGAAGTAAATCGATTTTTCAAATTGTACCTAACTTTAATAGGATTGATAATTGTCAGTCAGTTCATTGGGGCGATTGTCGAGTCAAAAGTATATATGGATAGAACAGATCAGGAAATGTATAAAAATCAACTATCAATGAGCCAATATATTGAAAGACACGGAGTTTTTTCATTTAATTATGTCTTTGAGTCTGAATGGTTTCTGTTGCCAATATTTTTTAGCATCGCCATGTTGATGATTTATGTTTTCTTTATTTGGTATCGGGATTGGTTTGGAAAAAATACGTTTATTTACAGATTATTAATGTTGCCAACTGAAAGAATTACTATTTATTTCGCAAAATTGACGACTATTATGTTTTTAGTACTTGGGTTAGTTACCTTGCAAATATTGTTAATTCCTATCGAAATACAAATTGTTAATAGTATTATACCAACAGATTTCCAATCGAATTTTTCATTTTATCATTTTAGTAGTTTTGAAATATGGGGCTGGATGTATCCGAATACTTTTACTGAATTTATCCTGATTTATGGAGTGGGGCTAATCTTTGTTGCAGTTCTATTCACTGCCATTTTAATTGAACGAAGTTACGGTTTAAAAGGCATTTTATTCGCAATCGTTTATGGAATGGTTTCGTTCGGCGTCTTTTTTGCACCAATACTATTGAATGAATTATCTAGTGGCTATTTTTACTCACTTGAAGTCTTTCTAATGCTACTGGTAATGAGCTTCATTGTATTAGGGAGTGCCATTTGGATCGCGAATCATTTGCTAAAATATAAAATCAGGGTCTAAGGGGAGAATGACTATGAAAAAATATTGGAAAACGATATTAATTAGTTTAATCATCGTGACGACAATCGGTTCTTATTATATTCAACAGGCAATGGCCTCCAAAAAGGATGTATCCTTTAAAATTGAAACTACTAATGGAGATAAGGGAGAAATCGACAATCTTATCCTTCAAGCGAGTTATCAAAATGGTGGTAATATTTATCATTGGTTGCAAATATCAAAGGATGGTTCGACTAATCAGATAAGCCGAACTTTTTTTAGAGATTTGGTAGAAGCACATGAACCTTTGATGTTTCAAAAATATATTCAAGAATACCGTAATTTTATGCGTGGAAAAGTATTAAATCCTGGTCAGTATTTTGAAGACGAAGACCGTTTGATTTACACCACTTTTCAAAGTAATGGTCGAAATAAGGGCCTAGGAAATTTGTTCACTCTTCAAATCGATACACTTGATAAAAAAACAAATGACAGTTCTTCATTTGAAATCAATATGCCGGACCAAGTGAGATATGACTGGATCAATGAGAGAGATATCTATATAGAAAATGGAAAAATAAAGATATTAGCAACAAGCTACCTCAATGGTGAGGAAGAGCTGCATATATATACGGTTGATGAAAACAAAAAGGAATTAGAACATGACTTAATACTTGCAAAATTAGAGTCAGAAGAAAGAGCCCAGACCAGTATCAATATATTGAATGACTATAATAAAGTACAAAATGAAAATTATATCTTATATATGGTTGAAAAATACAAATACCTAGATGATGGTGAGCGTGAAACGATCCCTAGCAAAATGTATCTGTATAACTATCTCAATAATGAAGTGAAGGAATTGACAATTCCTGCCGAATTAAAACCATATATGAAGTACATGATTCTACATGGAACAGATATATTCATTCCTGTTCATTCAGCCATTGGGTTAGAGCTGAAGCGTTATAATATTGAAAAGAATCAGTGGGAAGAGCATTTAAGCTTTAAATATCCAAGCATTGCAAATGATGAAGAAGCACCTTTTTTACAGATTACAGATGATAAGCTATATTTAGTCAGTCGTGTTTCTGACGGTCATTTCTTCTTTATCGGTGATGTACGTACAGGTGAATCATTATATGAAGGTAAAATCATCAACGAAAATAAAGAAAATCTAAATGCAGATTACTCACTTATGATCGAGCAAATATATAACAACATGAATTAATTAAAGAACATACAATTTAGAAAATTAGAGTAAGCAGCTTTGGCAGGTATTAATTTTATGATTTATATCTGCCGATTTTTGACCCTTGGACTGATGATTGTGAAATGATATTAGATAGTCTAACGATCATGAAATTTGTAACTGTGCGAAGTAAACAAAACGTAGCATTCGTATTATCTTTTTAACTTTTGAAGTAACGGTTTCAAGAGTTTAAGTTCCAGATGTCAATGTCAAAGGCAACTTTTCTTATTGAGCTAATAGAGCAGAATAATCGAACAAGGTTTGGAAACAATATCACTAAAAAAGGGGGCGAGAAATCGAAGAAAATGGTATTTGTTGTCTTGTTTTTGTTAATTTCAACTGGTCAAGTTGAAAAAGTATCTGCTGAAGATACTTTTGAAGTAAATGAACACCAAGAATTATCAATAAGGCAAGCGATTGAATTAGCATTTCCTCCTGCATTGAAATGGAATGAAGATGCTCAGTTATTACAGGCAATAAATATAGATTTGGATAAAACAGGGAAGTCAATCGGAAGTAACGGTAAAAGAAAACATTGGAACATTTCATTTGGAGTACCAGATACTAATAAGTATTTCTTAGTTACCATTCACGATGGAAAAATTGATATGGTCAATGATTTAACAGGAGAGGGTACATCTCCTTACCCTAAAAAAGAGTTTGTACTAATGAAGGATATCAAGTATGATTCACCAGAGTTGCTGAAAAAAGCATTAAAAGTTGGTAGTATTTATCCTGGTAAAGATTGGGCTAAAGGTTTTAATTTTATGCTTAGAAAAGATACAGAGAGAAATATTAACCTGCTATTAGTAATAGGTTGGAACAGTGACCAGACAAACATGGAAGCTGCGGGCTTTAATGCTTCAACAGGAGAATACATTAAACCTAATTAGTAAGTTTTGTTCTTTTTAAGCTAACGGGGGCGTTACTTGACGATCATTGAGTTGCATAGGCAGCTCTTTTTTTTTATTGAACTAATTGGGCACGTTAGTTGAATAGAAATTAGGTGTGACTGGAAGAATAGTCGATGATATAAAAAAGGTCTTATGTATTTTCAAATTAAGCTTATGGACAACTTGGAATTTGTAGGGTTAATCATAATAGTAAAATTCAAAACCGTCTTCTGGTTCGCCAACTTCATATCCCAATAATTTTGTAGCTCTATTCTTAAATAATGTAATCCATTCATTCCATTCTTCTGATGGTAATTTAGCATAGAATTGTAATCCGCTTGGTTCAACACTTACTTCTATCAATTTACCATCTGAACCATACCACTTTGGACAGCCGTTTACAAAGTTGTTCCAGTTAGGCATTTCTCTATATAAACGCTCCAACTTATCCCAAACTTCTTGTGGGGCAGAATAATGAATATTCAAATTAATGTTGTATATTTCCATATGTTCTCCTTTTAATATTTAGATTTAAAAGTTGTTAATTATTGGTTTTATTAGCTAATTCAGGCTCATCACCAAAAGTTGTGGGTGACATTTTTTAAGACGTATGCCTTGTATATAAGTTGATTGGAGTGGAAACTGGGCGACTCCATGGGGATCAGCGTCACAAATGAGACCCTGGAGCGAGCAACGCGAGTGAAGCGGCTCATCGGACGCCCCCAGGAAAGCGCCCAGTCGGAACGGAAATCAACCACACGTAATGGTGATGAGCTCTAATTCAACCAAAAGTCGAACTTCTGAATCTTTGATAAGCTCATACACTGAATTTGAATATCCCATGTATCTTCCATTCTTTTTCTAGTACATTCATATTCTTTGAATTTAAGTTTGTTGATTTGGCTGGCTTCTTTAAAGTAGATTCCAATTTTGATAACAAATTCAAAATATTCTTTAGGGTTTCATATGTTTTTTGAATATTGGTAATTCTGCATATAAAATCTAAAGTTCAATGTTTCTTTTTATATCCTAATAGTTTTAAAAACTCATTAATTTTTTTCAATAATTCCTTGAATTCATCATCTGTATTCTAGCGATTCTTTCGAATTATTGTTTTACTGTGGGTCAACTGTGATAAAAACACTTTTTAATCCGTCATCCATATATAAAAACTCCATTTGTAAACACATATCTGCCAATTCTGAATTTGAAGTTAAATCATAATCAACAGCAAATCCACTGTGATCATTGAATTCATAGAAGTTGATTTGTGAATATTCGTATTTTGGGTGGAAAATACATGGAGCGCCATATTCATCAAATGAATCAAATCCATTTAAGTTTAATGTTTCTTGGACATAATAGAATAATTCACCAATATCATCCACTTCAGATTCATCCACATAATTTAAAATGTTTTCATATTCTTTACTGTGCATTACTTTTAATATATTAGTAATAACCGTTAAAGCATATTGTTTATCTTCCCTTTTCATATTGAACCTCCAAATTCAAATTGGTCTTTCCATTCAACTGTATAATATCATACATTTGTGAGAAAATTTACTTAAACTAACAGGGGCATTAATTGAACAGAGAAACATTTATTATAGTTTTTCTCTGTATTAAATAAACTAAAAGTATTTCTGATAAAGTTCCCTCCTAATCTTTCCACGTAGTTGTGCTGTTTCCAATGCTTTTGAAAAGCCTGTGCTTGAAATAGTTGGTGATGATGAAGGTTTAATTGAAGTAAAAGAATAGTAAAAATTCTTGTGCAACTAAAGGTGCAGTTTAGTGAGGTTAAAATGTATTTATGGCACTCTTTGATGAGTTGCAAATTGGGGAATAGGAGGTTTCACATGACACAAGAAATTTTCGATGCTCGTACTGTTTCACAATTAAAAGTATTGAGTGAAATCAGTGCAATTTCTGAGAGACTTGAAATTGAATTCTGGTTGCGTGGCGGATGGGCAATTGATTTTCTACTTGGCAAGATTACTCGACCACATGAAGATATTGATTTAGTAACATGGATACAAGATAGAGAACGATTAGAAATTGCACTTACAAAAGCGGGTTACGAACGCAATCCTGTCAGAAAGCAGTTTCGTAATAGGCAGTCTGATTTCCATAAGGATAATGTAGAAGTCACAGTTTGCTATATAACCCATTCCATTAATGGAAGCCTTATTATGAACGGATTACTTGAATGGAAATGGCGAGTAGACGCCCTGTTACCCCAAAGTTTTATGTTGCACGGAATAACAGCAAATGTTTTAAACCCAAAACAACTTTTGGAAGAAAAAGAAGTCTATGAACAAATTGGTCGAAAGCCTCGACTAAAGGATATAGAAAGCAAAAAGATTTTGCACCATATAATATCGGATTTCAGTTAGATTGTGAAATAATGTACTTAAAGTAACGGGGGCGTTAATTGGAAGGCTTCATCATACAAAAACTATCCATAGATAGATTGGGGGAATTAAATGAATTATAAAGTTAAAATAAATATTCCGATTTTTAACAATGAAGTACCCAAACTTAGAGAACTTGTTGGATGGGATAGAAGAGAAAAAGATTACCCAACATTATTTGAGCGTTGTAATTTCTGGGCTGGGGTAAGAAATGAAAGTAATAAATTGATTGCCTTTGGTTATGTGTGTGGAATGGGCTTAGAACATGGTTATATGGAAGATATAATAGTTCATCCTAAATATCAAGGGCAAGGAATTGGAGTAGAGTTAGTAAAGGAATTATTGAGAGAGTCTGAACGTTTTGGATTAGGAATTGTAACTGTATCATTTGAGGAAAATAAAACTAACTTTTATAAAAAGTGTGGCTTTACAACTGGTGCAGGTGGCGTATGGCAATATGGTAAATAATATCCTATTCAACTAAAGGAGTGCGTTTCTACAACAAGTGGAGACGCTTTTTTACTAACGGCGCAGTTAAGTTTACAAGATAAAATATTAATAAGTGGGTGATGTAATGTTATTAACTCCTTTAGGTGCTATTAAATTATTTGTTAATGATGAAGAAGTGGGATTTACTGTGATAAAATTAGATTTAGAATTGGATTGTCGAGATGTAAATGGTAGGTATTTAATTCAATATGAATACAATAGTGAAATTAAGAATCAAGAGATTAAATGTTGCATACCTTCAATAGATGTAAGGGGAGATATTGAAAGTGGAGAAATGCTTGAAGCGATATCTTTTTACAAAAATGATATAAAACTAACAATTGGAGTAGAAGGAGAATTTACCGATTTCCCAAAATATATTGATTATAGGGGGGATTATTTAAGTAATGGAATTAAATAAGTAACAGATCACGCTACTGCGGATAGAAACTTTTATTTTGGTGTTTGTTGGATTCAACCGTTGACAGAAGAAAATGATATTCAAACTTGGTTTGGTGCAGACCCAACTTTAATGTAAAATTTATAGTTTGTGAATTAGTACACTTAAACTCCCATGAAAGAACTTAATCATCTTTTATTTTCTGTGATGAAGTGTTGTTTAATGCGCTACATGGATAGCTAACGGAGGGCTTTACTTCAATAAGGAGTAGTGCTTTTTTCTACTTAAACTAAACGAAAGGGCCAGGTAGTTTAAGAAATGGTAACTAAAGTGTATACGATGTTTGGTTTATATAACAGAGTATTGCGAAAATTATGAGGCTATGCTACATTCATAATACTTAGATAACTTGTGTTGGTGTCCTAAATGGTTAAAAACAGTGATGTTGCACAGTGCCTTCAATCATATTGGGGGCATTTTTTAAATTTTCAAAGGAGAGTGAAAAAATTGCTATTAAAAAATGATTACACAAACTTGTTTGAAGATGTACATACTCATGTAAAAGAAAGTGCTGAAAAGTTGGGTTCCAATGGTGCTGCTCTATTTATCATCCATAACGACAAAATCGTAACAGAGTCTTATTTTGGTAAACAGTCGAATGCTAAACATGCTCGAGATGTTAAAGCAGACACTCAATTCCACATTGCATCTGTAAGAAAGGCTTATATAGGTTTTGCTGCTGCATACGCTATATACAATGGCTACTTTTCTATTGATGATCCGATTCTACGGTTTGTTGAAGAATCTCATTTATCCGCATATGAAGGAGTAACCATTCGTCACTTATTAACCCACACACATGGACTTAAAATAGCTGCTGGTAAACTAATAAGTGAATATAAACCTGGTGAATCATGGGCATATAGAGGTCCCAGTATTGATTTGTTGACAATGATTATCAAAAAAACAACTGGACAGTCGGTTGCTGATATTGTAAAAGAGCAGGTCATTGTGCCAGTCGGCTTTCAATCGACAGAATGGATTAAGATGAGTCAGCCTCATTCAAAAATTGCAAACACTATTCGAGATATAGATAACCCCTTCTGGACTGAGACGGATGTAGTAGATGGTTCTGGAATGAATATGTATGTGTCTGCACAAGAGCTTGCCTTATGGGGCTACCTTCATTTAAGAGAAGGGGAATGGGGAGGAAAACAACTTATTCCTAGAGAAATCATTCAAATGGCAACATCCATTCAGACTCCTAACCCGAGCCTTCCAATTCAAAAGAATGGATTTTTATGGTTTGTTAAAGACACGAACCATATCTTTAATCAAATAGGCGATACAGTTCCAAAAGGTTCCTATCAATTACTCGGCTACACCAATGTAGCTCTGCTCGTCATTCCAGAGGAAAACCTAGTAGCGGTAAGAATGTTTAACCGTTATGGTTCATCTGAAGGATACGATTACCTAAAAGACATTCGTTCTTTTGGAGACACTGTTTATAAATGTTCCATAAAGACAAGTGCAATGCAATAATGGAAGGTGTTCCATATACGACAATAGTCTCCTAAAAATAGAAGTGTATTTTTCAACTCCCATGAAAGAACTTAATCATCTTTCATTTTCTGTGGTGAAGAGCTGTTTATTGCGCTTCATGGATGGCTATCGGGGGCGTTAAAGATCATTGAGTTGCATAAACAGCAATTTTTTTACGAAGCATTTAGCTAAACAAGTTATAAAATGAAAAGAATAAAATAATTTAAAAAAGCATTCAGGGAATGAAGTTCACCCTTGAATGCTTTTTCACTTCTGTTATTTAGAGTGGATTTCCTGTATACGTCCAATCTGTCCATCTATAAACCTGACTTTAATTCCGTGGGAAAGGGTGCCCGATTTGGTAAAAACATCTTAAATGATATCTCGGGTAATCTTCCCTTTTTCGATCCTTTTTTAACAATATCAACAGCTTTGCCTGGTAATATGTCTATCCGATATTGTCCTTAAATTAGACACCCATTTTTCTACGGGTATTGCTTGTTTTTTTCGTTTGCTGGCTTTTCATTTTTTTTGTTGAAAGGTCGGTATTCTTTTTTCCTTTATTAGAAGAGGAATGGTTCTTTTTGTTTTCAAGCTGACGTTTCACGGCCTCTTGCAGGCTGATTTTTTTTGGGGGTACTTCAGAATGATTATTCTCGGTCATAGAAAATGCTCCTTTTTGAATATGATAATTAGTCCAGTATACTCTATTTTCTATCATTTGTGAAACTTTCTACTTTAACTTACAACAAGTGAAGACGCTTTTTTACAAACGGTGCAGTTTAGTTGAATAAGCGTGGGCACTTTTGTATTTTTATTTCAAACAAAGGAAATTAATGTTAATATTAAAATGGAATATCGCCAATAATTAGAATAGTAAAAGAACAGGACTGCTATTAAAGTGGAGGGTAAAACTTATGAAATACATTAAAGGCTTATATGTATCACTTGTACTAATGCTGTTTGTTATTTTGGTTAACACAACAATATTTGATGATGAATATTCAGGGATTGCTATGTTCGTTTGTTTAGGCATATTTATAATGGGAACAGCATTTTTTATAAATAGTAAACAATTAAAAAATTAGGATGCGTAAAGCGTAAACTAACGGCGGTTTTACTTCAAGATGGGATTTTACAGATCCCATCTTTTTCTTCTTCAACTAACGTCACAGGATAGTGGAAGAAGAGAGTTATTATTGTGCGGTTATTGAGGTGAGTTGATTATGAAATTCATTGAATTCGGAATAGGAAACACATGGATAATTAGGACTAAAACAGAGTTAGAAGATGGCACAGAATATGAGGAGAAAGGAATAAAAGGACCAATAAAGTTCTATTCCTTGTATTTAAGAATTTGGATTGGTAAAACCGTTTTAATAGCAGATTTAAAAGAAGGTTTTAAAAGACAAAAGAAAAACCGTAACGAATTTAAAGTTATATTTGGTAAAGTCAGTGGATAAATCTTGTTTCACTGAAAGATAGAGAACCCTTCAAGAATCATTGTTTTGACACAGGATGAAATCAAAATGATTGAATCCGACGATGAGGAAGGGCTAAATGAAAGCAGACTTTCTTGCGAAGAACTAGGTATTAAGTGGGGATAAACTATTAAACATACCTTTTTCTTCAATTAACGAGGGTTTTAATTAAATATTCGATTCACGAAATACCAAAACAAAAAGACAGAGTTCATTATATACATTTTGTAGATTAAAACGGTCTCTTTGTTTTAACAGCAACAAACTTTGAGAAAACGGGAACTAATTAATACTAGGATTACTCTTGAAAAGAAGGTGTGGAAATGAAGAAATTGTATACTTATGTATTAAAAAACGGTGAGGTTATTTCTTTTAATACAAATATGCCAAAAAAGTATATTAAAGATTTACCGACTTTTTCAAACCAACATAAATGTAATAGTTATTTTAAGTCGAGTGGTTTCAATTTAGAAATTGATATAATAACAAAAACTCTTTGATTAAAAAGTTGTTTTCGAAAAGATTGTTGCTATCAACTAACGGCGCAGTGCAGTTCAACAACGAATGGACGTTATACTTAAAAGGAATTGTTTGAAATCGATGTTCAGCTATTTATAAAATCTAAGAATAAGTTAGTGAGGTATTCAAAATGATGAAAATAGTACCCCCTAAGCCTTTTTACTATAAAGGTGGAGAGAAGGCCGTTTTACTATTACATTCTTTTACAAGCAATACGATTGATATGAAAAAGTTAGGGAAGTATTTGCAAAGGAACGATTATTCTTGCTATGCACCATTATACAGTGGACATGGTTTAACAGCAGAAGAACTTCTCACATACAGACCGTCAGATTGGTGGCAAGATGTACTAAACGGTTATCAATTTTTGAGGGATGAAGGTTTTGAAAAAATAGCTGTGATCGGTCTTTCTCTTGGTGGTGTGTTTGCATTAAAAGCTGGTCAAGAGTTAGAGATAAATGGTGTTGTGACAATGTCTGTACCAATGCATAGGGAAGCTAGTTTTCTACAGAAGCGGGTCTTTCATTATGCAAAAGGCTACAAACAACTTGAAGGGAAAAATGAAGAACAAATAAATTTAGAAATGAATCGTCTTCAAAATATGTCAATCGATTCATTAGTGGAGTTCCAACAGCTAATTAATAAAACGATGAATAAATTAGCACTTTTAACGTCACCCATTCGTATATTATATGGTGAATTAGATGAACCATTGTATAAAGAGAGTGCAGAGGTAATTTTTCAGAGCGTTGCGACGAATCAAAAAACAATGAAGGGGTATCCGAACTCTAAACATTTAATGACAATAGGTACGGACATTAACGACGTGAACAAAGATATTCTTACATTCTTAGATGGTTTAACTTGGTAGTTTTAATGATCTTCAACTAACAGTAGCTTTACTTCAAAAAGGAGTAACGCTGTTTCCTTATTCAACAAACGGGGGTTTTACTTTAAATAAGTTTCTTAATAATACAACTGCAATCAGCGCAGTTGCAATTGACTGGAATACATATTCATATAAAAAGAGGGGTGTTGTGGTCTTGACGGCTTTATGGAATGAACAGGGTTTGCTTGCATGATCACTAAATTGGTACAGAATACTCTGATTGTTGTAGATTTCATAAAGTTGTATTAAATCCGGAGTTAGTACAACTTATTTAAGATTTACACTCATTCTTTTTTAACTGATGGTGCAGTATAGTGGAAGAAGGAATAATTCTTAGTAATGTAGAACCTATTAAATAACATTAATGTTAAAAAAGTATTAAAAGGATGAATTTTATGAAAATTAAATATCCAGCATCCCTAAAGACAGGCAGTTTAATAGGTGTAACTGCGCCCTCAAGTGGCGTCGAAGAATCATTACATATACTTGTGGATGAAGCAAAGCTACAAATAGAGAAAAAAGGTTTTAAAGTCTTAATTGGTGAAACTGTGCTAACTCAACACAAAGGGAGAAGTGCTTCTAAAGAAAAAAGAGTAGAAGAATTAATGGATTTTCTTCAAGATCATAGTATTAGTGTAATAATGCCTCCTTGGGGAGGTAGTTTTGCCATGGAAATCTTACCATTTATCGATTGGGAAAAACTAAAAGAATTGAATCCGAAATGGATATTAGGTTACTCAGATATAAGTACATTCATTTTTGCTTACACTACAATAACGGGTCATGCTTCTGCTCATGGTGTAAATTTCACTGAACTATCAGCGCCTGAATGGGATAGGCTATCTAGTATGTGGATAGATGTACTTAGTTGCAATAAAAATGAAGTAATTACACAATATTCGTCTGAAAAATATCAATCCAGTTGGGATAAAGTGTATTCAAATCCTGCCAAAGGATTTTATCTCGATTCACAAACAGAATGGAAAACTTTAAATAAAGAAGATGAAGTGACATTTTCAGGGAGATTGATTGGAGGGTGTTTGAATACTTTACAAGTTTTGGTTGGCACTCCGTTTGATAATGTTAATAATTTTGTGAATCAATACTGTCATGAAGAAGGTGTCATTTGGTATCTTGAAACGGTTGGAATGGATGCAGCAACAATTTATAGAGCTTTATGGCAAATGAAACAAAATCATTGGTTTTCAAATATTAAAGGTGTGCTTTTTGGACGAACGAGTGGATATAAAGATATGGGGGATTTTACATTAACTGATGCTTTAAAGGATGTTTTTGAAAGTTTTAATATCCCTGTTATTCTAGATGCTGATGTTGGTCATACACCCCCACAAAATATTTTGGTGAATGGTGCATATACGACAGTAAAATATAGTAATGGTAAGGGTTCTATCATAATGAAATATATATAGATGTAGAGAGTAAGATGACAAAATAGCGGAAAAGTAATGTCGCCTGAAGATGAGAGGCTTTTAAAGTTTGTAAGGAAAAACACCTTCAATTCTTTTTTTAGTTTCATATGTTTCGCAGTTGGAGTTCCGTCTGCATTATCATATAGTGTTTTTGTAGATATTACCATCTTCTCGAAGAATATATTTGATGCCGCAGATTATTTAGTTAGTAATATATTAATGCCACTCGGCGTATTTTTAATCTCTATTTTCGTACCACTTAAGATTAAAAAGAGTAAATTACGTGAAGAAGTATTACAGCATTCTAGTTTGGGTGTTACTGTATTTAACATTTGGTTCTTTATCATGAGATATATTATTCCGTTAGTAATTATCATCGTATTCCTTGATATAACTGGAATACTAGATAAAATTATTTCTATCTTTTAAATAAGAAAACTATTTAAAGAAACCCAACAAAAAGTGCTGAAGCTAGCTGCAGAAATTCTGCTTAACTTCAGCACTTTTTTTGTTCCCCAGCATGGGAAATAACTAGTCGGTGAAAGTCCGATACAAAAGGATACTTGCGCATCTCAAAAAGCCCCATATTACACAGAACCCTTGGCAATTTCTACTGGGAAAGCCAAGGGCTGAAAAGCTTGTAAATTCTTTACGAAACTTTGCGTTGTTCAACTTAATTGAACCGCCGTATACGGAACCGTACGTACGGTGGTTTGAGAGGTCAGGAGCTAATCACTCCCTCCTACTCGATTTGTTACATATTTTCAAATTGGAGGTATTCTAAAATATTTCCGAAAGGGTCTCTAAAACTAATATATTTTCCTGGAGGACAATTAGTTGGTACATCTACAATAAAATTCACTTCCTTCTCTTTTAAGAATTTAACCGTTTCAAAAATATCTTCAGTTTGCAATCCTAATACAACTCCTGTAATTTTATTATCTTGATTATAGGTTGTATTATCGTTCTCTTCTAAAATAATTGGTAACTCTCCGTGAACAAGTGATGCAAT
>Ga0213822_1000549_pt1 | contig 28311 bp, 28 predicted proteins | sample MC6MC0908MG_FD_179872 | JGI IMG/M metagenome (GOLD analysis project Ga0213822, IMG submission 179872) | Enriched soil aggregate microbial communities from Iowa State University, Ames, United States - MC6-MC0908-MG | ecosystem: Environmental > Terrestrial > Soil > Unclassified | place: USA: Iowa...
TTATTGAGTGATGAAGGAGGTAATATAAATTTCTTGAATTTCTCCCTCTTGCATCAATTCATTTATTCGTGTTTTTAATGATTTTTGGAAAGCTTGTTTACCTTGCTTACCTTCTAAATCTTTTTGTTCCATTTCGGAAAGCTCTTGAATAACAATATTTTTCACTTGGAAATCACGCTTTGTTAACTCGGCAGCTGCATCTTTATTTGTTGTTTGAATTTTTAAAGACATACGTACAACTTTGTTATCAGCTAGATTTGTCGTAATTTCGGGAACTTCTACAGAAGCTTCTACGATTTCATCAATTGTTGGTTCAATAGGTCCTGCTGGCTTATTAAATTGGGTAAACAAAACAAACGCAATAACCCCGATAAGTATGATTGCTACTAGTACGATGATAATCATCGTTAACATTTTGTTATTCTTCATCTTCATCACCTCGTAGATGCGGGTTTGATAGTATTTGTATATTTTTATAAAAGGCTCTTACCTTTTGTCGCACCTCATCTTCACTCTGTAAAACAATGATTTTGGTTCCAGTCGTTAATGTAATGGTCGTGTCTGGGAAAGATTCGACCGTTTCTATGTATAAAGCATTCAATGTAAATGCTTTGCCATTTAGACGTGTTAGTTCAATCATTGAAATAGGGCCGGGTCTACATGAGAGCCGGCCCGACCCTCCCTCATATGAAATTATGTTTTTCTACAGTCTGAACGCCAGCTATTTCTACCAAGCTTATGTCCTAGTATTCTAAGCGTTTAAATGGCTTTCCTTAACACACTTGGCGATCCAAACTGAAAATATTCCAATTATTTCAGACTATCGTTTTAAATTTACTAACTCTTGAAGAATTTCATCCGATGTTGTAATAATACGAGTATTCGCTTGGAAACCACGTTGTGCAACAATCATTTCAGTAAATTCTTCAGATAGGTCAACGTTAGACATTTCTACCTTCCCAGCTTGAACACTACCCATACCTGCCACAGTACCAACTTGTGCATACGCTACACCTGAGTTTGTTGTTTGTTGATAGTAATTGCCGCCTACTTTAGCAAGCCCACCAGCATTCGGGAATTTAGCCATAATCAATTGACCAGCCCATTGTAGGTCACCATTTAAATCTGTATAAGTAATCGTACCATCCTGAGCAATGTTTACCTGTTTAGCTGTAGGCGGGATACGAATTGGACCTACAGTACCGTCAGCAGGTGTTAATTCTCCAGTAGTATCATCAAATAAGTTAGCACCGTCATCACCAGATGCTTTTGGTCCATCTGCTGCTAAGATACCTGTATCAGTCTTCTCGATAACAAGCTCATCACCAGCTGAAATACCTACCATATATTTACCATCAGCATTTACTAAATATCCATTATTATCCATATAGAAAACGCCATTACGTGTAAATAACGTGTTATTGAAACCATCTTCATCAATAAAGCCACTATCTGGGTCTGGTGCACCATTAGCATCCGCCACCATAAAGAAGCCATCACCTTCAATAGCTAAATCTAATCCACGTCCTGTTTGTTGTAAGGATCCACCACCGTGAATGGTATCAATAGCCGCTATTTGTGAACCTAAACCTACTTGTTTTGGGTTTACACCCCCAGTTGTTGCAGTAGATCCTGAAGCACCTGCTTCCGTTTGAGACATTAAATCTTTAAATTGAACACGACCTTTTTTAAAACCAATGGTGTTAACGTTTGAGATATTATTACCAATAACATCTAGCTTTGTTTGGAAGTTTTTAAGACCTGAAATACCTGAATACATAGAACGTAACATAATGTCGTTCTCCCTTCATTTTAAATTGTGTGCCTCTATCAATCAGCACACCTAGGCTTCCTTTCAAAGGTCCAGCCCTTATAACACTATAGTGCCATCAATATTTGTAAATATTTGCTGCTTTGCTTCCGTGCGGTCCATTGCTGTAATGACAGTAGCGTTTTTAGCACTGACAATTAAAGCTGCTTGATCCATCAAGACTAATGGTTGTTTAACACCTTTTGAGTGCGCTTCAAATACCTTGTCTGATACAACTTGCCATTCTTGTTCAGAAATCGCTATATTACGCTCGATAATACGTTCATGCGCGTGCTTGCTCACTTTTAGTTCTTGTTGGTTGGTAGCATCCTGTAAATGAGCCTTAAACGATTGCTGTGATTTTAATGGCGTAGGTTGTGTCTGGCGAATAGATGGATGCAATGGTACACGATGAATTGAAAACTTATCCATCATTTTTCTCCACCTTTATTCGCTTATTACGGTAAAATCTTTATCTATTAGTTTTTTATCATTGTCTAATACATAATGAATGACGCCATCTTTATTCGTTACAGAAACGATTCGTCCTTGTAGTTCCTGGTCGCCTTCCTTATAAGTAACCTTTTTACCGATTAACTTACTTGCCTGTACAAGCGGGGATTCTGGTATCGTATTATCATTCGAATCCGTTCCTGAACTACCTAAAATTGCTGAAATATTACCAGGGGTAATTTCCTTACCATCTGCTAATTTAAACACTACATCACCGTCTACAAAATTCAACGATTCAATAATGCCTGTTCCTTCTTCGACAACAGGTTTGCCCTTTTCATCCAGCTTATCTGTTAGCTCATGCCATTTAACTTCCTTACCAATAAATGTTGTATAATTCATCATCTGTGTTTGTTGCTGTGAAGCAAGCATTGATTCCATCGCTTTTGTCATGTTTTGCATTTGCTCTAAGGAAGAAAACTGGGCCATTTGCGAAATAAATTCTCTATCATCCATTGGATTCGTTGGATCTTGGTTTTGTAATTGTGTAATTAACAATTGAAGAAAAGCATCCTTCCCAAGTTCACTATTTCCTGTTTGCTTCGTAGGTTTCTTATAATTGGAATAATGAAAGTCATCCGATACTTTTGTATTTGTTTCTTTAGGTGTATTTGTTGATTTAGGTGTATTCATTGGTTTTGGTGTATTTGGTGTTTTAGTTATTGCATCTGCCATCCTTACACCTCCTCATTTATTAGATATTCACTAAAGGACTTGCTTTCATCATCATCTTCGCTTTTTTGCTCCTGGTCATCTTCTTGCTGTTGCTTAAAGAAATTGTTAAAAAAGCTTTGGTCGCGTTGTTGACGATCTGCATCTTGCAATGATTGGGCAATATCGAGACGATCAACTTGTATATTTTGCTGTACAAAGGCTTGCTTAAGTTGATGTGCCTGACTATCTAGTAATTCACGTCCATGAGCAGTTGAAGCAAGTAGTCGTGCTGTAAGGACTCCATCATTTTGCACAAGCTCGATGCGAATTGTTCCTAGATTTTCCGGGTACAATTTCAGTGTTAAACGTGTAATTCCTTGTGCATTAGAGATTTGCGCTTTATTGATAATCGCTTGCATCTCTTTCAGTAGTGCCTCAGACTGAGCTGGTTTTACAGCCGGCAGTGTAACTTGGAATGAGTCTGCTTTTGTTTGGATTGTATTGGCAGTCACCATTTCATTAGCACTTGTGTCAGTCTGCTTTGTAACTTGAACTTGCTGCACTACTTGCTGGAAGCCCTGTAACGGAAGTGTTACTGTTGTTTTAGTTGTGATCTGCTGAGCACTTTGAAGCGTCTCTACTTGTGTTTGCATTGTAGTTAAAAGACTCTTAATGTTAGTTAGTACGCTTTCTTGTGGTGCTATTAAATCTGTTTTCTGTCCGACTAATTGTGCCAACTTTAACACTTGAAGTAATTGTGTTGCTTCTTTCGGCGTTACTTGACCTTCACCTTGTAAAGCTGTTACAACTTGTGCTTGAAGCATCGGGGCCTGAGCATCTACTAATGCTAAAAGCTCCCAAACATCACTTGCTGCTTTATCTTCTCCTAGCAACTGTTGAACTAGTTTTTGAAGTTGCTCGGAATCAATTCCTACTGCATCCATTAAATTTTCAAGATTTAGCATTTCATCGATTGCAACCGCTTTGCCCCCCTCACCAATTTGAAGCATTAATAAGCCATCGTCGTGTGGAATACCTAGTAAATCTAGTAAATCTTCAATAGATTCAGCATTTAAAACTTCTGTTAATTCTGCTGTATCTTTTGTTTCTGTTGATTGTTTAGACTGCTGTGTTTGATTTGAAGAAGAAATAATTTGTCCAAAAACAGAACCAAATGTTGATAGATTTTCTTTCTTCGACGTTTCACTTGCTTTCACATCGGCATTGCCCGCTGGTCCAGGTTTGGTAACTGCCGTTTTAGTTGGTATAGTCTTGGACATCATTTGCATCATTGCCACATCCATCATTTCACCTCCTTTCTTATTTCCTTATTGCTTAGCCATCATTTCTGTATATTTCGCTGCATCTTGTGGATCCATTTTTTCCAGAATTGCTGCTAATTTATCTGGTTTTAAGTTCGTTAAAATACGAAGTGCTTCAACATCGCTCATTTTAACAAGCACTGGCGCTGCTGCTTTAGGAGACATCGTATCAAATGTTTTTAAAATGTCATTAAAGTCACCCTTTACGTCATCTTGTTCCCTATTTATTTTTTCAACTTCAAATTTTAACTGCTCAATTTCTGTCGTTAACTTTTCTTTTTCAGTCGTTGCCGTATCCAACTTTTTTTGCAGTTGGGCGATTTCCGCTTCTTTTTCTTGTATATCAGCCTGTAATTTTACTACCTTCGAATCGTTACTAACAACAGCCTCTTTTGCTTGTTGTTCTTCTGAAGTTACGAATGGTAAGCTTTCATATGCCTTCTTTCCTAAATCAAAGACATTCGTATTCATTAGTGTTGCAACAACAAGTAGAATCGCTACTACAAACATAATAGGTATTACAAACCACATAAAAAACTTTCGAAAGCCACCTGATTTTCGTTTAGGTGGTTGTTCTTCTAACTCCGTTGTAAATCGATTATCTTTTTTTGCCATGAAATCACCTGATTTCTCTCTTGTTATACGTAAGTGATGAAATCTCATCTAAAAAAATGCCTTCGATGCGATCCTGTTCCTGCTGGAATAACTTAAAATCTTTCTCTCGCATTTTTTCAAATTTACGTACTTCCAAGTTTTTTTCTAATAATTTTTCTTCGTGCCAATTCATTTTTGCACGAGCTTGTACAACTTTTTGCTGTACATCAGTAATTGTTTTTTCGAGACTATCAATAAATCGGGCATAATGATGAATCTCCTCTATTGATGAACCCACAGATAAACGATCCTGCTGAAAGTCTAGTAAATCTTCTTTCTTTTTTAGCAAACTATATAGCTTTGATGCTATCTCTTCAAAAGAACGTACAGATTCTTTATAGGCCATTTCAGTTTCATTTTTTTCCTGCTCTCGAATGGTTAATACTTTTTCAAAACGATATATATAACTTGTCATCTATTTGCCACCACCGTTCGATAATGTAATTAACTCATTCATACTTTCCTCAAGAGTCACTTTTTCCAAATAGCCCTGCTTTAAATAAGAGGTAATAAGAGGTTCATAGTAAATCGCTTCATCAATTTCTTTTGATGTTCCCCGCTTATAAGCACCAATGTTAATTAAATCCTCCGACTTGTCATATGTATAATAGAGCTCTCTTAAGCGTTCTGCAGCCTTTTTATGCTCTGGCTCTGCCACATGATTCATTAAACGGCTGACGCTTTTTAATACATTAATAGCTGGATATTGACCTTTATTAGCAAGGTTTCGATCAAGAACAATATGGCCATCTAATATCCCTCGTACAGTATCTGCAATTGGTTCGTTCATATCATCACCATCTACTAATACTGTATAAAAGGCAGTAATAGTGCCCTTCTCATTAGTACCTGTGCGCTCTAATAGTTTAGGTAAAATCGCAAATACAGATGGTGTGTATCCTTTTTGAGCTGGTGGTTCACCTGTCGCAAGGCCAATCTCTCGCTGTGCCATAGCAACACGTGTCACAGAATCCATCATCAACATTACATTTAAACCACGATTTCTAAAATACTCTGCAATCGCTGTTGCGGTAAAAGCCCCTTTAATTCGCATCAGTGCAGGCTGATCAGAAGTAGCAGCTACAACTATTGATCGGCTTAAACCCTCTTTTCCTAAATCACGCTCTATAAACTCACGCACTTCACGTCCACGCTCTCCAATAAGTGCGATAACGTTTAAATCAGCTCGCGTATTTCGCGCAATCATTCCGAGCAATGTACTTTTCCCGACCCCAGAACCAGCGAAAATACCTACACGTTGTCCACTTCCGACTGTTAGCATACCATCAATCGCTTTAACCCCAACTTCAAGTCTTTCATCAATCGGTGGACGTGTCAGTGGATTTGGTGGGTCCTGCTCTGTCGGTACTGTCATTAATCCTTTTGGTAATACAGTTCCATCTATTGGATTTCCCATAGAATCAAGTACCTTACCGATGAGCTCAGGACCCACTTTTATCTCTAGTGGTGCTCCTGTACCTTCAACTAGGCAGCCAATGGATATTTCTCGAAGAGATGTATAAGGCATTAAGACGACAATTTCATCTTTGAAGCCGACAACCTCTGCTAGGATGATTTGATGGCCGTTTTTTGAAGTTTCCACATGAATTTTACAGACATCACCAATGGAACTATCTGGACCTTGCGACTCAATCATCAAGCCGACAACTCTAGTTACTCTACCAAATTTTTTAAAGGTTGGCATTTGAGGAATTTGTTTGATCAATTGAGCCGTTTTCATCTAGATCATTCCTTACTTTCTAATATTTCATGTAGCTTCAATCTTAGTTCATTTAATTGCTCATCAATACTTACAACAATACGCCCATGATTTGTTTCGATATAACAATCTGTTTCGTTTTCTAAATCCTCATTTGCAAAAATCATAAATGGTACGTCTGTTGGGAACATTTCAGCTAGTTCATCTCGATTTGAAGTAATTAATGCATAGTAGGTAGGTGAAACATAAATTTTTATTTCTTTCATTTCTCTAGCTTCTTTAAGCCCTCTGCGAACGATAGAAACAAATAATTCATTGTCTCGCTCTAAAGATGCACCAATAATTCGCTCTGCTGCAGTTAAGCCTAGCTCTAAAATAACCGCTTCCTGATCTTCAATATATTTTCGTGCATTTTCCTTAGCCTGAAGGATTACTTCATTGGCTATTTGGAGAGAATGTGCCATCGCTTCATTCGCTTTATTTGTCCCATCCTCATAGCCTTGACCAAATCCTTCATCATAAGCTTCTTGCACTCGATTAGGTTGTTCTTCTTCCCAACTTTGCTTTAAATGCTCAATTTCCTGAAAGAACATTTGCTTCTCTTGTTCAAAAGCCTCACGCTCAGCCTGTAAAATAGCTCTAGCCTCTGCAAATAAACGTTCGCGCTCTTCCAGTACTTCTTCTATAGTCATTTGTTTTTGAAGTGGAATTTCTTCATTTTCTACTTCATGCATGTCAAACATGTCACGAATCTGAATCTTTTTTACATTTTCGCCATTGGATTGTGTATATACGGAACGGATGATTCTAGACAATGACGTCATCTCCTCCACCACGAGCAATAATAATCTCACCAGCATCCTCTAAGCGACGAATGACAGCAACAATTCGAGATTGCGCCTCCTCTACGTCACGCAAACGTACAGGTCCCATAATTTCCATTTCTTCTTTAAATGTATCAGCCATACGTTGTGACATATTGCGGAAAATAATATCTTTTACTTCTTCGCTTGAAACTTTCATTGAAAGCAGCAAATCTTCATTTTCACAATCACGAATAACACGTTGAATCGAGCGGTTGTCGAGTGTAACAATATCCTCGAATACAAACATACGTTTTTTGATTTCTTCTGCAAGCTCTGGATCTTGAATTTCGAGTGCATCGAGAATCGTTTTTTCCGTTTGTCGGTCTACACCATTTAACACTTCAACAACTGCATCAACGCCACCTGTTTCTGTGTAATCCTGTGTAACTGTCGATGATAATTTACGCTCTAAAACAGATTCAATTTCACTAATAACTTCTGGTGAAGTTGATTCCATTACAGCTATACGTTTAGCAATATCAGCCTGAACTTCCTGCGGTAATGACGATAAAATAACACCCGCTTGCCCCGCTTCTAAATAAGATAGAATAAGGGCAATTGTTTGTGGATGTTCATTTTGAATAAAATTAAAAATTTGTGCTGGATCGGCTTTACGTGCAAAGTCAAACGGGCGCACTTGTAAAGAAGATGTCAAACGATTAATAATCGTTTGTGCCTGCTCTACCCCAAGTGCTTTCTCCAATACTGTCTTCGCGTAACCAATTCCACCCTGAGTAATATAATCTTGCGCAAGTGCAATATTGTGGAATTCTTCAATAATTTCCTCTTTAACATTTGCTTCTACTTTTTTAACGCTTGAAATCTCTAATGTTAAACGTTCAATTTCTTCCTCTGTTAAATGTTTATAAACAGCAGCTGAAACCTCAGGCCCTAATGAAATTAACAAGAGAGCGGCCTTTTGTTTTCCCGTTAATTCCTTTTCTTTCTTGGACACAGCCGAACCTCCTAGTTAGTCTTCCGCAATCCAACTACGCAGTAACTTCGCAAAATCGTCTGGCTTTTCTTTTGCCATTTTTTCAAGCTGCTTACGACGCATTGTAGCTTCCGTTTCAATTTCTTCATTAATATCTTCAATCATTAGTTCTTCTTGTTCTTCTAGGATGCTAAACTCTTCTTCTTCCTTCGCACGTTTACGTGAACGGATAATGAAGAATGCAAGCAATAATATTACAGCTAGTAATATTCCGCCGATTACCCAAACCCACCATGGGATAATAGATTTTTCGTCAACTGCATCTGTTGCTTTACCATTTAAAGGTTGTACTGAAACAGCTACTTTTTCATCAATTTGCTCTTGAGTAAGCTCTGCTGCTACATCTTTAGAAATCGTCGTACGAACAATAGTACTTAAAATTTTCTCGATATCCTCTTGAACCCCATCTGGTAATGACGCTGCATCAGTTGCTGTCGGAGGTTCAACAATTACTTGGATACCAATATCTTGGACTTTATATGGTGCCTCTTGGATTTCTTTGCGTATACGGTTTACGTCATTATTAATTGTTTCTTCAGTACGCTCGTAATCCCCGTTACCCGTTGCACCTTCGTTATAAGTTGTAAAGTTATCTGTCGTCGTTTCAGCTTCAGGTGTTCCAGTAGCAGCAGCTCCTGTACCAGAATATTGCTCTGTTATACGTTGGGCGCTAATAGCAATCCCTTCCATATTCTCTTCATCAACTGGCGAAACTAGATTTTCTTCACGATTTTCTTTTTTAAAATCGATGTCTGTTGTCACAGAAACTATTACTTTGTCTTGTCCCATAAGCGTACCTAACATAGTTTGCACTTGACGTTGTAGATCACGCTCAACCATTTTCTTCGCCTGTAACTGACCTTCAGCTGTCGTTGTTGAAGTTCCATCAGCCGTAGTAGCATTCAAATCAAAGTACTCAGAGAATTGGTTAGATATAACGATATTTTCTGTTTTTAAATTTGGTATACTTTTTGCTACTAAGTTGTACATAGTGGCAATTTGTTGCTCGGTAAATTTATAGCCAGGGTCTGTATTCAATACAATAGATGCTGTCGCTTCCTCTTTTGTATCATTCAAGAAAACTCCTTCTTCAGGAACATTTATCATTACTTTTGCATCTTTTACACCTTCTAGATTTTTAATGAGTTTGGCAATTTCTGTTTCAGTTGCCGCCTTTTTTAATAAGTTAAACTCATTATCCGTCATACCAAATCCAGAGCTGTTCGCAAATGAGTAATCAATCGTTCCTGTTTGCGGATATCCTTCCGAAGCTAATTGCACTAACAATGCATCAACTTGTTCCTGAGGCACTAAAATTGCTGTCCCTCCGGGTGCAATTTCATATTTTACACCTTGGGAGTCCAACGCTTCCTTTACTTGACCGATTTCTCTAGTCGATAAATCTTTATAAAGTGGTACATATGTAGTTTTTGTAGCAAAAAGTGTAATAACGGCAGCAAGCACTAAAACACCTACTACTGAACTAATCATTACAATTTTTTGTTTTTTACTACGACTTGTCCAAAATTGGCTGGTGTCGTTTTTTATTTTCGTCAATCGTTCATTCATTATGAATCCTCCGGTTATAGTGAATAACCTATCCATCTAATAATTCGCGAAAACAGTGACATCCCGCCACATTCATTTAGTCAAAATTGCGGGATAAAATCTTTACTTCAATAGTGAGTGAATCACTTGTTTATTAAAGTTAGACACTCATTCGCATTATTTCTTGGTAAGCTTCAATCACCTTATTGCGAACTTCCATTGTTGCATTTAATGTAATACTCGCTTTTTGTGATGCAATCATCACTTCGTGCAACTCTACATCTTCACCAGCAATTAGCTTTTGAGTAAGATTATCAGAAGTAATTTGTTGGTCATTAACTTTCGCTATCGCTTCTTTTAACGAGTTCGCAAAGCTTTGTTGTGCTTCATAAGGTGTCGTGTTAAGTTTATTTGTTTCTTTTACAACCTGTGTAGGTGTCATTAGTGAAACGGACGAAATTGCCATTATGTATCTTCCTTTCTTCTTATTTATTTACCAATCTCTAAAGCCTTTGTCAGCATAGACTTATTTGCATTCAATACAGTTACGTTTGCCTCGTAGGAACGAGTGGCTGACATTAAATCTACCATTTCTTTTAATGGATCTACATTTGGCATATTTACATAGCCATCTGCGTTAGCATCTGGATGAGTTGGATCATACACAAGTTTGAAAGGTGTTTCTCTATCTTCTTTTATTTGTGTAACTTTTACGCCGTTGCCAACGCCGCTTTTCGCATTTTTCCCAAGTGCGGCATTATAGAACTTTGAAAACTGTCCTTCTTGAGCTGTCAATGTCACAGACTTCCGGCGGTATGGTTCCCACTCCCCATTCACTTGTCTAGCACGCGTTGAATCCATGTTTGCCATATTAGACGAAATGACATCCATTCGTAAACGCTGCGCTGTTAAAGCTGAGGCAGTGGTATTCATTCCATGAAAAATAGACATTTATTACTTACCTCCCTTAATAACAGTGTTTAATGTATTTAACTTACCGTTCATACGGTCAATTAATGCATTGTAATAGATTTGATTTTCCGCCATTTTCGCCTGTTCTGCATCCATATCTACAGCATTACCATTATTTCGATAACGCAAGCCGTCTACATTATTTACACCAGGTGTAGATTGTCGAATCGTAAAATCATAATGTCTATTATCAGTACGATATGCCGAAATTGATATTTGTTGTTCTTTCTCCAACATATCCTTAAAACTTACATTTTTCGCCTTATAGTTCGGTGTATCGACATTCGCAATATTATTGGCGATTGTTTTATGATTCAAAGTTGCATAGGAAAGTCCGTTTTCCAGGCTACTAATAGTTCCTCCAAATAAATTCAAAACCATTCACCTCATTTATTTCTTTTTATGTATTTCTTATTTTATCCAATAATACAATTGTAATTAAGATGATACGTTGTGTCTATTGTCTTTTGTCACTTTTCGATAGTCTATACGACCCATTTTTTACCTCACCTAACCAGGACAATAATGCCGGAACCCTTGATCCGCCTGCTTTCGCGAGGATTCTACAAACTCTAGTAATTTTACACTATTTCGACAGTGTTTAAGGGCATAGTATCAGATTATTCCCTTTTTTTCACTTTATCGCATTCGACACGATGTCTAATTTAAGGTTCATTTTTACTACTTCTGAGTATTATACTGAATATTCCGTTAACTATCAAAAGAATTTTCTACCATTCCAGACAGGTAACAAAAGGGGTATTCGCAACTTTCGTTTTTTATGCTAATAGTAGCGGAATTTTGGTGAAAATATTTAGGGAGAAAGCAACGGGGTTATTCAAGTTATAGAACTCAGGATTATTTAAGTTAATTTACTCTTCATCTTTTAGCACTACTTTACCCATAATAACAGGCAGTAATTTAGCTGTACCGAAAGCGAATCGTCAGATATATGACCCCACCACAAAATTCGACACAAAAGACTATGAAAACTAATAATCAGTCGGGATAAAGACAAACTCACTGATTAAAGCTTCACTATAGTGTTTTGTTTACTATGATGTAATTTACACCAATCATCCATAAAGGTATCAGCTCTCTTTTAACTAATCGAGTAGGACACTAGCCATTAATTGACTAGTTGACTAGTCGACCTCTCACACCCGTACATACAATCCCGTATTCGGCGGTTTAGCTTCTTAAGTGTCCATTCCTTCTCAACGGAATGGACATCCTTGTCTTTCGCTAACAGTTCCTACTATCAAGCCTGCAGTGGAGCGTCACCATCAAGTTATTGCGCATGCCGAGCACATAAAAAAAGCATCTGGAACAAAATTGCTCCAGATGCCTTGTAAAGTTCCCATGATCTAAAGGGAACTTATCATTATTTCATTTTAATTTCCGCTAATGCATTTAAGAATTTATCGTTTAGTACTTTAATGTAAGTACCTTTCATACCTAGAGAGCGCGATTCAATAACACCTGCAGATTCTAGTTTACGTAATGCATTTACGATTACTGAACGTGTAATACCTACTCGGTCTGCAATTTTTGAAGCAACAAGTAAACCTTCATGTCCATCAAGTTCTTCAAAAATATGTTCAATAGCTTCTAACTCACTGTATGAAAGAGAATTTATCGCCATTTGTACAACCGCTTTACTACGTGCTTCCTCTTCGATTTCCTCTGATTTCTCACGTAAAATTTCCATACCAACTACAGTTGCACCATATTCAGCTAAAATTAAATCATCATCCTCGAATTGTGCAGCTAAACGAGCAAGAATTAATGTACCAAGACGCTCACCACCACCAACAATCGGTACGATCGTTGTTAACGCATTTTGGAACAACTCTTTGTTTTCAACTGGGAAAGCAGTGTGTTCGTCATGAATATCTAGATTTGAAGATGTCTCAGAAATTGTAAACAAGCTATGTGTGTATTCTTCTGGGAATTGTCGCTCTTCGAACATCTTTTTCATACGTTCGTTTTCAATTTGTTGATGAATTGAAATACCTAAAAGTTTCCCTTTACGGCTTACAATATATACATTACTGTCTATAATGTCTCCTAATGTATCTGCCATTTCTTTAAAGTTTACTGGCTTGCCAGCAGATGCTTGGAGCATTGAGTTAATTTTACGCGTTTTTTCTAATAAATTCATTATATGTTCCTCCTATAAATAATCCGAAGAGTATTTACTTAATATTCTAAAGGTTTTTACAACCGAATGATACTATTTTGACTTATTTTACAATATAAACTGTGACAAATCTTTGTTTTTTACTATACCCGCAAGTTTTTGATCGACATATGCAGCTGTGATTGGAATATTTGCAGGTGCAATTTCAGATGCTTCAAATGACAATTCTTCTAACAAGCGTTCTAAAATTGTGTGCAAACGTCGAGCCCCTATATTATCAGTCTCCTGATTAACTTCGGTAGCAATTTCAGCAATTCGTTCAATCGCATCTTCCGTAAAGTTTATTTCTACACCCTCTGTTTCTAACAATGCCTTGTATTGCAGAATAAGTGATTGATCTGGTTCTTGCAAAATACGTACAAAATCTTGTTTCGATAATTTTTCAAGCTCTACGCGAATCGGGAATCGACCTTGCAACTCAGGAATTAAATCTGACGGCTTTGACATATGAAATGCTCCTGCAGCAACGAAAAGCATAAAGTCAGTCTTTACAGCACCGTACTTCGTTGTTACAGTAGAACCTTCAACGATTGGTAGAATATCACGTTGTACACCCTCACGTGATACATTTGCAGAAGAGTTACCTTCTTTACTAGCAATTTTATCAATTTCATCAATAAAAATAATTCCTGACTGTTCAGCTCTTGAAACGGCTTCTTGTGCAACTTCGTCTGCATCTATCAGCTTATTTGCTTCCTCGATTGTTAAAATACGACGCGCGTCTTTCACTTGTACACGGCGTTTCTTCTGCTTTTTAGGCATTAAACTAGATAGCATATCTTGCATGCCATTGTTTGCAGACATATCCATGCCCGTTCCTTGTAAGGCATCAAAAATAGAAGGAGTTTGTTCCGTCACTTCAACGGTAACCCATTCATTTTCTAATTTACCATTCCGTAAATCAATAGCGATTTGCGCACGTTTAGAACGCACCTCGGTCTCTTCAGATGAAGTATCGTCATTTGTTTGCTGATCTTTACCACCAAACAACATTTCAAACGGATTTTGCATGGATTGTTTTTTTCGTAAAGAAGGAACCAATAGCTTAACTATTGCTTCGTTGGCTAATTCTTCTGCTTGTTCCTTCACAGACTCCATCATTTCTTCTTTTACAAGACGATGTGAAGCTTCTACTACATCACGTACCATCGATTCTACATCGCGTCCAACATACCCTACTTCTGTAAACTTCGTTGCTTCGACCTTTACAAATGGCGCATTCGTTAACTTCGCAATTCTTCTAGCAATTTCTGTTTTTCCGACACCTGTAGGTCCAATCATTAAAATATTTTTCGGAATTACTTCAGCCTTCATATCATCACTTAGCAGCGAGCGACGATAACGATTACGTAATGCAATAGCTACTGCTCGCTTTGCCTCATTTTGCCCAACGATATAACGATCCAAATGCTCAGTAATTTGTCTTGGCGTTAAATTATTTAGTTTCATTAGTTAAGCGCCTCCACGATAATATTATGATTCGTAAATACACAAATCTCAGCAGCAGTTTCTAATGCCGCCTCCGCGATTTCGCGAGCAGACATTGTATCACCCGCATATTTTTTTAAAGCACGACCTGCTGATAATGCATAGTTACCCCCAGAACCTATTGCCAAAATACCGTCATCTGGTTCAATTACTTCTCCCGTACCTGAAACAAGAAGAAGTGTAGTTTTATCCATTACAAGTAGCATAGCCTCTAATTGACGTAGCATTTTATCACCGCGCCACTGCTTGGCAACTTCTACTGCTGCACGTTGTAAGTTGCCATTGTATTCATTTAGCTTTCCTTCAAACATCTCAAAAAGCGTAAAAGCATCAGCAACCGATCCTGCAAATCCAGCAAGCACCTGCCCATTAAACAGACGTCTGACCTTCCTTGCTGTACCTTTCATCACAACCGAATTCCCTAGGGTTACTTGACCATCACCAGCCATAGCGCAACTTCCATTATGATGAACTGCAAATATCGTTGTCGCATGAATTTGTCCCATTTGCCTTCCTCCTTAGCTCTATTATGCCCTTGGATGAGCATTCATATATGTTTGACGAAGATGCTCTTTTGTTACATGTGTGTAAACTTGCGTAGAAGATAAATGAGCGTGGCCTAATAATTCCTGTACCGTTCGTAAATCTGCGCCATTATTCAATAAATGTGTGGCAAAAGTATGACGAAGCATATGTGGATATATTTTCGTATGAAGCGAGGCCTTGTCAATCATTTCTGTTAAAATATGACGTACACCTCGTGGAGTAAGTTCCCCACCACGCATGTTGACAAACAATTGCTGATGACTTGTTTTCTTCATCAATCGTGGACGAGCTTGCTCTATGTAATCCTGCATGGCTAAACTCGCAAATTGACCGAATGGAATAATACGTTCTTTTCGCCCTTTCCCCATTACCCTAATAATCGAATAATGGAAATCCACATCTGCTACTTGTATAGAAGTGAGCTCACTTACACGAATACCTGTCGCATATAACAGCTCTAATATAGCTGTATTTCTTAATGATTTCAAATCATCGCCAGCATTCGCATCAAATAGTTGCTTCAATTCTTCTTCGTAGAAAAAACTAGGTAAACGTGATTCTTTTTTTGGATGATATAGTGATCTAAACGCTCCATCATCTAATCCGTATTGTCTATTTAGAAAACGAAAAAAGGAGCGTATTGAGGAAATTTTTCTTGAAACAGATGATCTTGCTCTTTTTTCATCGTACAACTTTGTTACATAGAGACGTGCATGTATATACTCAACACTAGCTAAATCATTTACGTCCTCCGCCTGTAAAAACGCTAAAAAATCTAGTAGATCTGATTCATATTCTCGTACTGTATGAACAGAGAAGTTCTTTTCAACTTGGATGTAAAGCATGAACTGTTCAAGTGCATCTTGGGACGAAACTAACATGAAAGATTCACCACCAACGAATTATTGATAACCGTCTCAAATTACTAACACTTGCATGAAAGGATGTACTAATTTGTTTATCCTTCTTATTGCGTCCGGAATTGCACTGACTGAAGTGAAGATAAACATACATACTGACACTATACCTATCTTCATCATATAGCAAGTGAAAAAGGTTATATTTTGAGAAAATCTCCATACAAAACAATAAAATACGTGTAAATCAGCATTTTATCTACAAAAAAGAAAAGCCTCTAAGAGTATATCAACTTTTAGAGGCTTTTTGCAATTAAATTGTTTGTGAATTCACAAAATTTTGAATTGTACTTATTGCTCGTGTAGCATGCATCTCTGCACGCTCTGGTTTTGAACGACGACCTGGTGGTAGTTCAGGGAAAATCCCGAAGTTGACGTTCATTGGCTGGAAGTTTTTCGATTGCGCTTCTGTTATATAACGCGCCATGCTTCCTAACGCTGTTTCGAATGGGAAGATAATCGGTTCTTGACCTAATACTAATCGAGCTGCATTAATGCCAGCAATTAATCCACTACCAGCAGATTCAACATATCCCTCGACTCCTGTCATTTGACCCGCAAAGAAAATATTTTTTTGCTCGCGAAGCTGATACGTTTTCTCTAGAACTTTTGGTGAATTAATGAACGTATTTCTATGCATAACTCCATAACGGACGATTTCAACGTTCTCTAACCCTGGAATTAGTTGCAATACTTCTTTCTGCGGGCCCCATTTTAGATGTGTTTGGAAGCCAACAATATTGTAAAGAGTACCTGCTGCATCATCTTGACGTAATTGGACAACAGCGTAAGGGCGTTTTCCTGTTTTTGGATCTTCCAGACCTACTGGCTTCATCGGTCCAAATAACATTGTTTTCTCCCCGCGTGCAGCCATTACTTCGATAGGCATACAACCTTCAAAGTAAATTTCCTTTTCAAATTCTTTTAACGGCACAACTTCTGCTTCGATTAACGCTTGACGGAAACGATCAAACTCTTCCTTTGTCATAGGACAGTTTAAATACGCCGCTTCCCCTTTATCATAACGAGATTTTAAATAAACCTTATCCATATCAATGCTATCTTTTTCGATTATTGGTGCTGCTGCATCATAGAAATACAGATAGTCTAAACCTGTTAAGCCTTGAATTTTTTCAGCTAAAGCTTTCGATGTCAGTGGTCCTGTGGCAATAACAGTAACGCCTTCTGGAATCTCAGTAACTTCTTCATGAATGACTTCTACAAGAGGGTGATTTTTCACTGCCTCTGTCACATATCCTGCAAATTCATGACGATCTACTGCTAAAGCACCGCCTGCTGGTACTGAACACGCATCTGCTGCCTTCAAAATCACAGATTCTAAAACGCGCATTTCTTCTTTAATCACACCCACTGCATTTGTTAATCCATTAGCACGTAGTGAGTTCGAACAAACAAGCTCCGCAAATTTATCAGTATGGTGAGCCGGCGTTTGCTTTACTGGGCGCATTTCATAAAGTTTAACTTTCACACCACGTTTGGCAATTTGCCAAGCCGCTTCACTGCCTGCAAGACCCGCGCCTATTACATTTACTACTTGTTCAGTCATGTTCTTACCATCTTTCTATCATTGAGTAGGTGCTTCTTCATAGTCACATTTCGTACACTGAATTTGCACACCTTTTTTTATTTTTTTCTCTACTAATAATGCACTACATTTCGGACATGGTCTACTAATCGGCTTGTCCCACGAGACAAATTCACACTCAGGGTACTGATTACAACCATAGAATAAACGCTTTGTTTTACTTTTGCGTTCTACGATCTCGCCTGTTTCGCAGGAAGGACATTTTACGCCAATTGGCTTCATAATCGCCTTCGTGTTACGACAATCTGGGAAGTTTGAGCAAGCCATAAATTTCCCATATCGTCCAAGCTTATAAACCATTGGAGAACCACATAGCTCACAATCTTCGCCGGCTGGTTCATCTTTAATGACAACCTTTTCCATAGCCTCATCCGCATGCTTTACATGGACCTCAAAATCCTTATAAAACTCATCTACAACCTCTACCCATTGTCGACTACCTTCTTCAATATCATCTAAATCTTGTTCCATTTTTACTGTGAATTCGATATTTATGATATCAGGGAAAAACTCTAGTACGAGTTGGTGTACGATTTCACCCAGCTCTGTTGGCATAAATCGTTTGGCATCTAACACGACATAGCCTCTGCGCTGAATTGTGTCGAGGGTCGGTGCATACGTGGACGGGCGCCCTATACCTAGCTCTTCCATTGTTTTTACAAGACGCGCCTCGGAATAACGTGGTGGTGGCTGTGTAAAATGCTGCTTAGGCTCGATTTCAAGGGATTTTACTTGATCACCAACTGCCATCTCTGGTAGAAGCTTAGTTGTTTCTTCTGTCTGATCATCGGTACCCTCAATATATAGCTTCATAAAGCCTGCAAATTTAACTTGCGAGCCGTTTGCACGGAATAAAACATCACCATTTTGAAGGTCTACAGCAACTGTATCGAGTACAGCTGGTGCCATCTGACTTGCGATAAAGCGCTCCCATATTAAACGATATAAACGCAATTGATCACGACTAAGCACCGCTTTTAACTCTTCTGGAGTTCGCATCGTGCTAGTTGGACGAATAGCCTCATGGGCATCCTGTGCATTTGATGCTTTTTTCGTCTGCTTCGTTTCTGTAGAAATGTATTCTTTGCCGTATTTGGATTCAATATATGCAATTGCCTCTGTTTTCGCTGTTTCCGAAATACGTGTTGAGTCAGTACGCATATAAGTGATTAAACCGACTGTACCCTCTTTTTTACCAATATCTATACCTTCATACAATTGTTGAGCAAGCATCATCGTTTTCTTAGCACGGAAATTTAACTTACGTGCTGCCTCTTGCTGTAAAGAAGAAGTTGTAAAAGCAGGTGCTGCATTTCGTTTACGTTCTTTTTTAGATACATTTACGACATCAAAGTTTGTACCTTTAACATTTTTTAAAATAGATTTTACTTGTTCTTCATTTGTTAATTTAATTCTGTCTTTACCATTGCCATAGTAAAGAGCATCGAACGTTTTTTTGCCTTTTTCAAAAGAGCCTTCAATTGTCCAATATTCTTCAGGTTGGAAGTTTTTTATTTCATTTTCACGATCGATAATCATGCGCAGTGCTACAGATTGTACCCGTCCTGCTGATAATCCTTTTTTAACTTTTTTCCACAAAATCGGGCTAATGTTATAACCAACAAGTCTGTCCAGTATACGTCTTGTTTGCTGTGCATCTACTAAATCCATGTTGATAGCCCGTGGATTTTTAAAAGATTCTACTATCGCATCTTTTGTAATTTCGTTAAAAACAACTCGACAATCTGAATGAATATCAATATTTAACGCAGTCGCAAGGTGCCAAGCAATCGCTTCTCCCTCGCGGTCTGGATCGGCCGCTAGAAACACTTTCTTCACTTTTTTAGCCGCAGACTTTAATTCCTGTAAAACAGGCCCTTTTCCACGAATAGTAATATACTTAGGTTCATAATTATTTTCTGAATCAACGCCCATTTGGCTACGTGGTAGGTCACGAACATGCCCGATTGACGCTTTCACTTTGTATTTCTTACCTAAATAACGTTCAATTGTTTTTGCCTTTGCTGGTGATTCTACAATCACTAAATAATCCGCCATCTATGTCTCCCCCTTAGCGAGGTCTATTGCTTATTTTTTTAAGTTACCTGTTGCAAAATGTATAACAGATTTTAAGATAATGCAACTTTTTTTCAATTTTTGTTAGAAAAGAGCGCAAGTGTTTCAACGATTTCTTGACCACTACACACTGGTATAGCCCCTTCTAATAGTAATTTATTTGTGCCTTTTGATTGCTCAGCATTAATTGGTCCTGGTACAACAAATACATCCTTACCTTGCTCTAATGCGTGTTCTGTTGTAATAAGCGTACCACTTCTTAATGCAGCTTCCGTTACAACTAAAGCTTTGGACAATCCACTAATTATTCGGTTACGCATTGGAAAATGCCATTTCTCAGGCTTCATATATGGGGGGTACTCCGTGACAAGCAACTGATGCTCCGCCATATGCTCAGCGAGTGACTGGTTTTCCTTAGGGTATATATAATTAAAACCGTGACCAAGTACTGCAATTGTGGAACCACCAACTTTTATAGTAGTTTCATGAGCTATCGTATCCGCTCCTCTTGCAAGCCCACTGACAACAGTATATCCGTGTTCAATAAGAGGTGGAACAATTAAGTCCATTGCAGTTTTTGTATAAACTGTAGCCTTTCTAGAGCCTATAATGGCTACTTGTTTTTCTTTCGTTAGTAGAGAATACTGACCTTTCACATACAATACAGTAGGTGGACTGGATATTTCAAATAATTGCGCCGGGTAAAAAGGATGATAAAAAGGGATGGGGGAAATATCGGCCCGTTCATAGGCATCTTCAAATGACAATGTCATAATTTGTCTAAAATTCCTAGAGATTTGCAAGGCTCTTTGCGATGATAGTTGCAGTGCTTTTGCAATCTCGTAGGGGGGCGCTTCTTCAAAATAACTTAATATATCCACCGGGGACAGTAATTGCTGAAGTTTTTGAAGTGGTAATGGGTATACATAATGTAAAGCTAGTAATCTCTGTGTATCGACTGAAAAAATCATTTAAAAACCTCCTTTTAATAGAAGAAAATTAAATGACCGCATTATAAATTTACATCACAACATCAAATCTTGAAAAACAATGTGACACAACTTTTTAGGAAAGGCTTTTTAAACAGAGTAAGTAGGAAGTTAGAAATTACATCGCTTGAACACAGTTCCATTAGAAGCATGTTAAACAATGTCTAAAAAGGAAATAGAAAAGATGTAGCCACAACGTGCTACATCTTCCATTTTAATGGGTTTTACACTTTTCGTATAGCCCTTTTTCTTTAATTACTTTAATAAGCGTTTCACCAATAACAGATGGCGTTTCCGCTACTTCAATGCCAGCAGCATTCATTGCCTTAATTTTCTCTGCTGCTGTTCCTTTACCACCAGAAATAATAGCACCCGCGTGACCCATACGTTTACCTGGAGGCGCTGTTTGTCCACCGATAAAGCCAACGACAGGTTTCGTCATATTCGCTTTAATCCACTCAGCCGCTTCTTCTTCAGCTGTACCTCCAATTTCCCCAATCATCACAACTGCATATGTTTCTGGATCATTATTAAACGCTTCCAAAACATCGATAAAGTTTGTACCATTGACAGGGTCTCCACCGATCCCTACAGCTGTAGTTTGACCAATACCAGCTTGTGTCAATTGATGTACCGCTTCATATGTTAACGTACCAGAGCGAGAAACAACTCCTACATGCCCTTTCGTATGGATATAACCAGGCATAATGCCAATCTTACATTCATCTGCCGTAATAACACCAGGACAGTTTGGACCTACAAGGCGTGTCTTTTTACCTTCCATATAACGTTTAACCTTAACCATATCAAGGACAGGAATATGCTCAGTAATACAGATTGTTAATTCTAATTCTGCATCAACAGCCTCTAAAATAGCATCTGCCGCAAATGGCGCAGGCACATAAATAACTGAAGTTGTCGCGCCTGTAGCAGCTACAGCTTCTGCCATAGTATTGAACACAGGGACTCCCTCAATTTCAAGACCACCCTTACCTGGTGTTACACCTGCTACAATTTTAGTACCATACTCAAGCATTTGCTTCGTATGGAAAAGCGCTGTTTCGCCCGTAATCCCTTGTACAATTACTTTCGTATCTTTGTTAATAAATACAGCCATTATTCTCCCCGCCTTCCTTAGCCTACTAGTCCCACAATTTTTTGTGCACCGTCAGCCATTGAATCCGCTGCAACGATGTTTAAACCAGATGCATTTAAAATTTCTTTTCCTAGTTCTACATTTGTACCTTCTAAACGTACAACTAACGGCACAGCTAAGCCAATTTCTTTGGCAGCCGTTACAACACCCTCAGCGATAATGTTACATTTCATAATTCCGCCAAAAATGTTAACGAAAATGCCTTTTACATGTGGATCAGAAAGGATAATTTTAAAAGCTTCTGTTACTTTTTCAGCTGTTGCACCGCCACCTACATCTAGGAAGTTAGCGGGGCTTCCGCCGTAATAACTAATTGTGTCCATAGTAGCCATAGCAAGACCAGCTCCATTCACCATACAGCCAATGTTGCCATCTAGTGAAATATAGCTTAAGTCGTATTTTGATGCTTCGATTTCCTTTGCATCCTCTTCATCAAAATCACGTAATTCGACAATATCTTTATGACGATACAACGCATTTGCATCGAAATTAAATTTAGCATCTAATGCTACAACTTCGCCTTGTCCAGTTACAACAAGTGGATTAATTTCTACAATCGAAGCATCTTTGTCGATAAACGCTTGATACAAGCCTAACATTAATTTGACAGCTTTCCCCACTAGGTTTGCTGGAATATTCATATTAAACGCCATTCGACGTGCCTGGAAGCTTGTTAATCCAACTACTGGATCCACAACTTCTTTGAAGATTTTTTCTGGATGTGCTTCCGCTACTTCCTCAATATCCATGCCGCCCTCTTCAGATCCCATCATTGTTACACGGGATGTTGCGCGGTCTAATACTAAACTTAAATAGTATTCTTTTTGAATATCAGAACCCTCTTCAATATATAAGCGTTTTACTTCTTTTCCTTCAGGACCTGTTTGATGAGTCACTAAGATTTTTCCTAATAATTCTTTTGCGTACGTACGCACTTCGTCAAGGTTTTTAGCGATTTTCACACCACCCGCTTTACCGCGTCCACCTGCATGAATTTGCGCCTTGACTACTGTCACATTAGAGCCAAGTTCCTTCGCTACTTTCACTGCTTCATCAGGGGAAAAAGCAACTTTTCCATTCGGTACAGCTACACCATACTTTCTAAGAATCTCTTTCCCTTGATATTCATGGATATTCATAATACATCCTCCCATCAAACATTTGCATAAAATTGTTTTACTAACATAATCTATTCTAACTAAAGATTCTGATAAAGTCTACACTTTGTCTTTTGTTCGTTTTTTATCTTTTAATATTACACTTTCTTCTACTTTGTGTACTAAAACAGATTTTTTCGAAAATTAGAATTATCTTTCTTTTCTATATATTTGCGCATGTTGTTGGTCTAACCGATAAATAAATGCAAAAACTTCAGCGACAGCTTGGTACAGTTCTTCAGGAATCGACTCATTTAAATCTAATTGTCCAAGCAATTGAACAAGGTTAGGATCCTCATAAATCGGCACATTATACTCATTCGCACGCGCTAAAATATTTTCTGCTACTTTACCTTTTCCTTTTGCTACTACCGTTGGACTATCAAAGCGTCCTAACTTATACGTGAGCGCAATAGCCTCTTTTCGAGTAAATTTTTCTTCACTCATACGCGGAAATCCACCCCAATATGTTCCTCCTGCTGTTCTAATACAGAGGTTGTTTTTTCAGGTTGAGCTTTTTCAAATTGCTTAATAAAAACGCCTGAAAGTTGATAATCTTTTTCAGCTAAGCCTATTTTTAAAGCTGCTTTTAGTGGTTCTGCAAGTGGAATAATATCATCATTTTCATTAAATACCGTCACAGTAACGACACGATTTTGAACCTGCATATCAATAACCGTCTCTTTCATTGATTCCATTTGTAAATAAAATAATATACGCGCATAATTGGCATCAATTTTACCATCATCCTTCATGCGTCCATTCCACTGTAATGTTGCATCCATTTTCTTGCCGAAGAACTCCAATGGTACTTGCATAACAAGCTGATGCTGATGACCATTCTCGCCTGATGCTAGCTGCATACCGTTCATACGCGCCATTAACATTTCTGCCGCTTCCTTCAGCTGTGGAGTAGTATGTGTCTCCTGCAATAACGTATGAAGCTGAGGTTTTAATTGATGGGCAATCTCCTGTAAATCGGCTGACTTATTACTAAGTGTCGCCTCATAGCTAATTCCTAGATTTTTTAATACCGTTTTCAGTGCATGTTCCATTGCTTTACTATCCATGGAATTTTGTACATGGGCATCTGCTTGCGTAACAATCTGCTGAATCATTGATTGCGGCGATTCAACACTATTTTTCATCAGATTTCGCATGAATGCGTCGTTTTGTAATGGGGTAGTTGCTCCATGCTTTAAAAGCGATAGTAAGTGGTCCTTCACTGAAAGAGCGTTGGCGTCTTGTGTAAATAAACGCTCCGAGGAATTTTCAGTAAATGCTTTGATCAGTTGTTCTTGCATCTGCTTTGCAAAAATCTCTAGCGTTTGTTTAGTTGCTGGTAGCTGATTCAATCGATCGATCAGTTGATTTACTTGTTGCTTTTGTTCATTGGTTAACAAGCTTTGATTCGCTGTCCATAATTTAAGTTGGTCGATAAGCTGATTTGTATTGTCAGGTTGTGCCGTTAGAATCGTTTGAATAACTTGTCCAGCATGTTGAAGCTGATTAGGCTGAACGGCGTTTACACCGCTGAGACTTGACCAGTTTTGCAAGGTTGCCTGCTGAGGTAATATCCCAGCCTCCTTTAACATATTCATAGCTTGAATCTTTTCACTCATAGAAGCCGTATTATTCGTTAATATTTGTATAGACTTGGCTAGTACTAAACCACCTGTTTCTACTTCAAAAGGTTTTGCAATTGCCTGTACCTGTTGCATTAGATTTTGCTTGATGTTTTCTGGTAAAGCTGTATCTTTAGCTAAAAGCTGTGTAAAGTTTTCCATTACAGAAATCATGCCGGTCGTTTTTTGCCCACTAATAAGAGCTTGAAAAACGTCATTTGTCATTGGCATTTTAAGCTCCACCATTTTTTGAATAGCTTGTAGAGCATCTAGTTTAGTAATGCCCTCTGGTAATGCCTTTATCCACATTTCTGCCTGCATCAATTGATCCTTTGAAATCGGTAGCTGTGCTTTCATAAAATGGGCTAGAAGCTGTTGCATTTCAGCTGACTTAGGCAAATTCATCGATTCAAGTAACTGATTGATTTGTTGACTTTGGGAAGCCGTTTGCGTCATAGGTCCCGTAACAACTTTTAATTCGGTTTGCGGGTTTGTACCAGTTACTTGAAAGAAATGGGCATCACCTGCTTTTAGTGGAACTTCAAGTTTAGCAATAAACTTCTGATGGCCAACTTGTATCTCTGCCATTTGATCTGGATATAATTGTTTAATCGTACCATGAAATACTTGTCCCTGTTTCAAAGCAAGTGGCTGATTAGTTGCGGTTATAGCAGCTTGTTGCATCTGAATCGGATTAAAAGATGTCGCTGTCATATACATACTCCTTTCATCAATTACTCTTTGGCGTAATTGGTGTCCTATTTTTTATTTTTAGTATGCTAGTTATTAAAACATTGACTTTATTGGTTCAAACGATTTGCGATGATGAATGGTTGGACCGAATTCTTCAAGTGCTTTTATATGTTGCTTTGTACCATATCCTGCATGCTGAGCAAAACCATACATAGGGAATTCTTTGTCCAATTGATCCATATAATCATCACGAGCTGTTTTCGCTAATATCGATGCAGCTGCAATAGCTAAGCTTTTTGCATCTCCTTTAATAATTGAATCCTGTGGAATAGAGATTGGCAGTGTCATAGCATCAACTAGGACATAATTAGGCTTACTAGTTAACGATTCTACACTTATCTTCATCGATTGCTTTGTCGCTTCGTAAATATTTAATTCATCAATTTGTTGTGTTGATTGGAAATGGATAAAATAACTTACTGCATGTTCTTTTATTAAAGCAGCGTAGGCATTACGTATCTCTTGTGATAATTGCTTTGAATCATTTAATCCGACAAGCATCTCACAGTTTGCAGGTAAAATAACAGCAGCTGTTACTACTGGGCCCGCTAATGGTCCACGCCCTGCTTCATCTACACCTGCGATTAAAGCACTTACTCCTCCATAGCTTCGATCGAAATCGACTTTTGCTTGATGCTCCTGTAATAACTGTTGTTTTTTATCTTGACGCTTGTTCCAGCTTTGCCAAGCCTTTTGCACACCTGCTCTTTCATCAGTTGCTACTTCTGTCATCCAGTCCTGCCATTCCTCAGCTTCCTTCAATGCTGCTGTTATTTCTTTAATCGTTTTCATAAATTTACTCCCTTTTTGGTTCTTAAAAGTTAATCGCTAATTTTACGTATCAATTTGCCTCGGGCGTCTCTCCCAGTATGTATTCCCTTTTTGTGGTTCATCACCAAAATGAAGAGTTAACATCCGTTTTAAGTTATCATTATTTTTCTCGCTCTATATCATTTATCGGCAAGAAGAGGCATTCCTAAAAGAAAAACTGCCATGCTCACGATCTGCTAAAGTGAGTATGACAGTTTTTAACTTATTGCTGCTCTGCTTCTTTTTCAAGTTGTTCGTCAACAAAGTCAAATGTTAGTTTGCCTAATTGTAATCCACGAATATCTCGAACGATCAGTTGAGCTACTTGATCATAGTCGATTTCTCCTCCAGGACCGAAAACACGACGTAGCTTACCTATATGATCAAAGGTTTCAACTAAATCTTCATGGACAAATTGGAAGCCGTAGCGTTCCTCCATACGTGCTGGATAATGATTGGATAAAAAGCGTAGGCCATATACAGCTAAATCCTCCATATTTGTTATCGTATCCTTAATAGCACCTGTTAAGGCTAATTTGTAGCCTACTTCTTGATCTTCAAACTTCGGCCATAAAATACCTGGTGTATCGAGTAATTCAAGCTCCTTACCAACTTTTATCCATTGCTGAGCCTTAGTTACCCCTGGGGTATTCCCTGTTTTTGCAATATTTTTCTTCGCTAAGCGATTAATAAGCGTCGATTTCCCTACGTTCGGGATCCCAACAATCATTGCACGAATGGCTCTTGGCTTCATCCCACGTGCCTTCATACGATCAAATTTTTCTTTTAATATTTCTTGGGCAGCCTTTGTCACTTGCTGTAATCCTTTGCCTTCAAGAGAATTGATGGCTACTGCCTTATGACCACGTTGTGCAAAGTACTCTACCCACTTACGTGTTTCCTGCTCATCTGCCATATCTGCTTTATTTAAGATTAGGAGACGCGGTTTTTGATTAATCACTTCGTCTATCATCGGATTACGCGAAGATAGAGGTAAACGTGCATCTATTAATTCAAAAATAATATCAACGAGCTTTAATTTTTCTGTTACTTGTCTGCGGGCCTTCGCCATATGCCCGGGAAACCATTGTATAGTCATATCTTTTCCTCCTAAACTAAAAGAAAAAGGGAGTGTTAGACCTCCCTTTCATGCGTTACTTTACAATTTTTATATCACTAAACGGCCAGAAAATTAGACTTGTATTTCCAATGATCTCTTTTTGATCGACAAGTCCAATATGACGACTGTCCTTACTGTATCGACGATTATCTCCCATAACGAAAACATAACCCTCTGGAATTACATCTAGTTTTACATCAATGTCTTTTAATGTAAAATCTTCTGTTAATGTACCTTCCGTAATTTGTGATTTGTAGGCATCTAAATAAGGTTCGTCTATTGGTTCACCATTAATGTATAATTGATCGTTTTTATATTCTAGCGTGTCTCCTGGAAGTCCAATAACACGTTTAATATAGTTTTTCTGCTCTGGAGCGTGGAACACCACAATATCAAAGCGTTCTGGTTCACTTATTTTATAACCAATTTTATTGACAATCATACGGTCCCCATTTTCAAGGGTTGGCATCATGGACTCGCCATCTACTGCAATGGGTGTAAATAAAAAATAACGAATAATTGCCGCAATCGCAAATGCAATTAGAAGTGCCTTTGTCCATTCCCATAATTCATTCTTTTCTTTCACTTGTTTTTCCATCGAGATTTGCCCCCTTGTCTATCTTCATTTTAGATGATAGTTATTTAAGATGACAAGCAAAAAGAAAAGGAGCTTGTTGCACAAGCCCCTCACTTTTAAGTCATTATTATCGAATTTCTTTAATACGAGCAGCTTTACCACGTAGGTTACGTAGGTAGTAAAGTTTAGCACGACGTACTTTACCACGACGTACAACTTCTAAGTTAGCGATTTT
>Ga0213822_1000552_pt1 | contig 28046 bp, 22 predicted proteins | sample MC6MC0908MG_FD_179872 | JGI IMG/M metagenome (GOLD analysis project Ga0213822, IMG submission 179872) | Enriched soil aggregate microbial communities from Iowa State University, Ames, United States - MC6-MC0908-MG | ecosystem: Environmental > Terrestrial > Soil > Unclassified | place: USA: Iowa...
TTCAGTTCTTCATCTTCATACAGAACCTTTTTACTTTATTACTTCAAATAAAAAGCAACCCTTTAATCATCCGGTTATGCTTGCTGATATTCAAGACAGCCCTCTGATTTTACCAAGTACAGAAGGAATGGGAGTTCATTATATGATTTTGGAGGCATTTTCAAAGGCCCAGCTTCATCCGAACATTGTTGCCGAGTGCTCTGATATCTCCCTATTATTAGATTTAGTCGCCTCTGATTTTGGATCAGCTATTGTTCCAGAAACCGTAATTAAACAATACAATAACTACAATATCCATGCTTCCAAAATTACAGATACAGAGCTATCTGCATCTACGGGATTAATATGGCTGAAGAATCATTATCTATCAAAAACCGCTCAAAACTTTATTAACCTATTAACAGAGACGTTTGGTTGAACATGAAAATTAATCCTATATAGCAATTGACTAAACGATTTATTTAGACTAAGATATTTTCAATTAATATGGAATATACGGCTATGAAGAGAAGAGTAATTTTGATTAATTAGTTCCAGAGAGCTCCGATCGGTGGGAAGGAGTACTAATGATCTTAATGGAAAAAGGTATGGAGCTTTGCACGGATCTAAGAGCGTTCTTAGTGATACTGCAACGGGATCTCCCGTTAAAGAGATAGGGTATAAATCAATGATTAAAATATTGACGTACCCGAAGAGGTTGATATGGTGACATATCAATAAACTGAGGTGGTACCACGGAGCTATAAACTCTCGTCCTCAAGATGAATAATCTTGGGGGTGAGAGTTTTTTTGTTGTTTAGAATTTCGAATAGGGAAGCTAATCAACTTTAAATTTTTTCGTCAAGTTTTTATATTCTAAAATAATTTACTAAAACTGGGAGTAAGATGAAAAAGGTTGAAACTGACCATTTAACACTTTATTACTTAAAAGCAGAAAAGATATTTAGTCAATAAAAATACTTTTCCTGAATAGTTTAAGGTTCATAATATATAAAATTTTCTGTAAAATATACTTTTATTTTAAGTTTTTTATGGTATTATGATAATCAATACAGTAATACAGTAAAAATAACCGATATATTGAATTTTTTTTAGTGCTAGAAAGGAAGTATGTAAATGGAGGAAGTTTGTTCAAAAATTAAAGAATTAAGAACAAAAAGGGGTTTAACACTTAAAGAACTCAGCGAAAAAACAGATCTGTCCGTAAGCTTCCTTTCCCAAATTGAAAGAGGTACAACTTCTCTTGCGATTAACTCTTTAAAAAAGATTGCTGACGCTTTTAATGTGAAGATAACCTATTTTTTTGAAACCCCTAAAAAGGAGAAATATCTGGTTAGAGTCAAAGATCGAATGCCTTATGAAGTAAAGGGGCTGTCTTCAAAATATACGAGATTAAATGGTGAGTTTCCTAATCGTTCCCTAGCACCATTTCTTATTACTCTGGCGCCTAATCAAAAGAAGAACAGTACCTTTCTATACCAAGGGGAAGAATTTTATTATGTTCTCCAAGGTGCTGTGGTATTTACGGTTGGGGAGGAAGAATACTTCCTTCGAGAGGGAGATACCATACATTTTCCATCGGATCTTCCGCATTATGGGGAAAATCCGTTGAATCAAGAAACAACCTTACTATGTTGTATCACACCAGTTATTTTTTAGGGAAAGGAGGAACTTGTAATGCAGCCAATATTGGAAGTGAAACATGTATCGGCAGGTTTTCATACCGACCGGGGCATGGTAAAGGCAGTGGATAATATCTCATTTACTGTGGATCCTGGGGAAACAGTCTGTATTGTTGGCGAATCAGGAAGTGGAAAAAGTGTTATGTCCCTTTCTACGCTGAGATTAATTGAATATGAAAATGGGAAAGTCCTCGATGGGGAAATTCTGTTTAATGGTGAAAATATCTTAAATAAAAGTAAAGAGGAAATGAGGAAAGTGCGCGGAAGCGAAATTTCGATGATTTTCCAGGAGCCGATGACTGCCTTAAATCCAGTTTTTACAATTGGAAAACAAATTTCTGAGTCGATTAGGCTGCATAAAAACTGTAGCAAGGAAGAAGCGTATAAACGAGCTAAGGAGCTGTTGACTCTTGTTGGGATTTCCGAGCCTGAAGTTCGAATAAAGCAGTTTCCTCATGAATTATCCGGGGGAATGAGACAAAGAGTAATGATTGCCATGGCTCTCTCGTGTGAGCCGAAATTATTAATAGCGGATGAGCCAACGACTGCTCTTGATGTCACCATTCAAGCCCAAATCTTAAATCTTTTAAAGGAATTAAAAGAAAAACTAAATATGGCGATCGTGTTAATCACCCATGATATTGGTGTTGCGGCCCAGATGGCAGACAAAATTGTTGTTATGTATGCAGGTAAAATAATGGAAGAAGGCAGTGTTTTTCAAATTTTTGATCAGCCTAGACATCCTTATACGATTGGTCTCTTGTCATCGATTCCAACCATTGATGGGGACCGGAATCAACGTTTGAAATCTATTAGTGGTTCTATTCCAAGTTTAACCGAAATGCCAGGTGGCTGTAGGTTCCATCCAAGGTGTTCATTTGCGACTGAAGAATGTTTTAAACAGAGTCCACTTTTGGAGTTGAAGGGTCAACGTAAAATTGCCTGTTGGAATTATGATAGGGTTGAATCGGACTTTTCATTAACAAATCAAAAGTAAGAGAGGGGGGAGCATTGGTGATAGGCACCGAAGAAAAAGAGACCGTTAAAATCCAGCAGAATCCATCTGAGAGTATTTTGATGGAAATTCAAAATCTAAAAAAATATTTTCCAATTAAACAAGGGTTATTGAAGAAAACAGTTAGTAATATCAAGGCTGTTGATGATGTGACGTTTAAGATCAGGAAAGGGGAAACATTTGGTTTGGTTGGGGAATCTGGCTCAGGAAAATCTACCTTGGGCAGAACAATTCTTCGTTTACAAGAGCCAACTTCTGGACAGGTTTTTTTCGAAGGGCAGAATCTTTTTAATTTATCTCACTCAGATTTGCGAAAAATTCGCAGAGAAATGCAAATCATTTTTCAAGACCCCTTTGCTTCCTTGAATCCCAGATTTACTATTGGGGAAGTCATTGGAGAAATGTTTAAGGTCCATAAAATAGCATCTGGAGTCGAAAGAGATGAAAAGGTTTGTCAATTGTTAGAACTTGTAGGGATTGACTCAAAAAGAAGGCACTTTTACCCCCATGAATTTTCCGGGGGGCAGCGTCAAAGGGTAGGGATAGCTCGTGCGATTGCCTTAAATCCTAAATTCATTTTAGCAGATGAGGCGGTTTCGGCTCTTGATGTTTCCGTGCAGGCACAAGTCATTAATTTATTAAAGGATCTTCAAAATCAGTTAGATCTAACCTATTTATTTATTGCACACGGGCTGAATGTAGTTAGATATATTTCTGATAGAGTAGGGGTTATGTATTTAGGTAGTTTAGTAGAAGTAGCGGAAACGGATGAATTATTCAACCATCCGGCTCACCCTTATACAAAGGCCTTAATTTCAACAAATCCGATTCCGAATCCGTATAAACGGAATGAACAGATTATCTTAAAAGGTGAAATTCCTTCACCATCTAACCCACCGTCAGGATGTAAATTCCATACAAGATGTCCAATCGCAACCGAACGCTGCAAGGTGGAGGCACCGAAGCTTCAGGAGGTTGCTCCGGGACACCAAGCAGCCTGCCACTATCCCTTGTAACGAGTCAATTGGTAATTGATTCAGTTTAAATATAATAAACTGAATATTCAATAATTAAATCATAAATTTTAGGAGGAATAAAAATGTCTGAAACTGTACAAAAATCAGCTACAAAAACAAAACCTTATAATGGCTACCAATCCTTTCAATATCTAGAAGAAGGAGTGGATTATAGGCCGTATAAATTATCAAAGCAGTACGATCGTGTGGAACCATATACTTATCCGGTAACGGAGGAGCAAGAAAAAGACGTTCAAAACATTCTTGAGGAAGATATGATTGTTTCATTGCATGAACATACATTTGTTTGCCCTGAGGATGTCAGCAAGATAATGGAATTCCGCCGTCAAGGCCGGGATTGGACAGGCTATGAGGGATTAAGCCTTTCTGGATTAGATATAGTGTTTGAAAATTACATGGATGGAACCGCAATGATCACTTCTAATGCTGGCTGGAAGTGGAATGATGTTATCCACGATTTAGGAATCCGCTACAGTGACTTTGCCCATCAGGACTTAGTTATTCGTGCTGAAACCATTGAGGATTTATATCGTGCTAAGCGTGAAGGGAAAATTGCTTTTGTTACATCTATTGAATCTGCAACTCAAATTGAAAATGAAATTGACCGTGTTGATGTACTTTACGGTTTAGGCGTACGTGTGATGGGGATTGCTTATTCGGAAGCAAATGCACTTGGCTCTGGATTGAAGGAGAAAAATGATTCGGGCTTAACTGTTTTTGGCCATCAAGTTGTAAAACGGATGAACAAACTAGGCATGACAATTGATGTTTCGCATTGTGGAGACAAAACAGCATTCGATGTTATTGAAGCAAGTGAAAAGCCTATTTTTATCACCCATGTTGGGGCAAGATCACTCTGGAATACCAATCGGATGAAGCCAGATTATGTATTCGAAGCCTGTGCGAAAAAAGGCGGGGTAATTGGAATTGAGGCTGCACCACACACTACTCTAACCCAAAATCATCCAGAGCACTCGATTGAATCTGTGATGGAGCACTTTGAATATGTCGTTAATTTAGTCGGGATTGACCATGTTGCCTTTGGACTTGATACATTATATGGCGACCATGTAGGCTTACATCACGCTTTTGCCGCTGCCTTGTCCATTGGTGCATCCCATAGTGGTGTCGATTTTAATGAGGTTAGCTATGTAAAAGGATTAGAAAATCCAACAGAGTCTTATCCAAACGTTGTCCGTTGGTTGGTGAAAAAAGGCTATAGTCGCGAAGATATTCGCAAAGTGATGGGCGAAAACGTTCTTCGAGTATTAAAAGAAACTTGGGCGAAATAATTCAAGGTAAAAGGGGATAATGGTATGCATTGTAAAATATTTAAAATGCTTGGAATCTTTACTGTGGTTTCAATGTTACTCTTTGCTTCGGGGTGTTCTTCCGACAAGGCATCAAGTGATAAAACAAAAACAGAATCAGGGCCGAAAGATGGAGGAACCGTTACAACTCCTATAGTAGGGGATCCAATCTTTAACCCGTGGCATCCAAATGCATACGCAGAATCAAACCTTGTTAATCGTGTTATTTTTTCAGGATTAACCAAACCAGGAAAAGATTCCGCTCCTGCTCCAAACTTAGCAACAAAGTGGGAAGCTTCTGATGATGGTCTTGTCTGGACATTCCACCTTCGTGAAGGGGTAAAATGGCATGATGGCGAGCCATTTACCGCAGATGATGTTGCCTATACCTTTAACGAAATAGTGTTGAATAAGGCGCTAGGTTCAAATGGAGCTTCCAATTTTAAAGCATTGGATCATCTTGAAGTGAAGGACAAATTAACAGTAGAGTTTCATTTGAAAAATCCGTGGGCGGCACTTCCGGCTTATTTAAGCTTTAACGCGGAAATCCTTCCAAAACATAAGTTTGAAGGAAAAGACCCATGGGAGCTTACCTCTTTTAATAAAGAACAGCCTGTAGGGACAGGACCTTTTAAAGTTGATAAGTACATCGCCGGACAAAGCTTGGAATTAATTCCGAACGAGGATTATTATGAAGGGAGACCGCACCTCGATAAGCTTGTTTATAAAATTCTTGCTGATAAAAATACCCATGTTGCACAAGCATTAAGTAATGATTTAGATATTTTCGTATTAGAAGACAAAGCGTCTCTTGATCGTGTTAAGCAGGCAAAGAATCTGACTATTTTGCCATCTGAAACAACCAAGTATTATTGGATTTCATTAAATCAAGAAAATCCACTGTTCCAAGATGTAAAGGTCCGCCAAGCATTTTTGCTTGCGATTGACCGCAAGGCGATCATCGATACGGTTCTAAAGGGATATGGAACAATTGCTGATGCTGCCATTGCACCAAATTTAAAAACATATTATACAAATGATGTTACTCACTATGATTATGATCCTAAGAAAGCTAAGAAGCTTTTGGAAGAGGCAGGCTGGAAGGATACCGATGGAGATGGCATCCTTGATAAGGATGGAAAACCTTTTAAGGTAAATTTTGAAGTTGGTATTCAAGGAGATTTAGTTCAATCTGCACAAATGGTTCAACAATATTTGAAAGAGGTTGGCGTGGATATCAAACTAAACACGCTGGAATGGAACGCAATGATCCAGAAGAATGTCATCAACCGTGATTATGAAATGATTTTAAACTGGTGGACTTATCCAACGGATCCAGATGTGTTTGCCCAGTACCATTCCTCTAACGCCGGAAAGGGGAACAATATTCCAGGCTATAAGGATCCAAAATTGGATGAATTGTTAGTGAAGGGGCAGCAAACAAGTGATCCTGCTGAGCGTGCCAAGGTTTATAAAGAAATGCAGCAGTATATGTCAGATACCCTGCCATATTTATACCTTTGGTACCCACAAGAAATTCAAATTCGTAACAAGCGTTTAAAAGGAGTTCCAAAAATGTATTTTGGCGGCACCTTATATTACGTGAGCGAATGGTATGTTGAAAAGTAGGATGAAAAAATTGTCGGCCACCTTTACGGTGGTCGACTCATTTCCAAATAGAATGATATTGGGGATTGGTTTTAATGAAAGGGGGCATTAGGGGTGCTTAATTTTCTTATCAACCGACTTTGGCAGAGCATTATTTTAATGTTTATCGTGACAGTCATTACGTTTTTCTTAATTAACTTAGCACCTGGTGGACCTGCTTCGCTTATGCGTATGGATGCAACAGCGGAGGAACGTGCAGCATTAACAGAACGAATGGGTCTGGACAAGCCTGTTATGGTTCGTTACGGAGTTTGGTTAAGTGATGCAATCCAAGGAGATTTTGGCGATTCCTTAACAAGTGGACAGCCGGTAGTAAAAAGGGTAACAGAAAGACTTCCTAATACGATTGAACTTACATTGTATACGTTAATTTTCTCAATAGGAGTAGGAGTCGTCCTCGGCGTCATTTCTGCCGTAAAGAGAAACAGCGCAAGCGATTACTCTATCAATTTATTTAGTGCCATTGGTCTCTCGGTTCCATCGTTTTGGCTGGCCATTATGTTAATCTATCTTTTTTCTGTTATCCTACAATGGTTGCCATCTTCCGGAGTGGGGGATGGGACGGAGAAGTGGAAGTACTTGCTTATGCCAGTTTTAATTCTTTCGACCACAGCTTTACCTACGATTATCCGTTTTACCCGTTCATCCATGTTAGAAGTTGTTTCGCAAAATTATATCCGAACAGCTCGGGCTAAAGGGGCAAAAGAGTGGGTCGTTATTTATTGGCATGCACTTCGTAATGCATTAATTCCTGTTATTTCTGTTATAGGAGTATTAATTCCTCGCTTATTAGGTGGGGCCGTTATTACGGAATCCGTCTTTGGCTGGCCTGGTATGGGGCGGTTAATCGTCGAAGCTGCGCAAGGACGTGATTACAATCTTGTTATGGGTGTTACGGTAATTGTTACATTAATTGTTATTGTCACCAACTTTCTTGTTGACATTGTATATTCAAAAATTGACCCCCGTGTCAAGAATTTTTAAGGAAACGAGAGGTGTGATAAATGTCATCAACCCGTGTAGAAGAGGCAGGTGCTGTACTGCCAGTGCCCACAATAGTTAAACCAAAACGAAGAAATGTCTTCTCAAGGATTTTTCAAAATAAAATTGCCGGTGTATCACTCATTTTTCTTGTTCTTGCACATTTAGTTGTGTTTTTAGGGCCGCTTTTTTGGACGATTAACCCGGAAAAGATCGACCCTGCCAATACATTATCTTCATGGACTGCCGCTCATCCTCTTGGAACAGATGACCTTGGCCGTGATGTATTAAGCAGGATGCTTCATGGTGGAAGAATTACTTTACTAGTTGGATTCTCAGCAATGGTGGTTACAGTTATCCTAGGTGGGTTGATTGGCGCTTTTGCCGGCTACTTTGGGAAGTTGGCCGAAGCCATATTAATGAGAATAACTGAAGCCATGATGGCTATACCAGGATTTTTCTTGGCCCTAGTAGCTTTAACCGTTCTTGGAAAAAGTCCGGTTATGGTTGTATTGGTAATTGCTTTTACTTCGTGGATGGAAATTGCCAGGGTTGTTTATGGTGAGACCTTGAAATGGAAAGAACAAGAATTCGTGGTAGCATCGATCGCATCGGGTGCTTCCTCATTTAGGACTTTATTTGGCCATGTTATTCCGCAGGTGACTCCTACCATCATCGTTGCGAGCACCCTTGGAATTGCCGGAGCCATCTTAACAGAAAGTGCTATAAGCTATCTTGGCTTAGGGATTCAACCACCAACGGCAACATGGGGAAATATGCTGCAAAATGCACAACAATTTATCTGGACAGCTCCTATTTTGGGTGTTTTACCAGGGTTGGCCATTACCTTTATTGTATTGGCGTATAACTTTTTAGGGGACGGTTTACGTGACGCGCTTGATCCAAGGCATATTAAAAAGGCGAAGTGAGAATAACGAGGAGGTGGCAACTTGATTAGGGAAATTAATGGCTGTCAAATTTACTATGAAATCCATGGGAAAGATGATGGACATCCAATCTTTTTTATCCACGGAGGTCCGGGTATGGGGGATTGCCGTGGGGATGTAAAAACTTTTAAACCACTTGGAGATCAATATAAATTGGTCTTTCTAGATATGAGGGGTTCCGGGCGTTCAGAAGAAAAACCCCCATATACGCATGAACAATGGACTGATGATATTGACCAGTTTAGAAAACTGTTGGGTTTTGAGAAGATTGCCATCCATGGATCCTCATACGGTGGATTTATTTCACTTGAATATGCTCTAAGATTTCAGGAGCATCTTTCTCATGTTTTATTAAATGTAACGGCTGCTAGTAATAAGCATCATTACCTAGCTATTAAAAATGCTTTAAAAAGTGATCTGCCGGGTATTAATCTTGAAGTGCTAGAAAGGCTGTTTAGTGGAAGTGTAAAGTCAAATAAGGAATTTAAGGAAATGTATGCTGCTATTCAGCCGTTATATGCCGTTCAGTTTAATCCAGAGGAAGCCAAAGCAAAACTGGACAGTATTTATTTTCATTATGCTACTCATAATGCCGCCTTCCGTGAGAATCTTGCTCATTATGATGTACGTAGTCGGCTCCAGGAAATCAAGGTTCCTGTGTTAGTAACAGGGGGAAGACTGGATTGGATTACACCTGCTGTGTATTCAGAGGAGATCGCCAGAGGCATTTTCGGATCAAGGCTTGTTATTTTTGAAGAAAATGGACATTCGCTCATAAGAGAAAAGAGTGAACAGTATCTTTTGCTGCTAAGAGATTTTATGAATACCTAGAATTGACATAAGGAGGAGATTGGTTAATGTTTACTAACATTAATGAGTGCAAAATTTATTACGAAGTACATGGAAAAGAAGATGGTGAGGCTATCTTTTTTATCCATGGTGGCCCTGGGATGAGCGACTGTCGTGGTGACATCGCTTCTTTTTCCCCTTTAGGAGATGAGTACAAGCTTGTGTTTATGGATATGAGAGGTTCTGGAAGATCGGAGGGAAAACCGCCTTATACACATGAACAATGGACGGCTGATATTGATGAACTTCGAAAACAATTAGGATTATCTAAAATTAAAATGCTTGGCGGGTCATATGGTGGGTTTCTTACCCTGGAATATGCACTGCGCTATCCACAGAATTTAACTCATATTGTTCTAAGGGATACAGCACCAAGCAATAAATATAATCATCTTTCAACTGAGAGGGCATTAAACAGCAACCTTCCCGGGATAAATAGGGAAATGCTTGATCGCTTATTTGAAGGCCAGGTGCATTCTAATGAAGATTTTAAAGAATTGTTCCGTGCGATTCAGCCTTTATATACAGTTGAGCGGGATGAAGAAAAGGAAGAAGAAAAATTAAATTCAATTTTTTTTCATTATGAAACTCATAATTATGCATTTAGCATCAATCAACCAAATTATGATATTCAGGACCAATTAAAAACAATATCTGTTCCTGTTCTTGTTACGGTTGGCAGACATGACTGGATCACACCTGTTGTTGCATCGGAGGATATTGCAAGAGAGATACCTAATGCCACATTAGTAATCTTTGAAAACAGTGGGCATTCTCCGCAACATGAAGAAAACGCAAAGTTTGTTAAGTTAGTACGGGACTTTTTAAAAGTAGAAAGTGACGTTGTTTCAACACAGTAGGAGCTTTCGGAGTATTCCGCGAGCGAGATAAGTTTGGATGAACTTAATTAAGAATTGTTGTATTGTTGTTAAAACAAAATACTAATGATGACTAGGGTATGAAGTATAACCCTGCAAAGCGTTAATTCCAAATTAGAAAAGTCAATCAATATTGGAAAATAGATCATAAAATAGGGGCGTGATTAGACACGCCCCTAAGCTATGGTTATTTTTATCGATCATTTAAAAAGATGAATTTTCCGTAAAAACTAAATATTAAAAAGCAGTTTGACATAAAAGATGGTATGAAATCATGTCCCTGTTTATCTCAAAACCTTTTTCGTTTTCTTCTTGCTTGCAAATCTTATAATCCAGTTAGGAACGTCATAGTACCGGGTGGCATGAGCAAAGCGTTGGTTGAGTTTAAAATTGTCCTGCGAGGGGACAGGAACCTTGTCCCGATTACTATTGAAAAGGACCGAATCTACCCCTTTAAGACCAGAAAAATACCTCCCTATCCCTCTAAATAATGAAAGAAGATTGTACTCACAAAATCCCTATTATTAAAGAAGTAGCCCAAATGGCATCCATAACATTTCATTTATGAGAGAGGTTCAAATGGATAAAAGTTAAATTGCCACTTCTTTTCTGAAATTTCCTTTAAGCCTTTACGAATCATTCGGAAAACTAGAATCCATGATGCAGCCATCAGAAATAGTTGTCCAAATGGAAAAATACCATTTATAGGTGTATCCCATAGTGCATGCATCAATACGACAAGAATAAAGATTCGCAGAAATTTTGGCTTGATCAACATGTTCAACTCGAATTTTTTGTCTCCTTGGATCATACAGAATGCGGATCCTGACAAAGCGGCCCACGCGACATGTCCCCCGGGGGCTAAAAGGCTTCGCCAAAGGATAGTAGAATAAAGTGTATGGAAGTTACCAGAAATAAGTCCCCTTAATGCATAACCAGCAGTTTCAAAAGCTGCAAAGCCGGCACCCACAGCAGCACCCAATAGAAGTCCATTCAGGATATACTTGTATTTAAGCTTTCGTACAAAAAAAATAACGGTAACGGCTTTGGCAAGTTCCTCCGCTATTCCAATCGTGATGGGATTGATGTTGTTTTTAAGAATATCAAAGAACACCAGCGCCACTAGCATGGAGAGGATCCCGCCGATAAACACCACATAGACAATTCTATAAATCGCAATATTTTGAGGAGCGTTCATTTCCCAAAAGAAAATCAGTGTCGTGAACGGAACGGCGAAAGCACCGACTATAATAAGACCCGGGATAAAGTTTACATTTTGGAAAAGGCTTACACCTAAGTACAGCCCTAAATAGGCAAGGAGTGCAAAGAGGAAGACTCTCGCAAAAAGCCAAGGTTTTGGCCATGTTTCTTTCACTTCCTGTAATTTGGGTGTAGTAAGTGCTGTGCCTACGATGAAAAGGCGTTCAGCCTCAAGTTCTCCATGCTTTCTGAATACCCGCGAGAATATATTTTGAAATTTTGGTTCAACCGAACGTTCAACCCTCGGAACCATGTCAACATAAGAAGCAAACTCATAAAAGAGGCTGTTTCTTTCCTCTGTTGCATTGTCAGGACTACTACCGTTATAGCCGCAGTCTAAGCAGCTTTTAACCCTTTCCGGATTTACATAACCACAGTACGGGCATTTCATTTACTTTCCTCCTCATTTTGAACAAATCTCTTCCAAAAAGTACAAATTAGCATACCCTTGGTTCCAGTTTATGTTCTCCAAATAGTGGTAAGAGAATACGGGAATAGAGGAAAGTATGGATACAAGTCTTGTGCTTCATATTCATTTATAATCGCAACTTTAATAGGTCCAGCTTTTATGAGACAAATTTTTTATGGATTTGGATTGGTAAAGGTGTATTTATCGAGTATTATTACTGTTTTTAGTTTGGATGTATTTAGTGAAACAGATGGAGGCTATCATGTTCCATAAGCCAAAAAAAGCCCAAGAAAAGTTCCTTCGTTCCCAGACGAAGGAGAATTCTTGGGGAGTCGACATTTCGGGCCTTAAGGAACTTGTAAATTACATTTTCCATTACCCTTCGAGATCTAACATTGCTTCTTCAGCTTTCTTTTTATGTTCATTCGTAATATATTTATCTAACGTTTTGAGCGCCGCAAAAATGGCTGCGGCATCATCCGTAAATCCTAAAACTGGTATAGTGTCAGGCATTACGTCAAATGGATTTATCAAGTAAGCTAATGCTGCCATGGCCACACCTTTAGCCCATAATGGAGTTTTTTGATCAATCGCGCAATAATACATGGCTACACTATCCATAACGAAAGGCACTTTTGCAGCAATCCTTTTTGTTTTAGTCCAAAAACCCTTTTTTACGTATTTCTCATTTTTTTCTCTATTATATTGATGTTGGTCATCCTCTGGATTGAAAAAATTAGTTTCCATCATTAAATGCCTCCTTAATTTACTAGTTTAGCGGGGCCAAAATATAATACCCTCTATTTACTATTTACCCTCTTTTATTATAATCCATTTCTAGTCTATTCATTTGATAATCAAGCCTGCAGGAATTTATTGGCTATCGAAGAATCTGGAGTTTCGCAAATAAACCGATTCATTTTGAAGATGCTTAGGAATTTACACTTATTTTTGCGATTACTATTTGTTCATTATTCATTCATTACATTCTGTCATTGTAAAACTCTTGTAAATTTTATTGAAATAAGGTAATTCACTAGGTCCAAAGGTGTATATTTTTATTATAAATTTTACAGAGAGAAGGGAAAACATGGGGTCTAAGAAGAAATCAGCCGGAACGTTGTGGAAAGCACTAAGAAATAGATATATGAAAGTATCTATTGGGATGAAATTATGGGGAAGTTATGTCATCATCATTTTATTTTTCGCTTCCATTACGTTTGTTTCCTATCAAAATATAAACCAACTCAATACTCAATTGCACCGATTAGGTACGTCAAAAGTGCCTGCGGGAGAATTGATTGGAAACTTAAAAGAAGAAGTGACTAGAATAAGTCTTTATACGACCAAGCATGCCTTTGAACAAAATGTTGAAGAAAAGTCAAAAATGGCGAGAATTGTACATAGGGACATCAAAAAAGTCAGAATACATATAGCAGAAATGGAAAAGTACGCCAATCAACCTGAAGATAAAAAGTTATTAACAACCTTTAATGATAACTTTAAGGAATACACTGCTGCGATTCCGAAGTTCATAGCAAATTCGTTAACCGGGAATCAGGCTGCGCTGCAAAAACAGATGGAAGTATTAACACCACTTGGAGAAAAAACAAACCTAGCTCTAGATCAGCTTCAAAAAGGTATTCAAAAGGAAACACAATCAGTCATCATGGATGCAGAGCAGAGCTCAGCTAATGCTATCAAACAAATGATGATTGTTTCCGTTATTTTAGCTCTTTTTAGTATATTAGTAGCATTTTTAATTACTAGAATCATTAGAAGGTCAGTTTTAGGGGTAATAAAAAATGTTGAGAGCACTACGAATTCAATTGCAGAGATAAAAAAATCAATTGATCAAACAGTTTATAGCTCAGGTGAATTAGATATTTCAATGAATAACGCAAACCATTCGGTAAGTGAGCTGGTTGCGTCCATTCATCAAGTGGCGGGGAATACCAATGAAACATCCGCGAGTGTGGGTGAAATCTCTGCTGCAGTGGAACAAATGAGTGCCTCTGTTAACTTGGTTGCAGGAAGTGCCAATCATTTATCCACCTCTACCGTGGAAACTTCTTCTGCTATTCAAGAAATGATGAGCTCCATCGAACAAGTCGCTTCTAATGTAAATAATGCCAGTGCAGGTGTAGATCAACTCTCGGCAGCGATTGAGGAAATGAGCGTATCCATAAAGGGTGTAAGTGAACATTCCAACGACTTAATGGTTCAGGCCGAACAAGCATCACATACAATTGATGACATGATTGTTTCCATAAAACAAGTAGCGGACAGTGCGAAAACGGTCAATATCCTTAGTACCTCTGTTAAAAATGATGCACTAGAAGGTACGAACTCTCTCAATGAAACATTGAATGGTATGAAGGAAATATCGAAGGTTATTATCCAAACAAGCGATATGATGGTAAGTCTAGGAAAGCGGTCGGAAGAAATCGGCGGTATTGTCAAGGTCATTGATGATATTGCAGAACAAACAAACTTGTTAGCACTCAATGCAGCAATTGAAGCAGCACGTGCTGGAGACCATGGAAAAGGATTCGCTGTTGTGGCAGGTGAAGTCCGGAAATTGGCAGAACGTTCCACTCAAGCTACAAAGGAAATTGCTTACCTTATTAACGGAATTCAAGCTGAAACTGCTGTTGCTGTAACCACCATTCAGGAAGAGGCAAACAAGGTTGAAGTAGGAAACCAATTAGCCAATAAAACGAAACAAGCCATCAAGAAAATTACTGAGGGTATTGCAAAAGTAACAGAGGAAATGAACCAAATTGCGAAGGCTACGGAACACCAAACCAGAAATAGCGAAAATATAACATCCACGGTGGAGAATGTGACAAAGCGAGCTTCGGCAATGACGTATTCCACTAAAGAGCAATCCATTACTGCTGAGGAAATTGTAAGAGAGATCATGAATATTAAAGAACAAGTACAACAAATTGCAATTGCTACAACTGAACAAGCCAGGGAAGGGACTGCCATCGTAGCAGCCGTCGAAAATGTAGCAAACCAGTCCAACTCTGTTACACATACAACGAAAGAACAGGCACTTATTTCAGAAGAGATTGTGAGGAATATCAACAGTATTAAAGAGATGGTTCAACAAATGAAAATGGCAATGAATAAACAAGCCGAATATGGGCAGGAAATAAAGCTAGAAGTAAAAAATGTTCTTAAACAAACGGAAGAATTGAATGCCAGTATCGAGACACAAAGCAGAGAAGTGGTTGAAGTTGTCCAATCGATTACAGAAGTAAATACACAAATTGATAAAATCAGGTAAACAGGAATCATAGGGACGTTTCTTGTGTCTCATTTGTATTTTAATTACAACAAAATAAAGGGTCAATCCACTGCTTGGCAGCGGGATTGACCCCTTTTAATTAGATGGTTTTCCTTATTATTTATGATATAAAACTTCTAGAAATAGTTAGGTTATGTTTTTATCTATTCATCTCTTTTCGTATTTCCGGGTGATTCATGAGTAATTCATTCCCATAATAACCTTTAGAAATAAGCAAATATCTTAAAACTTGAAGAGATCTTTGGGAGAAAGGATTAAGCTCTGTAAGTAGTTATTAGACTAGTGGGTGCAAGAGTTTAAATCAGTTTGCTGCTTTTTGAATTCACCCTTTACCCCATTCCACTCTAGTCGAGTGGAGTAAAAATCCTGCCTATTTTTCGAATATCCAGTCGACAAAAGCTTTAAAGCTTGGCGTGACAAGCAACCGGAAATTTATGTCGCATTTTTTGTATTATTTTCGTGAATTTTCTCTTTGTTTTTTTACGAAATATTCTAACAGCCTTAATACTCTATCAATATATGTATATTACGATGTAAAAGTAGAGAAAGGAGAGGTTGTTAGCCTCTCGATTATAACTACTAATGATTTGACGTTTGCTGAACTCTACAATTATTTAAAATTGGAGGTAAGGTTAATGAGTAATCAGGATCAAAGCAAAGGGCTGGACAGAAGGAGTTTTATTAAAGTAGGAGGAATGAGTACACTTGCTTTAACACTTGCAACTGCCGGCTTACCAGGAGATATATTGACCGGCAAAGTACATGCAGAAGAAAATGAAAATCCGAAGCTTGCATTTAACTCCGATGGCAAGTTTAAAGTTGTCCAATTTAATGATACTCAAGATGACGAACGGATAGATCGCAGAACCATTGAACTTATGGAGAAAGTTCTTGACTCAGAAAAGCCTGATTTTGTTGTTCTCAATGGTGACAATATTGCAGGCGGCTGTGATACGGAATTAGAAATGAAACAAGCTATGAATAATGTTGTTCAGCCGATGGAAAAAAGAGGGATTAATTGGGCAGCTACGTTTGGAAATCATGATGAGGACTCTACCTCAATGAGTGGTATGGATAAGAATGACATGCTGAAGTTCTATATGCAGTATAAATATAATAAGAACGATGTAGGAGAAAGAGGCCTTACAGGAACAGGAAACATGAACCTCCTCATAAGACATTCCAAAGGGAATAAAGCCGCATTCAATCTTTGGCTTCTGGATAGTGGAGAGTATGCTCCAAAAACGATTGCTGGGCAGAATTTTAATGGTTATCCTACCTGGGACTGGCTCCGTTTTAATCAGGTAAATTGGTATTATGAGAAGTCGAAAAGTATTGAGAAGAAATATGGTTATAAAGTGCCTTCACTCGTGTTCATTCATATCCCTCTATGGGAGCATCGTTTTATGTGGTGGGGAAGTGTGGATAACAGAACACAATCAAGTCATGATCTTGCAGTAGCAAGACATAATATCGTAGGTGAACGAAACGAAGATGAGTGTCCTGGCCCTGTTAACGGTGGTTTGTTTTCAGCGATGTTAGAGAGAGGAGACGTTAAAGGAGTTTTCTGCGGCCATGATCATATAAACACCTATTGCGGAAACTATTATGGGATTATGCTTGGATATGCAGGGAATACAGGTTTCGGTACATACGGTCTTACGGGTGCTGAGAGGAATAGACTTCGCGGAGCCAGAGTATTTAATTTAGATGAAAATAAGGAAGGGGTTCTAGTAGAAACCCATATGGTTTTTGCTAAAGACTATGCAATAGATTTAACAGCGAACGATCAAAGCATGGACCCTTTACCATTAAGTGATAAAAAATAGTAAAAAGTTTAACAAGATTAATGGAAAACACCGCTGATAAAAGTTTCATTAAATGATGTTCGATTATATGTTAGTATTGCTTGCAAGACCCATGAAAGGAGGGGAATTCTAAGAATCTGCTGTTTCGCAAATAAACCCGTTCGTTTCGCAAATAAACATGCACTTCTTAATTCTCCAACTGTTATAAAGTTTGCTTTTTCACAAGAATTTAGGGAAACATGGGGACGGTTCTTCATTTTATCGAAAAACTTTAGGGCTCAGTCCCGCTACATTAGGCAGCGGGATTGAACCTTATTTTTTTTGAGCCAAAAAGTCGGGGATTAATTCAATTACGACAAACATACGCTCTAAGAAAGCTGGTTTAAGGGGGCTGCCGAACCAATGAAAATAGATTAATAAGTGGGAATCAGTGTCCTAGCCCCATAATGTATAAAATTGGCGTAATATTCATAAAGTTATTTAAGCGGTCATTCTTTAATGGAAAGTATGTCATAAGGGGGGATTGGAATGAAATATACAAAATCTATTATAAGTGGACTAATTGCGATTGTAATTGTAGTACTTATCTTTTTTTCGGGTACCACGGTAGCATCTGGGAATCGCGGAGTTCTTTTGCAATTAGGTGCTGTTAAACCGACTATTTTAACAGAAGGATTTCATTTTAAGTTTCCGTTTATTCAAACAGTTCAACAGATTGAAGTCCGGGTACAAAAAGAAGAAAGTACCCAGACGGCTGCTTCAAAGGATCTTCAAATGGTCACCACAAAGGTAGCCGTCAACTATTCTGTTGATGCAGGAGCTGTGAATAAGTTATATCAAGAGATAGGATTGGATTATCGTTCCCGAATCGTGGAACCAGCGATTGCAGAATCTCTAAAAGCGATAACAGCACAGTACACAGCTGAAGAATTAATTTCCAAACGTCCAGAAGTATCAGCAAAAGTGAAAGATATGCTTGCAAGTAAATTAACAAAATATTATATGATGCTAGAAGATATCAATATCAAAGAATTTGCTTTTAGTGAAGAATTCAATAAAGCCATTGAATCCAAACAAACGGCTGAACAAAATGCTTTAAGAGCACAAAGGGATTTAGAAAGAATCAAAATTGAAGCGGAGCAGAAAATCGCTCAGGCAGGTGCAGAAGCAGAAGCGTTAAGATTGAAAAAGCAAGAAGTAACGGCCGACTTAATTCAATTAAAACAAATTGAAGTCCAGGAAAAGGCATTGGAAAAATGGGATGGCCATCTGCCAAGTGTAACAGGTGGAGCCACTCCTTTTATTGATGTGAATGGACTTAAAAAAGAATAATGACCTTGTTGGGACAAGGAGCCTGTCCCCATGGTCTTTTTGCTTACCTAATAATGGATCTACCTTCATACAAGAAACCTGACCAATAATCTTGCCCATTTAACAAAGGAAGATCAAGCATTTCACTGTTTCTTGAAATGCTTGTTCCTTTTATCATTTACATACCCTCATTTATTATCGCAAGGATCTGATGGTCTGCCCATTGCCCATTTATCTTGATATTTTTCCGAGCAATACCTTCTTGACGAAAGCCCGATTTTTCCAGGACCCTGATGGAACCCAAGTTATCCGGCTTAACACCAGCTTCTAATCTATGCAGCTTTAGCTCAGTAAAAGCATAATTAACGATTAACCTGATTGTTTCTGTCATATATCCTTTTCCATTATGCGCTTTGTCAAGGACGTAGCCAACGACACAACTCTGCGCCGGACCACGCTCCACCTTAAACAAACCAATATTTCCAATTAACTCTTCACTTTCATTTAGAAAAATTCCAAATGAATAAGACTGATCCTGGTTCATATTTTTCTGGTTCGTTTTAATCCGCTCCAGTTGCCCTTCTAATGTATAAAAAGCTTCCTCACGATCGATGGAATACTCTGCAAAAAACACGCGATTTCTGACTTCTAATTGGAAGCTTTTTTCTGCATCCACACTTTCAAGTGGTTTAAGAAAAACCCTGCTGCCCTCTAGCTTCATTTGTACATTCTCCTTCTTCACTCGTACTTTTGTTAAAATAACCTAAATTTTCTTTATACTAATTTTACTCTATCATTTTTTACTCTATCAAATTTTACATAAGAGTATTTCTCCCTGGAAGCGCTCCGCTCTCCGTGGTTCCAATACTTACTCGAAGCGCTCCAGTCCATGCACCGCTAAACGGCCGTTCATTCTCAGTGACTGGTACTACCCGACCACCCTGACGGTAGACGTCACCCTTCTCATTTTTTATTATAATTTATAGATGCTAACCAGGTAAGTTGAACAAAAGTACAGATGTGATAAAATGTTGGAATATTAAAAATATCGGAGGGCGAAAACTTGATAAATTACAATGGAAAGAAATTTGTTTCGGTTGAAAATACAGCAAACGGAGAGGTTTCCTCCAAAACATTTTTTGATTACAAACAAGATGGGAACATCATTTCAGCAACGTATAGTGGAGGAGAAATTTTAAAAGGAATACTAATAGGAATTGTAGAGGAAAATGGCTGTTTAACGTTTAGATATAACCATGTTAACGTAAGAAACGAAATTAGGGGCGGTCAATGTTACTCAACTCCAGTCACTCTGCCAGATGGAAGAATTAGATTACATGAGAGATGGAAATGGACAGATACTGACCAAAGTGAGGGAGAATCCATTATAGAAGAACTTAAATAAGCACCCTATTCAACGGGTGCAAGAGTTTAACACGGGGTTGCTGCGGCAATCTTTTTTCTTACTCAGCAAACGAAGTCGAAAAAAGTGGTAATATAGGATAAAAAAGAGGTTTTTCTATGGTGATTCAATCAAATATGACTTCAAAGGCTATAAGCGACGTGTGGGAAGATACAGTAGAGGTGTTTCAAAACTACCATGTTCCAATTACAGAAAAAACATTACAAGTATTAGTTAACGACACTATTCTTCAAGTATTATTAACTGAATTAAATAATGTAGTAGGAAGCTCCAAGGCAACTTGCATAGAAGGTGGCTGACAAATGCCAACTAAAAGGGAGTAGGTTACTCCTCTAGTGCTTACCTTCTTCAAGTAAGAGGTGAGTTTACTTTAATAAAGAAACTGTTAGTTTCGAAAATAAATTCATTTCCCCTGCCAATACCTCTTTTGCTTCAAGACTATACGGTTCAAGTCCTTCCCCCATCTAAAAAATCTATCCATCTTTGAAAAGTTCCAGAACGAGTATGGAACTTTTTTCAATGCGATTGAAATGAAAGTAATGCAAAAGCACCGTCCTCGTGCTTCACTTTTCCAATAATATGACTTTTCGCTGCTCGAACATGACTTAAGAAATGACTTTTATCACTATATAGTGTGTTCTGGGAGAATTAAACTAAATTTTGCTGGGGAATGTTCTAGGTCTGAGGTTGTAGACAATATTACATCAACTGCCCGATGTTGATGACAAAATGGAAAACTTATAATAAACAGGTAGGATTATCCAGGGGACAAGGCTAAACCACGAAAAAACAAGGGAATGGAAGAAAAGAGTACATATTATCGGAGGGAAGAGTGTAATGAAATCATGGATTAAATTTTCACTAAAGAACGCAGGGGTTATTTTTATTGCCATGTTAATGGTGATTGCCGGGGGGATTTATTCAGTCAGAACGATGAAGATGGAATCCATGCCTAATGTCGACATTCCATATATTGTCGTCCAGGTTCCCTATATTGGAGCTACTCCTGATCAAGGACTTGAGGATATTGGCAAGCCTTTAGAAACAACCTTGTCGGGCATAAAGAAACTAGATAATTTATATATTGAAGCACACAGTAATGCGGTGGTTGGCATTCTTGAATTTGACATGAGCAAGGATATGGACGAAGCGGAAAAGGATGTTACAACTGCTGTCGCTTCCATGAAGCTGCCTGCAGGGGCAGAAAAGCCTGCCATTCTAAAGGACGGTCCTTCTGCCATGCCCGTATTTTCGTTTGCTCTTTCATCGGAAACAGCGGGTCAATCCGATCTGACACAATACATCAATGAGCGGATCAAGCCGGCAATAACAGGCATTGATGGGGCCGGAAGCATTGATATTTCGGGTGAGACTGAAAAGGAAGTGGCGATCAAACTCGATCCGGAAAAAATGAAGCAGCATGGAATGACGTATGAGACAGTCAAGCAAACGCTGTTAGCACACAATTTTTCATTCCCGGCAGGGCAGGTAAATGTGGAAGATAAAACATTCAATGTGCAAGCGGACTTCAAGCTGGGTTCAGTAGAGGATGTTAAAAAGATTCAAATTTTGGCTCAAGGACCTGCTGGGGTTGAACAAGTGAGCTTGTCGGAGATCGCTGGTATTTCTTATAGTAACAAAAAGGAAACGGTCTTCACTCGCTTGAATGAAAAGCCAGCCGTTCTGGTAGAAATGTTAGCACAGCCCGGCTCTAATACCGTTGAAGTGGTGGAGCAGGCAAAGGAAAAGCTGGATGCATTAGATCTTCCTGCCGGCTATAAATTAACGAAATTATATGATACATCGAAAGAAGTAAAAACATCTGTTGATGGGATGATGCGGGAAGTATTGCTTGGTACATTGTTTGCTGTGATTGTCACGTTCTTATTCCTTCGTAATATAAGAGCAACGATTGTCGCCGTTCTTTCCATTCCTTTATCGATATTAGCCTCGATGATTACATTGAAATATTTTGGCTATAGCTTAAACATGATGACCCTTGCTGGAATTGCTGTCGCCGTCGGCCGGGTCATTGATGATTCAATTGTTGTTATTGAAAATATTTACCGTCGAACCTTATCTAGCCCAAAACGTGATGAGAGAATGGTTCTTACGGCAGCGAAAGAAGTGGGAGGCGCGATTACCTCTTCCACCCTTACGACCATTGCTGTCTTCGGGCCGCTTTCCTTCGTACCAGGGATCATTGGCCGTTTTTTTGCTCCGTTTGGGATAACGGTTATCGTAGCACTCGCGTTTTCTCTGATCGTTTCGTTAACCGTTGTGCCGTTATTGGCAAAACTATTTTTACTGCGAATTAAACATCAAGAGGTGAAAGAAACATTTTTTGAAAAAGCCTATAAGCATGTATTATCATGGGTTTTAAATAAACGGGCGGTTACGATTGTTCTAGCGATTATCTTATTTGCCGGTTCATTGGCATTAGTTCCAAGGATCCCGCAGAATTTTTTACCGCAGGAAAAGGCTGTCTCCTATCGTTTAACAGGTGATTTTCCAGCCGGAACATCATTAGAAAAAGCAAACGAGATTGCCGTTAAAGTAGAAGACATTTTGAAAAATGAAAAGGATATTAAACATACGCAGACAATTGTGAATGGGGAACATATTCGTTTTTCGATTGATTTAAAGGATGACGTCACGAAAGGGCAAACAAGTAATTTTGAAAAAAGTGTAAGATCAAAGGTTGAGAAACTTGACGATCAAATGCAGGTAGCCCTTTCTCCGGTTGGGATTGTCGGAACATCTGGCTTAGCGTTAATGGTTGAAGGCGGTAATGTTAGTGATTTAGAGACAGCTGGGAAACTGATTACCGATAAAATTAAAAATATTGATGGCTTAGAAAATGTGGAATCCAACCTCTCTGGAGTGAAGGAACAGCTCCAATTGAAAATAGATGATCAACAAGCGGCAGAAAAAGGATTAAGTCCGATCATGATTGCGGGCTATGTGAGAGAGCTTATTTCTGGTGATCATGTCGCTGAGATGCAGGTAGAAGGAAAAACAACGAGTGTCAATTTGTCATTGAATAGCACTTCCATCAACACAATAAATGACATTATGAGTCAAAAAATGACCAATCCGATGGGGCAGCAAGTAAGCCTTTCAGAAGTGGCCACCCTAAAAAAAGTACCAAGTCCGTCCGCTTTGTATCGTTTAAATCAGCAGCCATATGTGCAGATTACAGGCCGGATTACGACGGATAATTCTTCCGGCGTGCAGGCAGAGGTCGATAAACGACTGAAAACCTTAGATTTACCAAAAGGGGTAAGCTATCATTCAGAGGGTCAAGCGCAAGCGATGAATGAAGGGTTTACCAATATGATGCTTGCCATGGCCGTTGCGGTTGTTCTTGTGTTTATTGTGATGCTTATCGCATTTGGGAATACGTTAATGCCAGTAGCCATCCTAACCTCGTTGCCATTCTTATTTTCAGGCGGATTACTAGGATTATATCTTACGAATCAAGCACTTGGGATGCCGGCTTTAGTTGGGTTTCTGATGTTAATCGGTATTGTTGTCACTAATGCGATTGTCTTGATGGAGCGAGTGAAGCAGAATGAGAAGAAGGGCATGGAGACCAAAGCAGCCTTACTTGAAGCTGGAAAAACCCGTCTTCGTCCGATTCTCATGACGGCACTCGCAACAATCGGTGCATTATTACCATTAGCCCTCTCCAGTGAAGGCGGATTAATTTCAAGATCGCTGGCGATTGTTGTTATTTCAGGACTGTTGACATCTACGCTATTAACCTTGGTGATTGTACCAACTACGTATCATGTATTGAAATCAGCAAAAGTGCGCTTATCTAAGAAAACTATTGATAAAATAACTGAAAAGGAATCAGCGTAAAGTTACAGAGGTGAAGCGTGGGGACCTGTTCTTGTACCTAAATATCGCTGGCTGTCAAGCCGCGATATTCAGGGGAAAGCATGGGGACGGTTCCTTTTCATTCAACCACTACAATGATTGATTCAGAAGTTAAATAAAGAAATCTGAACTAAAATAATAACTTGTCATGAAAGCCTTCTTTATGTAGAGGGCTTTTCTTATTGGATATTTTTTAAAAACATGTCCTTGTTGGGCTAGTAGAAGTTGTTCCTATCTTTTCGAATAAAAAAAGTTTTTATTACTAGATTTCTTTCACCAAGTTTTCACCATTCCCCATTAGAATTCATTACATCAAGTAATGAAAGGAGGAAAACGAGATGAATAAGAAAATGAAAAAAGGTATTTTCTGGGGCGTCGTCATTGCTTCAAGCGTTTTGGTGATAAACATACTCCACGGTCTATTTGCAGGGAATAGGGATTTTGCTAGAAGACCACATGGACATGGTCCAGGTGAAATGGGACCAGGAGGCGCATTCGGCCCGCACCAAATGATGGTTGGCCATCATCATGAGGGTGGATTCCCATGGCTGTTCCTTTTTATTGGACTAGCTGTCCTATTTTTCCTAATCAGATGGCTTAGAAAGAAAGCAAAGACTTCTTCGATGAAACAGTTTATTGATACTTCCCTTGTAAGTTCACATATACCGGTAAATAACCAAAATGCTAGTCTTTTAGATCAGTGGGAAAAAAATTTAATGAAAAAAAAGGAGAATGAGTAACATGGGTATTTTTAAACGAATGAAGACCATTACGATGGCTGAAATAAATGGCCTCCTAGACGGTATTGAAAATCCGATTGCGATGTTAAATGAATATTCAAGAGAAATGGAGCAAGAAATTTTAAAAGGACAGAAAGCATTAGCCCGGCAAATTTTTGTCGAAAAAAAACAGGCTACTCTCATTTTGGAAACGAAAGCATTAGTAGACAAGAGAATTCGCCAGGCCAAACTGGCGATCGACCAAGGGGAAGAGGCGATAGCGAAATTGGCCGTGCAAGAGAAGCTTATCCAGGAGAGGCAATTAACTCTCTATCAGGAGCAGTATGAGGCGATTGTTGAGCAGACCCAAATCCTCACCGAAAAATTGGACCAGTTGAAGGATACGTATAACCAAATGCAGCATAAAAAAATCTTATTAGCTTCACGTGCCAATGTCGCTCAGTCAATGAAGCAAATTCAGAATGCAACAGTTTCTTTCCAAACAGACAATATTGTCAGAGGTGTTGCTCGTGCCGAAGAGCGGATTTTATTAATGGAAGCAGAAGTTCAGGCGGGAAATCAATTTTCTACTCCATTAGCACAGTTTGATGCGGCAACTAGTGACTATGTCAATGAGGAAGAGCTAAATAAGGAACTTGAAAAGCTAAAGAATGAGAAAGTGATTTTAGTAGAGTCGTAATGAAGAGAAGGGAAGCATCGCTAGGCAGGCTGGTGCTTCTTTTTCTGTGCCTGAAAGTTCACTATCAGGCATTAGTGAAACTACACCTCTGTCTTCACTCATCAGCGAGTTTCTTAAGTAAACCTTAAGCGTTCTAAGGTAAGATTCAAGCTGCTAGGGATTTCTAGCGATAGTTGATCTTGATGATGTAGCCAGAATCTTTATTTTGGATTTTCTAAAGGAGTCTTAACAAATGAATATATTATTAGCTGAAGATGAAGCCACGCTAGGTGAATTAGTTGTTTATATGTTAAAGAAGAAGGCAGGCTATAAGGTTGAGTGGGTATTGGATGGGGAGGATGCTTACTATTATGCGGCCTCTTCTCACTATGACGTGATCATCATGGACTGGATGATGCCGAATGCAACTGGAGTGGATGTTTGCCGCAAGTTGCGAAAACAGGGCTACTCGGGCGCTATTTTAATGTTAACTGCCAAGGATACCGTTCAAGACCGTATCGAAGGATTGGACTCGGGTGCGGATGATTACCTGATCAAACCATTTGAAATTGATGAGCTTCTGGCTCGGCTGCGCGCACTTTCACGCCGGAACTATGCCCCGATTTTAGAAGAAGAGGTCATGATCCAAGAGTTGGTCTTGAATCGAATGAGTAACACCGTTAGGTTGGGGAGTGACTATGTCCAACTGAGTCCCCGTGAATTTCAGCTTTTCGATTTATTGGTGCAAAATAAAGGTCAGGTAATTCCACGAGAAGTAATTCTTGAGCGAATCTGGGGCTTTGACTCGGATGTCGCGCTGAAAACGATTGATGCCACCATAAAATTAATTCGGAAGAAATTACAACTGTTCAGCAAGCAAGATCTCCTTCACAGTATAAGAGGGGTGGGCTATAAAGTTGACTAATATCCTTCGCTCATTCCTTCGTTCGTTTACCAGCTTTGGTGAAAAGGATATTTTTAAAAGTACTCAAGGCCGGTTGACCCGTATATATAGCAGCTTACTTATTCTTTTTCTCATTCTTTTTATTGTCATCGTGTATACCGTGCTTTATGTCGTGATAGTAAGGAATCAGGAACAGGAGCTTCAAACATTAGTGAAGCAGGAAGCAAGTTTTATAGAGGAGTATTTGCAGCAAAATGAATCCAGCACCATGTATAGTGTGGAAAATCAAGAAGTGGTGTTTGCCGGTGTGAATCAATTCTTTTATTATGTCGTGAATGGGAAGGGAGAAATCCTGATGGGCAATGAAGCGAATCAGCGCTTGCGGCCCAATTTACTCCGTCTTCTGAACAGCTATCAATCTAATGGGGAAGTGCATAAAGAAACTGTAAACATTGAGAGTAATCCAATTAGAAGAGGAAACAAAAGAGAATTTCACCCGCCTGAGTCGGAGCAGGATCTTCGTCTGATGATTGCCAGCCACCCCATTTATGTGAAGGGTCAAATGATTGGACAGCTGTATATTGGAAAAGACATCTCGTTTGCTTATCATTTATTTCATTGGTTTCTCATGATCCTAGCCATTTTAGGTGCCATATTTATCGGAATCGCGATCTTTATTAGTGTAATCATGTCAAAAAGAGCAATGATCCCCATTCATAAAGCTTTTACAAGACAACATGAATTTGTGGCCGATGCCTCTCATGAATTACGGACACCCTTAAGTGTGCTGCTGTCGTCTGTTGATGCAATGGAGATGACACTTGAACCCCAAAAGGAGGACTTTTCTGTGAGGATGCTTTCAACTATGAGACAGGAGGTGAAGCGGATGACCCACTTGGTTAGCGATTTATTGACCTTAGCTCGTTCCGATTCAAATATCATCGAGCTTAAAAAGGAAACAGTTGATTTTCGCCCTCATGCAGAAAAAACGCTGGAATCCGTTCGGCCTCTAGCAGTCGCTAAGCAAATTTCACTTAGTCTTGAAGCCCCTGCTAAACTGCTGGCGGTTGGAGATGTGCAACGGTTATCACAGCTTTTATATATTCTTTTAGACAACGCTATTAAATACACGCCAAATGGAGGGGAGGTCAAATTGTTCCTTACAGGAGAAGGAGGGCAACTGGGCATTGCGGTTCAGGATACCGGAATTGGCATTAAACAGGATGATTATGTGCACATTTTTGAACGGTTTTACCGATCAGACAAATCGCGCTCACGGCAAATGGGCGGACACGGATTGGGACTCTCCATCGCCAAATGGATTGTCGACATCCATAAAGGAACCATTAAAGTAATCAGTGAAATCGAGAAGGGAAGCACGTTTATTGTAAGGATTCCCCAGTGAAGCGGGGAGCAGAACGAAGGTGAACTCACCACCTTGCACCAATTATTATAGTAGGAAGTTGGCAAAAGGGCAGGGTGGTGGGTATATAGGGGTTTCTTTGAATTTCCAGCTCAGATGTAGTAGCGTTCTATGTAGGGGTTTCGCTGAATATTCATCTCAAACATCGATGTAAAAGCAATCTACGTAGTGTTTTCAAAATCTCCGCACCCAAAGTCCACGCTGCATAACATTTACGTCGCACTTTAATCCAATTAATTGTGTCATACTCATCTGGATTAGTTTGATGCTGGCATTGATTTAGTTTTTGGTCACCATTCACTTGATGAAGACCATTTTGCTAGTATTCGTTCAGAGTTTGGTCTTCAATAGCTTGATGAAGATCATTTTGCTAGAATTCGTTCAGAGTTTTGGTCTTCAATAGCTCGATGAAGACCATTTTGCTAGAATTCGTTCAGAGTTTTGGTCTTCAATAGCTCGATGAAGACCATTTTGCTAGAATTCGTTCAGAGTTTTGGTCTTCAATAGCTCGATGAAGACCATTTTGCTAGAATTCGTTCAGA
>Ga0213822_1000555_pt1 | contig 28020 bp, 29 predicted proteins | sample MC6MC0908MG_FD_179872 | JGI IMG/M metagenome (GOLD analysis project Ga0213822, IMG submission 179872) | Enriched soil aggregate microbial communities from Iowa State University, Ames, United States - MC6-MC0908-MG | ecosystem: Environmental > Terrestrial > Soil > Unclassified | place: USA: Iowa...
GCTTCGGCGCTTCCAGCGGCTCGCGCTTGAGCTGCTCGTTGAGCATGTCCAGGTGGTTCTCGTACACATGGGCATCGCCGATGAAGTAGGTGAACCAGCGCGGCGTATAACCGGTCAGACGGCCGAAGAGCGACAGCAGCGCCGCGCCTTCGGTGAGGTTGAACGGCGTGCCCTTAACGTTCCTGCGACACCTTTTTTGCACCAGCAGCCTTAGTACGTGGGCTGCACTGGCGAATGCCATATGTGCATTTACAATTATGCACATTTCGCAACGAGCTGTCTACATTTCTCTATATAAGTCAGCGTGTTAGGTCGCTTAGGTCGCAGCTCGTCTGGGACTGAGCCGCTTCGCTGGCCGATTTGTATTATCATCGTGCCAGCACTGGACTGCGTGAATGGTAGAAAACATGACAATTGACGTAATGATGAGGGATATCCGAGTCCTCCCTCTGGACAAGATCAAGCTCGACCAAGAGAACGTTCGCTTCGGCAATGACGTAGCGGAAAGCCAGCGTGAAGCCATCAAGCTCATGCTGTCCGACCCGGATGATGCGAAGAAAATTCTTCGCCTTGCCGAGCATATTGTGCAGCACGGCCTTGATCCGACCGAGCTCCAACTCGTGACTCCTGACGACGACGGCAACTTTATTGTCCTAGAAGGCAATCGCCGCCTTACTGCGCTGAAGCTCCTGCAGCGGCCTGACATCTGCCCCGCCGACCGGAGCTACAAAGGCTTCCTCAAAGCTCACAACAACCTATTGAATGGTGTTCCAGAAAACATCCAATGTAGCGTCGTGCCGAATCGCGCCGCAGGCGATGTGTGGGTCGAACTGAAGCACACTGGCGAGAACCGTGGTGTTGGGCGAGTAAGCTGGGACAGTGACATTCGAGATGAACGCAGGGCTCGCACAACAGGTGTTGAGTCCATCGGCCGCCAACTTAGAAACCTTATCATCGACAACCCTAATTATTTCTCTCCTAAAGCAGCTCTCGACTGCAAAGAAATTGATGTAACTACCCTTACTCGTCTTTTCCAGTCGACCGCAGGCCAGAAGACGTTCCGCCTTAAGGTCGAAAATAGAATACTGACACCCATGCATCCGCTGGCATACATCGCGCCTGCTGTTGAGTTTGTACTCGACATGTTCGTATCTCATGGGTACAACGTAAACAATGTTCGGGGCGACACTGACCGCAATAAAATGCTGGGCCATATCCCTCCCGAAATACTTCCTGACAAATTGGCCGAAGCTGCCAAAGGAAAGGGCAACCCAGCTCCGCCTTATGGAACTAAAGGCGGAGACGGCACTAATGGCACCAATGATCATGGCGGAAATGGTGACTATAACGGCCAAGACGGTAAAGTTGGCAACAACCAAGGCGGCGGCACTAATAAGCCAGGTGTGCCAGAAGGCCCACATGGTGGCAGTGATGGCCAAGGTAAACCAGAGCCCGTCAAAGGGACTGGCATTCGGGCCAAACCTCAACAGCGCGCTCGAAAATATCTGATGCCATGGTCGTTGAGTATCTCGAACTCTCGAATTAACGCAATCTATCGAGAACTTCGCACCGAGTTAGTAGTTGAGGACTGCCCCAATGCAACCGCAATTACCTTCCGAGTATTCCTCGAGACTACCTGCGACGACTACATCAGTAAAATGAAAGAAGCAGGGACTCCAATCATACGATGGGATACACAAAAAGAAGTCCGTGGTGGAGTTGAAGGAGATAAACTCACCATTAAGGTGCAAGCCGTTATAAAGCATCTTCAATCAGAAAAACTTGTTGCCACTGGGCCAGCGAAGGCTATATTCAAGCGGGCCGGCTCATTTGACCAGCCTGGCTCGATTGACCACTTCAACCTGTTCGTGCATAGCGCCCATGGTGCCCCTGTGCCATCAGAGCTGAAGGACATTGCAGAGGAATATCGCCCAATGTTCGAGGCCATCTGGAGCTGAACCATTGGAAAATACCTTATTATGTGTTCTCATGTGCAGCTTGATAGGCTGGGATCAGATTCATGGGCGCTTCTAAGGTGTTTTCCACTCCGCTACGCTACCCTGGTGGCAAGGGAAAATTTGCTCACTTCATTAAACGTATGTTCGAAGTGAACAACTTGTTGGACGGCCATTATGCTGAGCCATATGCAGGTGGCGCAGGTGTTGCCTTGGAACTTATGTTCCACGAGTACGCTTCTGTTATCCATATCAACGATCTAGACCCAGCCATTTATGCCTTCTGGCAATCGGTAGTCCATCATACCGACGAGATCAGCAAAGTTATCAATGATACTCCGGTCACAATGGAAAATTGGCACAAGTCCAAAGCCGTGCTGGCCAACCCTCAAGACTGTTCTGTCGTTGATCTCGCCATGGCCACCTTCTTCCTCAATCGCACTAATCGATCTGGAATATTGAAGGCCGGAGTGATTGGCGGACAGGAACAATCAGGCAAATGGAAACTTGATGTACGCTTTAATAAACCCGAACTTATCAAGCGCATCGAACTGATCGGGAAGTTTAAGAATCGCATCAAGATCTATAATGAAGACGCTCTAGGTTTCATTAATAACGTAACCCCCACCCTCCCCAAGAAATCCCTTACCTACCTCGACCCGCCCTACTACATCAAAGGCTCCGGCCTGTATCGAAACTTCTACGTACACGACGACCACGTCAAAATCGCCAAAGCACTTGGCGGCATCGATAGACCGTGGATCGTCTCCTACGACAACGTAGATGAAATCAAAGAGATATATGCCGATTATCGGCAGGATGAATATTTCCTGAGTTACACCGCCCAAGAAAAGAGGAAGGGTTCGGAAGTCATGATTTACGGGCCAGGGATCACAGCCCCAGAGAGTGGACTGAACAGAAAGGCCTCATAGCTCGCCGTGGTAGGCTAGGCCCTGGCGCAGCCGCTCATGCAACGCGCCAGTAGCCACAATCCTGCGAGCTAAACTGCCTCGAGCGGAGTCCGACCGTCCTCAGCGTGGGCGGAGGCCGCCTTCTGCGAAGACTGAACCACTTTTACAAGTTCAGTAATAGCCTTAGAAAGCTGCTCTTTGGCGGCCTTCTCCTTCGCAGCGTCTTCACCTTCACGCTCCGCATCAAGCCGCTTGAATGTCTCGCGAATCTCTTCGCTGAACACGCTGACCGAGACGATGTTCTCCTGCCGGAACCCAACAGGCTCCAGAGGAATGTCACCCGGATAATCGGTTGTGTACACCACTTTGAGGGTGTCCTTGTCCCGATAGCCGCTGACCGTGGGTATGAGCAGAATCTCAAGATTCACACCCGTCACTTCGGTTGGAGCCCCTACATCCATGATGTAGCCGACGTAGACCTTACGATCCTCCATCGTGATCATGACCTCGTTCTTTTCAACGAAGGCTTCCACGAGGGTCGAGCCGATAGGGCTATGATGCGCGGACTCACCCAGCAGGTATGCGGCAATCTCTTCGTCTTTGGTGACTTTCAATTGCCACTTCATGATACGAACGGTGAGGAACTCCCACAGGCTTGGCATGAGGAGCGTTAGCACTCCGGACAGCATCAGGAAGACGGCCACTTGGCTGAACTTCTCGCCAGCTATATCCCAATCTTTGACCAGACGCGACAATATACTCATAAAGTCTGTGTTCACGGGATAGCAGACGGGAGCAGCCGCCCCTGCCTCCTGAGCCCACTTTGGACAGAACATACCCCAGTCATGACACAAGAGCCCGATAAGGGCTGCGGTGAGCATCATGGCTGTCAGGAAGCAGTAAATGCCGTAGCGCCCCACCTGCAGGTACAGCAGCTGACCGTCATAGCGGTGCAGCTTGCAGTAAACCAGAGGGTCTTTCAGGCACACCAGAAAGCCACTCACCAGGAGCGGCAGGAGGAGTAAGAGAGCCATTTATTCCGATTCAGCGTCCGTGTTGACCAGTTTCTTGGCTTTCTCGCGAGAGGAGCGAACCAAGTCTTCGATTTCTTTGACATCCATGGACATACGACCATCCCTCACCACCAGGGAGCCGATGTTCTTGACCGCTTTCATGAAGGCCTCGTCTTCAGCCTTCTTCGCGCTGCTACGATGTCCAATTCGATTGAAAAACATAATTGATTCCAGTGAAAAGGATCGGGGGACTTGCGCCCGGATTATAGCATATTCAGTAAAAGTGCGCTTTTACGGCTTCGGCAAGGCTCCGGCGAAGCTGTTCAGCACAGCCTCAACCTGAGGGGGCACCTCGACCGGATGCTTGGTGTAGGCATTGCTGAGGTGGCCCAGGATCAGGTCGTAGATCCTTCCGCGACTCGCCCGATGAACCAGCAGGTCATGCTGAGCAATGCCCGTGGCGTCGAAGAGGAGATCGACTTGAATTTCGTCCTCCGTCCGCATGATCACCCGCCACATGAAGCGGGGCAGGCTTTTGTACAACGTGTCATGCAGAGGAATACCCAACGCAGGGTATTCAGCACGAGCCGACGCTTTATAGTCACTGGCGTTGGTCAGGAAAATATCCCACTCAACACGCGGGACGTCACTGTCGGCACGGAACTCCTCGATCAACGTATCCAGCCACAAGATCGCAGAATGAATCTCCGCGTAGGGGATTCGGATCTTGTGATAGAGCGGGATCATGACGAAGCGGTTATGGATATCCGCAAACATCTCACCCGGCCACGACGTCTTGAGCATCGTCATGTCGCTGGAGTGAGATGGGCCAGCCATACTCGACGAACACCAAGTCATTCGAGCAAATGGCCCAGCCTGATCGTCATGCGCGTACAGCCTGTCGATTCGTGCTGCTCGCAGCTGAAAACCTGTAGTCCGCTGAGGCAACGCAGGCCCGTCGCTGAGGGAGTAGCCCGTGATGGCCACGGCGTGCAATCCAACAAAGGAGAACCGATCATCTCCCTCATACTCCCTGAGCGCGAACGCAAGCACACAGGGAATTTTGCCTTTGAGGAAAGCGTATGCCACGCCGTTGAGGGTGTGGCGATCCATGGTACTGATGACCATCGGCTCTAGCTCAAGCTTTCGAACGGCTGCAGCCATCTGGCTCGCTGTAAGTCCGTTGTTCGGGAAAGCACGAGCACTGGCAAGGACAAGGTTCTCAGGCATGTGCTCTGCAGCCCAGTCGGTGATCACAACCGGAGGCGGAATCTGATGCTGAAACAGTTTCCCAGTGCCCTGGAAGCATGACCACAGGGCACTGGTAGCGCATGCCGCGACCACGGTGTCCTGTTCCTGGTAGGCCAGGCTTTGAACCTCGAGCCTCAGGCCGAAGAGGTGTACCTCATAGGTTCGCAGGCTTGGGAAGTGACGTCGCCCGCCGTCAGACGGATAAGTCCGTAGGCAGGTACGACCGATGATCGACTGCGGCAGGGGCTTTACGACAACGAAGCCGAGATAGGCGGCGCTGAGCTCTTGCTCGCTGATCCCACCCTTGGCAGTTATGCAGCCGTCGAAATCTTCTGAGCTGAAGGCCATATCGAAAAAATGCAGTCGATGCGTCTGCCGCTCATAGGAGCGGAAGCATCGATCATAATAGGCCGCGTAATCCTCAAGGTAGTCCTTATCGATGTACTCGGTCTCGACGACTATCGTCTTGGCTTTGAGCTCTTTGAAGTATTCTTCGAAGTAGTTTCGATGAATTTTCCGACCAATCTGACCATGAGATGCGCCGGCAGAGCCGTTAGCAAAGCACTGGATCAGGTTCGAAATAGTGTAAGGGTGGACTGCAAACGCCAAAGATCACCTGCCAATATCAAGCCAGGGTAATTGGACGATTCAGCTCCTCAGGGGGGATGACGCTAGCCCTGTTGAATTCCTCGATCACGCCACGAGCGAACGCAGCGGCCTCAGCCAGCTGACGACCGGCATGCTCAGATTGAAACCAACGAGCTACAGCCTCACGGTCTGCAGCAGACACAGGTTGTGCGGGCACGAAGGCAACCAACTGATTATTGACCATGGCAATCAACCGTCTAAAAAGGATTTCAGGGTTCACGGTAGCGTATCACTGTACGTTGCGAACCAACAAGTCAACCCCACATGCTAGCTAAGTAACAGGCAGGGTAAATCTGACGAATGGCGTGCGGAGACTAGAACAAAAAGCAAAATGCCGCCATGATTTTTTTCGTCATCCGACCAGCTACCGCTTACAAAATGTATCGACCGTCGCAGGCCACGCTTGAGACGGCTCACCATCACCGCTCTCGCACTTCTAAAGACCACGCTCGTAGGAAAAATGCTCCCAGAATTGCTCGGACGCAGGCTCAACCTTCTCTCCGCGTAGTGAACCCATTTGGGAACATTAGGGGTGAAAATCAAGGCTAATGAGCCTTTGAGGGATCATTAGAGGTCTGGCTTGGCCCTCCGGGCACGGCTGTCGTGAACCAAACCCGCCTATGCCGGTTTTGGCCCTTCGGGCGTCAATCCTCAAGCCTTTGGCCCATCGTGGGCCGGCGCGCTCTGCTTGCTCGTTTGCCCACAAAGATTAGGTGTCGCTTCTGAAGATGCTGAATGAAAAGCATGTGTTTCGAAGTGAGACGGGGCCCTATAGAGGCCTGGGAGACAAGCGCTGAGGCAGCGCTCGACACCTGCCCTAAAAATTAAATCGGATTCCTTGCTCGAAGGTGAATGGCGGTTCGAAGACACTGGCCTCGCAATCCCAATCAACCGAAACGCAGAGGTATTCCATGTTAAAAAAAGCCACATCCATCGCCTGGCAAGCAGGCAAAGACTCCTATCACTTGCAGCAGGCTCGCCTGAAATACTCTGAGCCCGACTACCTGAACGCGCTTGCCCAGGCGATCCAGGACGCGAAGCCGAACACTTGCTTCCGTGACGCTATGCGTCAAGCCATCACCGTCGACGATTACACTGTCGGCGTACTCGGCGGCCAGGAGCTGGGCAGGCGTACTCGGGAAATCCTCGAAGCGCAGCCTGAAGCGATTCCGGCCTTGTAACCAAAGACGGTGAAGACAAATGCACGACAAGGGAACCCAGAAGCTCGCTGACGGAGAGCTGGCTCGAAAGAGCCGCGCCGTCCAGAGCCTCAGAGAAATCCTTGGCCTTGATGAGGGCGCCTACCAGGCGCACCTCGACAGCCTGAATGAAGCTGAGCGAGCAACCTACGAAACCGAGCTCAAAGAGTACATTGAGACTTGCACGATCATGTCCGGTGAGTACCTACAGTGGGCGAGCCAACTACTGCTCGCCGCTCCAGAGAGCGTAGAGTCGGAAAGCAGCAACCAGTCGAGCCTAATTGCACCACTGGGCGCCATTCTGCTGAACGCCCTGGAGAAGAACAATGGCTTAGCAGTTCCGCAGCATCTTCGTAGCGCAGCGGCCCAGATTGAGAAGTTAGTCGACGCCAAACGCCGGTTCCTCACTGAGCTGCAGAGGCACCTGCGTGACGACGAGAGGGAGCTTTATGGCGGCTTGCTGGAAGTTTGCGATCCCTTGCTCTGCTCGATGCCAGACCTCAAGCTTTATGAGACATACCAGAACCTCATCACGGCTTGGAAGCTCCTATCACAGCTTCTGATTAGGCCTCAGAGCGGTGCTTCTGATCACAAGGTCGAAGCCGCAGCCAACAAAGCGCATAAACGTACCACCGAGCTTTCCAGCAACGCACTGCGCCCCCTGCTTGATGCTGCAGCAACCCCGAAAAAGGATTCGCTTGCTGCAAGGCTGCTGCTGGCCAGCATGGTGAACCGCTCTCACTGGGAACTTCTTGAATACGAGCGCTTGGAACAGATAGCCACCCTGAGCCTTTCCAAGCTAGTCCGTGGCCTTAAGCAGAAAGGGAACCAACGCATCCCTGCCCGCCTTGAAAAAGCAGCTTTCAAGGACTGGCTGATAATGCAGTTCTCCCAAGATAAATTCCCCGGTGAAGAAGCCTGGCGCCCCCTGAAACCAAAGCATCTGGAACGTTTCTACTTCCAAGCAACGTGGGTGCTGGAGTGGGAAAAGCTGGATTTCGTGGAGCACCGAGAGAAGGAAACCGATCTGCTCAACATGTGCACGCTGCACCTTGCTTGGAGCTACTGCACTCGAGAGAAGCATGACCTCAGAGTGCCAGACGTCAAAGACCTTGACCTGGTGAATGGCCGCGAGATCGAGACCGATGAGCAGGTGCCTTTGACTCGGATTATGTACCAACAACGGCAGCTAAACACGATGCTCCGGAGCCACCAACACTTCCAGCTCAACCCGCAAAAACTGGAGACGTACACCAAATGCAACAGGGATTGTCGGCGTCAACAAATGCACTACATACGCTCGAATCTGCACAACCTTTCCCTGGCGCAGTGGAAAAGCCTTACTCACACAGCATTGGAGCGGCTTGATCCAATGCTGCGAAGGCACTGCAGGCTTTGATGCCCATCCTGCGGGTGATACCGCTGCCCGCCGGCAAATCCCGAGAAAGAATGAGGCCAGAAACGTGTATCAGAAAGACCACACCCCTCACGAAAAACCAATCGAAAAGCTAAACGAGCACGGGAAGCGAGAAAAAAACCCGAACAAGATTACGATCAACCAACACGTCATCCCCCAAGAACATCTGAGGCAATGGTTAGGCGGTGAAAATCTGCTTACGATCATTGACAAGTTGAGCGGCGAACCCTTGAAGCGCGCGCCTAAGGACTCGTTTGTTGTTTCCCGCCTCTGGGATCAGCCTGCTGAGCAAGGCATGATCAAAACGAACGAGGACAATTACCAGGAGCAGCTGACGTTACTCAGACTGACCGGAAGCATCGCTCGCTCTCCTTGGATCACAGAATACTTCGTGATGCTAGCAGCCAGAGCATATATCGCCGCCAAGCACAGGCCGACTTACGCCTCTTGCATGACAATGACAACCATCACGCCATCCCAAGCTGAGCTTGAGGAGGAGGAGGTTAGTCACGTTCACGCAAGGGCTCGAGTTTTCGATGGCGTGGGGAACACCCATGCCATGGCTCGTCACATTGTGTCGCTGGCACTCACGTCGTACTTCATCCAGGGCAGAGAATTGCTGAGTGAGGCTGTATGGGTGCCCTACTCCATCGACGGAGTAAAATTCATCCTGCCAGATTCGAATGTGAGCCTGTTCAATGCACGCTTCCTTGCGCTACCGGTGAGCCCTGACCTGGTGTTGCTGGAGCAGAATCTGCTCACCCAGCTTCAAGAAGCTCAACTCCTCACGCCGGAGTACCTGAACGAGCGCTTCCTTGAGTCGTCGGTTCGCTTCTACGTTGCCCCCAAGTGAGCCCTGTTCAAGGCCATGCAAACATCGCCCGCAGCCAGAAAAGATAAAAACTGGCTGCACCAGTGTAATAAGACTGGTTGACTAAGCGCGTGGTCGCACTACGTCAGCGATCACTCGAGATCGAGACGGAGATGACCTGGTACACCGAAACAAGGAGGTCGAGATGCAGGTGCTCAGCTTAACGCAGGCGAGAAGGCGCTTCAGGCGGCTCATGAGGCTCCTGCAGGAAGGCCATTCATTCGTGCTCACCAAGAATGGAAGACCCGTCTGCAAGCTTGAACCGCCTCAAGCCAAGTGACTGAAGGAATTAGCGAAGATCTACCACTTTTTGAAATTCCGCGCCGCTTTCTTCTTCGCTTTGGCAACAAAATCCTTCGCTGCTGAGACTTCCTTATTTAGGCTCGGGAGGCTTTCAAATGCCTCATAAAAGCCTGGGAATTTCCGCCGATCAGGATGATCGCCGGGCAAACCGACAAGGGGATTTCTAGCGGACTTATAGCGCTTGTGCAGCCAGATATACTTTTCCAGCACCCCTGGATTTTTGCTTTTAAGCCCATCTTCAACTAGCCCAGCAATGGTGCCGAGATACCCCGGATAAATCTCGTAATCACCAGAAATGGTGTTTACCACGGTTTTCGATGAGATGTAGTCGAAATACCAGAAATCATCCTTTTTGTCCCGTTTCAGGTATTTTTTAACCGTTTTTATGACCGAATCAGAAGACTTCTTCATGAGGTCATCGAATACCTCTGGGTCGAGTATGACGCGAGGCCACTTTGCAACCTGAGACTCAAGCTGATAGGCCCGAATCATCGCAGGCCCCATTAGTTCTTTATCCGTATGAAGCAGGTCTCCGTATGTCAACCCTCCACGGATGAGATATCCGCGAGCTGTGATTCTCACCAAAATGAGACTCAGCTTATTAACCATCTCAAACAAGGCGTCCGCCGTCTTGAGCCTATAAGATAATACAAGGCAGTCCGAAAATTGCGTAGCGTGAAAATCAGACTTATTACCAATATTTGCAGTTTCTGTTGCGTCGGCGATGGCCCGAACCAAACCATTTAATATTTTATTGTCACTGACCGACTTCTCAACAAGCTCTTTGAAACCTAGAAAGTCAATAAACAGTGTAAGGCGTTTTTCGTATACTGCTGTATCACTCATATCCCCTCCCCCGAGGACAAGTTTAAAAGCGACGCCTTTTTAAGACCTTGATCCCTATACGTTAGTTCGCGCTTGCGGTGACCGACAACACCAGCTCCACAGGAAGCATTGCACAGGTGGCGAAACCATAGGACATGCACCTACGGTTTATGGACAGCGCAAAAGGGGACGTGATAGCTTTGCCGCCCCCTGATCTCCCCCCTGGATCAAACGGTCGGCTCGTGAAGGCTTAGCCACAGGGCGCTCTAACCTCTTCTCTCGCACGCATCTCATTGAGTCAGCGGGCAGCCGACACCCTGGCGACCGGAGATTTGCATGCGCATCCCTGTCCATCCCGACGACCTCATCAGCAACCGTGGTTTCAAGAGCATGTCCAAGCAGCTACGCAAGCTCCTGCATGGGCCATCGAGAATCTCGCTCGCATTTGCCCAAGACCTTCTCGCTAAAGGCTTCGGCTATGAGAACTATCACGACTTAGAGCAAACGGCGAAAGCAGGCACATCGGCTTCACCGGCCATGGAGCACAGTACCGCAAGGCAAGTAATCCTCTCCGGCATCCAAGCTGCCCTCGCCCATGGCGACGTGAAGGTCAGCGAAGTTGAGTTGCAGAGCCTGATAGATTCGATCTCCCTCGACTCGCTGGTCTCATTCCGCTGCACGCCCGTGCCTCCATCATCGGCGAGACAGGAGCTTACCAAGGCTAACGTCGAGGCGATTGGAGGAGTAACCAACGCAACTGGCAGCTTGCGCGACAAGGCCCTGTTCGCCTGTATGCAAGCGGGTGTACGACCTGTGGAGTACCGCTTCGCGATTTACCACAGCGGTCTCGGTGCGTACCCAATGGACAAATTCTTGTTCGGACATGTACCGCTCCCGAATGGCTGCCAGGGTGCGATCAAAAAATATGCCCAGGCGACAAAGCTTTCAGAGGGTAATTTGCTGTTCCCGTCCTCCAAGGACGCGACTCTCCCGATGTCCGCGACGGAACTGAACAAATTGCTGAGCATCTGGGCTCGGAGCGCAGGTATCGAAGAAGGGGTTATGACTGCCCACGGCATTCGCAAAACCACAGTGGCTTACGAAGTGGGCATGCTCCCTAGCATCAGTAAATTGATGGGCCACTACCCATCTCGCTCTTCTCTCGATTACATCGACCGTGACGCGATCAGCTTGCGACTGCAACCTGACTAAGGGTCAGTCTTCATTCTGCGGCAATTGCTGATCAGTGTAGGGCCTCACCAAGCGTGCCGGCCTTATGCAATTGGTAGTCAGTGACGGTTTGATAGAGGTGATCCGCCACGAGACGAAGTCGCTCAATTACGCACTGGTGAAATTCCCTCCAGTGGCGGCCAAGATCGAGCGCTACGGACACTACGTTTTGCCCGTCGTCCTGATTGCCATCGGCCTGGAAATCTTGAGCGGCTTCTTCCACGGCTGAGTAAAGCTCTTGAGTTTCATATCCCTACTCATGCTGTCCATTGCGATGTCCGCCGACGCGTTTGCCGCGTCGGTTGCCCAGGGCTCACAACTGGATAAAGTGCGCTTCAGCGAAGCCCTGCGGATAGGACTGGTGGTCGGGCTGACCGAAGCAGCCTGCCCAGTTCTCGGGTGGGCGCTCGGGCATACTGCGCGCCCCTTCGTCGAGTCGTTCAGCCACTGGCTGACCCTCGCCATCCTCTCGGCAATCGGTATGTCACTGATCGTCGACGCTCTCAGGCCTGCATCACCTCGCAGGATCAGGCTTCCCTCCGGCAATTCGCTGCTCGTTCTCGTAGCGATCTCTCTGGCGATCAGCCTGGACTCTTTCGCTCTGGGTATGAGCCTGGCATTTGTCGAGGTGAACATTGTTGTCGCCGTTTTGACACTGGCCCTACCGACCGTCCTGATTTCCATCGTCGGCACCCTCATCGGCAAAGCCATGAAGCAGATGGTCGGTCAGGGGGCGCAGATCCTGGGCGGTGTGATTCTGATCTTTGTTGGCGCGTTGGTATTCTTCGAGAAGTTTTGATCGATACCCTGCAGCTCACCAGAGACAAAAAAACCGCCATGAAGGCGGTTTTCAAGGGTGTCGCTCGGGGTCTCCGACTCTCCACGGCGAGGTTTAGGATGCCGTTAAAGAGGTCTTTTCCTCACAGAGGTTTTGGTGCCGGACACTTACCAGATGAGGCTACCTATCGAGCATTCGCTTCGTCAAGCAGCGATGATCACTGGCGCCAGGCTTCAACGGTCTCGGAGCCGTGCTCAGCTTTCCACGCTTTCAACACTGCGTGATTGCCACCTTTGGTCTGCACAACTTCGCCGTTGTGTGGATTTTTGTAAACCTTGACCTCACGTGGTTTGCGAGCGGTCTTCTCTTGAACCTGGGGAGCCTGACGACGAGTACCTGCTTGCGGATCAAGGATGTTGATCACATCGCGGAGGCTATAGCCGTAGTCACCAAGCAAAGCACGGAGTTTGTCTTCAAACTCCATTTCGGCCTGGATGGAACCATCGTTTTTCATGGCCTCCAACTCCGCGAGTTGCTGAGCGAGCTGTTTCTCGAGGCGACGGAATTCTGCAAGACGAGACATTGTTAGCTTCCTAAATGGTGAGTCGCCCAAGAGTACCCCCTGATGCCACCGACAGCTATCTCCGGAAGGAGATATCTTGGGAGCTAAAACAGGTTGTTCACCTCAACGAATACCGAACCGGTCTCTGCGGCAGCTCTAACCTTACGGTCGATGACGTCGGCGAATGGTATCTGTTTGTCGAGTGCGTCACGGATATCTTTGCCGGAAATACACACAAGGCTTTTACCGCGACCGAAGGCTTGAAGACCAACATCAGTGAAGCCGTAATAGCTGATGAACACTCCGCGTGTCCATGCAGCCTTTTCGCTGATTTTGCCCTGTAGGACATGAAGGTCACCAGCTCCAACGGGGTTAGTTACCCACTTCGCTTCGACAAGGTAAATTTCACCGCGACAAAGGAAGCTCCCGTCGATCTGTTCCCCAGTATTCCGGAATGGGGCACGTGGTTGGAGATTGGAGGCCTCAAACAGCTGCTGCAGGAACGTTTCAAACGCATAACCACGTGCCTGAGGCGCGAGCTTATGGATCTCCAACAGGGCCTGCTTAAGCTTGGCCGCCTGATTAATGCTGACTTTGCGTACTGCGGCGAATGGATCGCCTGCAACGCCACTACTGGAGGTGCCCGACTCCAAATCTTGGAGCAGGGTCAGAAAACGTCCCTCAGCATTCGCAACTGGATCATCTCGACCTTCGTGCAACAGGCGAGCCTGTCGGTGTGCCCACACAGCCCTCAAAGCTCGTACACACGTCTGGGTATCTGCAAGGTTTAGGAAGCATCGGAAACGCTTGGCCTTGGACGTACCATCGGCGGTGAAAAGTTGATCATCAATATCGATCTCCAACTCCCCGAGGAAGAACCGGCTGAAGGTAGCGTTCGAAAAATCCAAAACGTACCCCCCTTCCATTTCGAAGAGGAGATCCAGGAGCTTCATATCAAACGGTTTTATCTTGGGCATGCCACGCGTCCTTGATCAAGCACAGCGAATCGAGCATACGACATCGCTGTGAAAGACCCAACGGGCTACCGCGCTCAAAGCTCACCATCCGTAACGATAGTAAGCCCGGACTTCTACTCAGAAGTCAGATAGGCATTGCTGCTATGTGCGGAGCAGAGCGTGCTGACCCAGTTCGTCCCCACCTGCCTCCCAGGAGAACCACAGAACGAACAAGTCTTCAGGGATAGCTCAGTGGCCACATCCACCGCGCCTCGGCAGTAGGTATCCCCGCCATCGTAGAAAAAGTGCAGCTCGCCGAATTTTGATTTGATCTGCGCGACGGTCACCGGGACAACCTCTGGATGCCTAGCTAGGTGATCCCGCAACGTGTCGCAGAGTGCGAGCAGGATGTTTCTCCAACCAGGCCCGCAGTAGATTTCGTTAACGTCAGGGTCGGAGAACAGCTGCGGGTAGCGCTGACGGAATTCTTCAACATCGATCTCGGGCAGGGCTTCAGGCGACGTATTCATATTGCTCAAGGTCTACTCTAGGGGTAGAGGCGCGGCCATGTGATTTGAGATCAAACCGCAAGCGGAGCGCGCAGGCCAGGGATGGCTGCAGGCGTGAGGATGGAAGCCCGAGAGGGCCGTGACCGGCAAGGCCGGGCACGGTTTACGACAGCCGTCCGCGAAGGCGGCACGCCCGGTAGTCAGCGGTGCATTTTGCTGAAACGGTCTACGAGCTTGGCAGGAGAAATTGACTGCCATGTCTCAAGCGCACCTAACTTACGGAATAAGTTGATACCTATGCCAACGAAACCAGCAAAAACCAAACCAGCAATCGTAAGAGAATAATGGGTCAGATCGGATACGACTCGGGCAAGGCCGTTGTATGAACCACCGCTATTATCGAACAGAGCAGTAGCAAAAAATAGCGCAATCCACGATAGCAGGAAGGCGACCCCCGCCACTACCGCACCGTTGGCCCAAATGCCAAACTGGCTGGTGTACTTCAAGCTCGGCTGCTCCAGAACCTTCCCATTTGCGTCCTTCACAGCAAATACAAATCCTTTGTTCCTAACCTTGTTTCTGGACTTTTGAACCAATCCGTAAAACTCATACTTACCGCCATTTTCCAGATTTTCGTAGATACGAGTCGGCATTCGGAAATTGGGTATGAGTACATCATCGATTTTCATGATGACCTGAACATTATCCGAGAAGCTATCGAAAACTCGTATGTCTTCCAGACAGCCGGAAAATTTTAGGTATTCAAACTTTATAAACACTTACAGCTCCTTGCTCAGGCCTGAATCGCAGGCAGGGGGAGGCCTTGAGCACACATCGGCATGCTCAGGCTCGATCTAAATCAGTGCAGCTGTGTATTGGGGAGGCGGCCTCCAATCAGGCGGCAAAAATCCTTCAAGCTCCGGCGTCCGCCATCGCGGCGGAAGGTAGCTACCACGTACCGGGAGTGCATGGTCGTGATCACCCAGAACTTACCTTCCTTCTTGATATCCACGATGTCAGAGGTTTGGATCAGGCGCCCATCGGCGAACCGACCATGAGGCCCCTGCCGGACGTGCCCAAAGACGACGCCAACGGCGTTCAGTCGATGTACGTGGACATTCACCAGAAACGCAGTGACGTCGCCCTCATACCCCTGGCCTACAGCTCGAGCGATCCGCAGTAAGTCGAAGTCGCTGTAGCGCTTGACGTGAAAGTCGATAGCGACCGTGTTGTCCTCTGTCACGCGTGAGCACTCCGTTCTTCATTTCCAGCGCTCGACTTCGTGGCACGTCGACGGTATAGCTCTTTCACGCCGGTGAGGGATTCGACCCTCAGACCAGGATCATGCGTGTCGACGTATACCGCACCGCTCTCAACCTCCAGCACGCAGACGGGCACCTCGGCTCGGTCGAAGCCCATCGATAAGGAGGCCAGCTTCTCCATTTTCCAGCCTCCATCCTTGTTCATCCAGCACGGGGTGACCGCCTGGACTTCTTGAACCACCAGACTCTCGTCCTGGGCGACCAGCAACTCCACAAGGCGCGCCTCGTCATTGAGCATTGCCTCGGAGGCGACAAATCGATCTTCGAGCCGGCGCTTCAGGGTGACGTGATACCAATGCGTTGCCAGGGATCGCGTGACTGCATGAAAGTGAGCGAGGCCATCCCCAAACATACCTACCGGGCCAGCCTGGTCTTGCGTGCTAATACGGAACATCGTGGATCTCATCTGGGCAAGCCCGCCAAGCGGAACCTGCAGGTCAACATAAGGCAAATATTGTCTTCAGCGAGGCAGTTTGCTCACGACCTTGGCCGATCAACACGTACACAGTGTTCCGAGTCTCAAACATGCACACGCCGTCGTAGGTCTTGCACAGCGTCGACCGCACCCATCCGCCACGCGGGAACCGCCCCTCGCTGTCGTAGGTGACGCAATGGGAGTACAGGAACATCGGCTGTAAGCCTGCAGATCGCACCCTCGCGAGCGACTCAGGCGGCTCATCGACGTGGAAGAGGAGCCAGTCCTCAACTAGGCAATACGGTCTCCGGGGAAAGCGCTCGGCGAGCAATGCCTCAACCTCAGGTCGAGACATGGACGTGCCAGCGGAAGAAATCTGTCCTTCCTGGAGCAGCTCGTGCTCTACAGGGCTATCAGTCACCAAGTACCTCGCTATCCAAAACGACGAGGTGATGTACGAACGGGATCGTAGCGGCAGATCGCCATTCGACTCACTCGAACCAATATATCTGTTTGAGCGAGTCGAGGCAAACGAGGCATACCGTCTCATTTTGCGGAGGCAGAAATGCCGCTACGCCATTCTCTCGCCGCTGTGCTGCAGTCGCTGCGCACGCAGCAAGGCCTATCTCAACAGGAGATCTCTGGCCTGGTTCGCCAACAAACGATCAGCGAACTGGAAGCGGCTCGCTTCACGGCCACCATTGATACCGTGAGGGATCTAGCCATTTCGCTGAACATCAGCCCAGCGACCCTGTTCGCCATGGTCATTGCTGCTGAGACTCAGCAGACAACACATCAGGTGCTGATCAATGCAATCGTAGAAGCAGAGGCCTTGGGGAGAGCCAACGAGATCATGGAGCGAAGACCTCGCGAGATTGAGCATCCGCGAGTGACGGCTGCAAGAGAGAAGTGGAAAGCAGTGCAGGCGCTGAAAAAAGACGGCCTCACCCAGGCCGAGGTCGCTCGTGCCCTAGGGTACTCGAAGGGCACTGTTTGGCGGCTCTGGGAGCGAGAACCAGGCAGCTGCGACTGAGAAGTTCAGGGCGATGAGGGATCGTAAGGAAGCAGCCCTCTCCGGCCTAGTCTGCAAGAAGATGGGATTACCGGATAGCACTGTTGGGCGCATGTGGGACTCGGTCAAATGACCGCCGTGGGACTCTTACTCTAGCCCAACGGCTCGGCCATCAGCTTGACTTAGGGAATCGGATTTTCCTTAAAATCTTCGCCAGATCCTGTAAACAGCGTGATCGCGTTTCGCGACTGCAAACAGTTGTCAGTCTCCTCATGGAACAGAGGGTGAGTGTCCCGCGCCGACCATATTTGCACCACACCTTCTCTCCGAAACACGTCTAGCGGCAGGGGGTGCGTGGCGTAAGGATTGTGGTAAACACGCAGGCCATCCGTGATCTTCTCTGGGTTTTCGCTTGCACGAGATACAACAGGTTTCATGCCCTCAGAGGTCGCCCAAAACTGGCTAATAATGGCTTCTGGGTTACCACACATAGCATCTACTTTTCCCCAGGTGGCCAGATGGCTGAATACCACCGCGCTGATATGGCTGAATCGTGGACTCTGGAAAAAGCCCAGTTCAATCTCTGACCCGTTGTCTTTTTCAACACTCCCCAAAGACTTACCTACAGGCCCATTAGGGAAACGCTCCGGATTAGCCCTGTACTCAGCTTCATCTACGTAATGATCGAACAGCAAAGCCTCAATAGCCCGGTATGCCTGGAGGTTGAAACCTGGCTGCTCGAATGGCGCCAATGCGAGCACAAAGGGGCGCGCCTTAACGTGATTATGATGAGCGTATTTATCAAGAAATTTCTGTGACTTACTCATAAACGAATTAGCCAATCTGATGATTGCAACACGGTTGAGCTCATTAAAGTCTATGTTTTCGAAAAACTCCGAAGTCATTGGCTGTGACCACTCCGGCATTGCTCCAGCGGCATTATTCGCGATAGTCGCTTCAACCGTAAACGTAGTGTCTGCCGCTTTGACCAAAAAATCTGGTGCTGCATAAGTCCAGTCAAACGAGAAGCCGTACTCGCGTAAAACTGCGTAAAGGTAAATTTCCCAATAGCTCGAATTGAAGGTCGTCTGAAACTCTTTTACGAACTTGTTATCCCTATCGGGAAAACCCTCAAGCCACCGAAGAATCTCTTCTCGCTGGTAATGCCGGCCCAGTCGTCCATCGGAGATTGTCTTGAAGTGCTGATGAAGTTTGTCATCGTCGAAGAGAGGCGTTAGTAAGTCCATTTGTACCCCGCAGATAAAAGCAAAGTTATAGAGAAATTAACCAGCGCAAGCTTACTCCTCTAGCATAGCTCGTGGGAAGCTCCACAGCAGCAGCTTCCAGATCAATGTCGTCACCAGCCCCCGACCACCAACATCCAACGAACTGTTGATAAGTCAGGCTACGACCAAAGCAGTAGGCATCAACGGATACACTAGCAAATCTTCGCACGTGATGGCATATTGCCTAGCAAATAGCATTCCCTTGATATAAGTATGGGAGTGGCAAGGCCTTCAAAGCACGCGCCGGCAATTAGAAGATAAGGATTATCACCAATGAGATTCCAAATTGAAAAAGTCCAAGCTGATGGAGAATGGGTTCCATTAAGTGACAGACGCATTAGTAACGAGAACAAAAATATATTCACGATGGTTGTCGGACAAAACGCAGTTGGGAAAAGCCGGCTACTACGAAAAATAGTTAGCAACTATATATTCTCACAAGAAGAAGCTGACCTGCCTCACTCGAAAAACACGGACAGGTACTTTGGTTTTTTTCCAGTTCAAAGCCTATTCCCCTACGAAGAACTCCCTAGACCTATCTCAATACCCAAAATTGTTGACATTAGCCTACCGGCGCCGTCGGATATCTCTAGAAAAAGCATCCCCTGGAGTATACTGCCAACAGATATTCGATCAAAAACTTCTTACCGAGTGTCAGAAGAACTTGCCATGTACTCCCAAGGGACACACAAGGGTGAAGTTTTACCCTCGCTTGAGTCTAGGTGGAATCCAGCTCATGTAATAGCCGTCTCAACTGGCCGACATGATAGATTCCCAAGCACTCTCCAATATAAACGACGCGCAGCGCCCATTAACTACAGCTATATCGGCACTGAACGACCTCATGGCAGCAGCGTCCCGAGCAGCCTGACCTCTCTAATTGACGGGCTCATTAAAGGCAAGCAAAACATAGAAAAACTTTCAAACATATTCGAGTATCTTGGATTTATTCCCTACCTTGACTTAAAGGTATCTTTGGACATCAAGCAGCTCAATAGGCTTTCCGAAATCGAGACGCAGGAACTATACGAAAACTGCAGTCACGAGATACTGGCCTATTTATCTGAATACGGAGAATATCCAACGCGTCTTTCGCCTCAGGAACTTCACCTATACGAGTCTCTAAAAAGACAGAAAAGAGCACACATAGAAGTGAATTTCAGGAGCATAGGATCCGGAGCAGGCCGAGGAATTCTGAGTAGCATCACTCCACTTCTTAAAGCCGGACTGATTAAGATTTTTGACGTCACCCTCATCAAAACCATAGATAAGTCACGCCTTCGATTAAGCCAAGCCAGTTCAGGCCAGCAATGCATGATTACCATTATGCTGGGAATTGCTGGCTCTATCCAGAATTGTTCATTGATTTGCATTGACGAGCCTGAAATCAGCTTACACCCACAATGGCAATCAAATTTAGTACAGCAACTTCAAGAAGTTTTCTCAGACTATCATGGCTGCCACTTTGTAATAGCCACACACTCTCCCCAGCTCGTGGCAGGACTTGTTACAGAGAGCGGGTACGTATTAAATCTGGAAGAAAAGAAGCTGTACCATTCTTTCGAGTATGCTCAGAGGTCTGCCGACTTCCAGTTAGCAGAAATATTTCATGCGCCAGGAAAAAACAACGAATACCTGCTGCGCATAACTCTGCTACTGCTTACAAAAGTAACAAGACGCGAGCAGCTTAATGAAGAAGATGCTGGAACGGCGAGTAGATTGTTCCAGCTTAAAGAAAGGATGAGTGACACTGACCCAGTGTATCACTTGATCGGACAGCTTAAGGCACTCTACTAATGCGCCCTATAAACTTTTCCGGATCAAACTTGGATTTCGTCCAGGCCTATGATGGAATCAACCACAAGGTTTGGAATGCCACCACCGGCCCAATGGTCGCATTGAGAGCTGCAATTCGCGATCATTACACAAATGAACAATGTTTCAAATGTGCCTATTGCAGACAAGTCAAGCGAGAGGTGCATGGCTTGAGCTGGGACGTTGAGCACATCATTGCAAAGTCCGTGCATCCGAGATTCCTGTTCGAGCCAGAAAACCTTGCACTTGCCTGTAAAGAGTGCAACTTAAGTAAAAGCAACAAGGAGGTCTTAACTGTACGACTTGGGGATAAGTCGCCATACCCAAGAGCCCAGGACAGCTTTTGTATTATTCATCCGCACTATGACAGATACTCCGACCATATGGATATTTCCATATTGTCTGGCAAAGTGCTTTTTATCCCCAAGAACAAACACAAAGGCAGGGAAACATTCGACATGTGTAATTTAGTCAGATTCTCCTATGAATATGGCGGATGGGACAGCTTTAATTATGGGCTGACGAAAGAGATTAGTGAATTTCTGAAAAATTGCCCCAAAAACGCAACACCACAGAAAATTTCAGAACTTTTAGGTTTTCTGAACACAACCGTAGACTCAGACTTTGCTGAGGAAGCTTCCTAGCAAGCCATTAATTTAAATATCAGTCACACCTTCTTCGAAAAACTGAAGTTCATGCATGGTTTACAAAAAACCGGCCCTGAGGCCGGTTTTGAGTTTTCTGCCAGGTCAATCAAATAGAAACTGCGCCCGCGATGTGCGGATGCGGGTCGTAGCCAACCAGCTCGAAATCTTCGAAGTTGTAGTCGTAGATCGACGCCGGCTTGCGCTTGAACTGCAGAGTTGGCAGAGCACGTGGCTCGCGAGCCAGCTGAGTCTGCACCTGCTCCATGTGATTGGAGTAAATGTGGGCATCGCTCAGCGTAATCACGATCTCGCCTACGTCCAGATCGCACTGCTGGGCCAGCATATGGGTCAGGCAGGCCAGGGACGCCGTGTTGTATGGCAGGCCTAGGAACATGTCCGAAGACCGGATGTAGAGGTGCGAGGAGAGCTTTCCGTTGGCCACGTAGAACTGGTACAGCAGGTGGCACGGAGGCAGGGCCATCTTGCCGTTCTTGGCGTTCTCCTGCGGGCTGACCTTCTCGTCCGGCAGGTACTCAACATTCCAGCCGTGGAAAATGATCCTGCGGCTGTTTGGGTTGTTCTTGATCGCATCGACCACGTAGTCGATTTGGTTGATCGAGCCGCCGTCTTTGGTTGGCCAGGCAGTCCACTGCTTGCCATAGACTGGGCCGAGGTCACCTTCTTCGGTGGCCCACTCGTTCCAGATTTTTACGCCGTTCTCGTTGAGCCACTTGATATTGGTATCGCCATTCAAGAACCAGATCAGTTCATTGACGATGCTTTTAAAGTGCAACTTCTTGGTAGTAAGCAGCGGAAAACCTTTGGATAGGTCGTGACGATACTGGCGACCAAAAACACTTACAGTGCCAGTCCCAGTACGATCCCCTTTCCGAGCGCCATTCTCTAAAACATCTTTCAATAAATCTAAGTAACTTCTCATAAACTCTTCTCCGCCTGCTCGGACTGCAAGACATCGATAACCTGCCGGAGTCTAGCAATTTCGTCATTCAGCTCCAACAGCTCGCTGTCTCTTTCCGCCAGGTAGCCCTTATATTCAGGAACGGAATCCTTGATGAAATCGACTCGAGCGCTCAACTGATTGGCTCGGTCATTGGCCTTCAGGTACTGATCAAACCAGTGAAGCGCCTCAAGCCGCGAGGCCTCCAGCTTAGCGGTCAACACGCTCACAGGATCAGCAGCCTTGCCTTTTGCCTGACGCTGACGTATCGCGGCGATTACACGATCTTCTTTGATGGCCTTGAGGCGCTGAACGGGCCACAGACGCTGCCGCAACGTATTCCGATGGATCCCAGTGATCCGACTCAGCTCCGCCACCGTAGCCTTGATAGCCTCATCCGCCGCGATAGCCAGCAAACCGTTCGAAATGATGTCGGTGTTCCGGTCAAAATCCTCCTGGTTTTTCTTGTCGAAGGCATTACCAGAAACGTATACCTCACTCATCATCCACCTCCACGCCAAGCTTACGCAGCACCATACGAGCTTCGTCCATTGCTGCCAAATAGTGTTCACGGCTGTGCTGGAGACTGGGATCCGACAGCGACTTTCTATTCTGCTTGTAGACGTTGATCCAAGCCGGGACATGAGCCTCTGTCACAATAGAGTTGGCACACCGATTTGGGTTGCAACGCAGGCCACCGATGCATGGAAGGCTGGCATCATGCTCCTCTCGACGACCTCCATAGCAGAAGCCTTGCCCGATGTTGATAACAGCAACATGTTGCTCCGTCATCGCCTCGTAAACTTCTTCCTCTGTGTATCCAGCGGCCATGTAACCAGAGAATTCTTTCAGCAGAGCTGCCTTGTGCTCAGCAGCGTTAGCCCCAGCGTAATGCCCATTAGGGTTGTACATCGTCTTCACGCACTCAAGCTCTGCCAGGTGCTTGATCTCGTTTTTCTGCTTTCGGTCGCCACCCTTCGCAAGCATGTCACCGATCTCACCGTAGGCGAGCGTCGTTTTGCTGAAACCCCTGCCCATCTCAGGTCGACCAACCATCTCCCCAAAGTGCTTCAACTGATGAGAAATGAATGGCAGCCCTAGATCAGCACGATACAATTGATATGCCAAAGTGTGGCGTAGCATATATGGGTAGAAGCCGAGTTCGTCTAATTCCTCAGACGACATGAAACCCTGCAGAAACGCGACCGTTGGAGATCTGAACCCTGTGGCAGAAAGTGGCTCTGCCACCTTACCAGGGTAAACTGTATCTACGTTGGAAAACACGTAAGGGTTCTGCTTAATCTTACTAATGATTATGCAAGCACGAATCGCGTCTCTGACGATGGGAATCGCAACCCAGTAATCATCAAAAAGGCCGACCAGATTTTCTTGGTGTTTTTCAACTCGGCTTTCAATCAGCCAGCAACCAGCCTCCTTATCCTCTTTAAGACACGTATCCGCGACAAGTCGCACTAATTCACTTGGCCTCATCCCGGTGTACTGGGAAATAAGGTACATACAACTGTAAGAAACGTAATTTACATACTTTCTAAACTCAGTACCAAAGGTAGACCCTACCCAATCAGAGCACTTCTTCCTAAGGACGGTTCCATGAGAATTCGACAAGAGGTCGTCCAGCACATGCCCCCCCTCAGGCCACATTTTTTTAATGTAATCCCGAGAATAGCCAGTGCTAAAAAGCCGTATCGCCATGTACACATTGAGTTTCGTTTGCGTCAGGTGATTATCACCACTTTGAAAAAACTTCTTGCTATTCCGGATATCCAGCATCGACTTATCTACCACCGGAATCTCAAGTGCATCTAAAAAATCTACAACCACCATTGACGCAATAGATGAGCCATGCTCAAAAACTTTATTAGGGAGAACCTTATTTGCTTTTGAACTCCGCTGACTCTCGGGCTTTTTTTTGTTCCCTAGCTGAAGCCACGGCAATTGGTCAAAATCAACCACCGGCATATACTTAGGGAACAGAGTCCCCTGCAGAGAGAGCGATTGCAAGACCTTAAAAAAACCTTCAACTAGCTGATCATATGCAAACTCGAAACTTTCGGCAGCTTGTGTGTAGTAAAATGAGGGAACATACGAAAGGGACTGCAACGTGCGATCAATATACTCATCGCCCAAATCCTCTCGCAAAACTGAGTAGAGGTGATCCACAAACTTTAGACCTCGATCTACTACGGATGTGACAGTTTGCGCCTTAAGCACCTTCGAGGCTTTTTTCTTATTGGCCTCCGCAACCATTAGCACGCCTGGAGCTTGGCTGTACAGAAGCGCTGCGCACTTGAGCTCAAGCAGAACTGCCGCAGGAATATTTTTGTAACGGGAAAAATCGATTAAAAGGCGAAAGCCTCGTAGCAAACGCGATACGTTAGGATTGTCTTTATTGAAATCCCATATATCATCTTTGAAATAAGATAATTTAGAAACACGCACATTGGCCAAGGCGTCCAGAATAGCCAAGGCCTGCAGCGACTCCGAGTCATTATTCGGAGAACGCGATGTCTGGAGAAATGCCAGAGTAGTTCGACTCACCTGACCGAGCGAGAGTATGGACTTAATCAAGCTCTGACTAAGATTCATACACCCACCCCATCAATCAGAATAGTGGTTTCAATATACTCCGACAGGCGATGCGCTTCACGCAACTCTTCTTCAGAGAAGTCCGAGGTTGCAGGATCGAGAATTTTCTTGAGCAGATTCATATTTTCTTTGACGACAAACCCGTAAGGCGTATCCATCACTCTGGACACCTCAACCAGACGAGTATAGTCCCTGTTCATAGCAAACAACCGGGGCAGGTGTGCAACTGTAATGATCGAGTTATCACATGCCAGGCACTTGTTGTACATAGCGCATGGAGTGCCAGGAACATAAGACGGCAGCTTCTTAACGAAATCAGGCGGATTAAAAATATTTGCGCAGTCAGCCAACGGCGTTTTAAATATAACCTGCGGCCTTTCAGATTTATCTTTCTTTGGCACATCGCTCAAATCTGTCACATCGGCAAGAGGAATCAGAGTAGCCTCGGCCACCGTCTCTTGGTGTAATGCGGTAATAGCCTCATCAAGCTTCTTCCTAGCGAAACGGTTGAAGTCCATGCGATCCAGGTAAGCTACCGTCGTGCGCAACTTGGCATGACCAAGAATCACCTGAATTTCTCGCGGAGACACACCGTTATCAATGAGTTCGCTAATAAAGCTAGGGCGCAGCCGCGAAGCCGAAAGCCCAAGCGGCTCTCCTTTGTCATCAAGCAAGCCTTTCAGTTTCGAATACTCGGAGAATAAACGAGCGACAATGCTAACCTTAGAGGTAGCAAGGCTCTTAATCTCACCGTAAGACTCAGGCCCTAACGACTTCCAGATAAAAAGCTTATTAGCAATTTCTGCCGGAGCTTCGTGACGGAAGCGACTCGTCAGGTATTTGACATCCTCAAAGATCTTAGCAACCTCAATAGATTGCGCGGAGGTCAGCCAAGTAATATCAGCAGTCACCAAGTCGAGATGATAAAGCTTCTGGCCATTAGATCGCTCTTTCCAGTATCGCAGACACGGACGCCTAGTAACAGGGTGATAGGGCGCATAGTCATCGAGTTCAAGATATTTAAGCGAGTCCGCGTTGAGGCCCGTCACCTGGGCGAGCCTTATAACGTAAGGAGTGATTACATTTTTATCAACATGCTGCAACACGCCCCATGCCTGATAAACCGGAAGAACGTTGCCCGCCAGCCGGTTAATCGTCTTAACAAATGACGCAGCATATCCAGGCACTTTCAATTCTTCCACCGTCGGTGGAGTACAGTTCAGATGATTTTCAAAAACCCAACGCATGTTATCAAGTGTTGCATAACCTCTGATAATTTTGCTCTGATCTGGCTCAAATGGGTCGCATCCAATACCTGACTTAATATATGGCTGGGCCAAGCGATTGTATAGCTTGATATCACCAGTTACTGCGTTTGAAATTCTATCTCGCTCGACCAAGGAGTAGGGTCGGTAAAGATCAGTCACCCTTACTTTGTCAAACCCCTCCACATCATAGAATACGAATTCTTCGCCACCAAACAGCCCTGGAATAGCTTTAAAGCAAGTACGGGCCTTGCTTAATATTTTATCTGCAGTAGAAGGAGCAATATCTTTTTCTACGATTTTATCGGAAAGCCAGGCCCTGTAACGAACCAAAGAAAATGGCCCCAGAATCTCGAACAAATCCTCAGCACCATTAAACCCCTGATCAATGAGGTAGTTCCTAAAATGGTCAAAACCGTGTAACCCATTACGCCAGGCGTCCGAAAATGATGCAACGTAGGCGAAGAGGTGCATCAGGACTTGGAAGGGGCGAGAAGCACCTGACCGCTCGCTCAGCGCGAACACCTCAAGCTCTTCGAGTAACCCATGCTCAGCGATGTAGGCATCAGTCAGGTATAGCTCATCATCATACTGATCCCTCTCCAGCTCCAGAGCAAAAAGACTGGCCGGCGATTTAGTCGTGGCATCGTACCAATCCAGGACGCGAGCCGTATCCAAAATTGTCGGAATCATTTCTTTGCCCTTATATCAATACGAAGAGCAGTCTCTTTCCAGAGCTTCTCCATAGCTTGCGCTTTAGTCAGCTGATCTGTTTCGCTGGCACATAAACTTCGATACATATCTTGAGGAATATGAGTATACATTTCCGTAGTATCTGGATTGGCATGGCCCAGCGACTTCTGCACAATGACCATCAAATCCAATATGTCTTTACCCATATCCGGACTGTTCAAAATTGCATATGCATGCCCGTGCCTCAATTTATGGGGTGCAACTGGACGATCAAGACGCCCCTTCTTGAGTCCACGATCAGAAACGCGCTTTAATAGCGCGCTAATAGCATCAGCCGTATATACCTGGCCATCAGCATTGAAAAATGCTGGGGTGCTGTCAGGGCTGCTATAACGGGCTGCATACCGTTTATAGAGAGCAGTTGCATGGTACTTTTTGATCCGCTCAAGAGTTGGGCGACTGACGATTGAATAACGTTGCTTGGTTTCATCGCCTTTACCCTTACTACCCTCAACAATGATTGGGCAGTAGACTGGCTTAAGAGGCACAGAGATTGAATCCGCGACCAGTTGCTCGCGAGAGAAACGCATAGCAGCGTTCACGTCGGCCAAAGTTACACGCCCTAACTCAGACCGCCGAAGCCCCGCATCAAAGATAAATTGAAGAACACAGCGCTCCCTCTCACTATTGGTGGATAGAACAAGCGCCTCTAGCTCTCTGGGGGTACAAGCGTTTACTAGCCTGCGTTTTGGATTGGGCGAAATGAAACCCGCCTCGTAGGGGTTGTTTTTTCTACGCGCTGGGCTATCGCCTAGTGCAACACAAAGGAATTTCCTGAAGAAAGTACGATAGCAGGCATCGCGATTTCGAACTGTAACCGAATCGATCCCATGCACCCTACGCAAGTCTGAGATATGCGCAGTCAGTGTCGCCCTGGTAACACTGAGCAACATCTCATCAGCCGAGCACTCTTTAAACTCAGGTCGCTGCTTCAGGCTATTAACCAAGTAGCCTAGATTGCGCCCGTATGTCTCCTGAGACGCCACAGACAGTTTCTTTGTGCTTGCTGCTCTTGTGAGGAACTCAGAAACTAGAGGCAAAATCCTCTCTTCGTCGTCAAAGACAGCACATCCGACAACCGAGACATTGCCCTCTACTACGAGGCTTTCATCGTTCAAGGGTGATGCACTGAGATCCAGCGCCGCACCGTCTGCTACCACTACCTTCACGCCTACCCCCCTCAACAAGGCGGCACATACTATTCAAAATGTGCGCTTTGTCAACGTCCAGATAAAATCGGAGGAGTAGGTAAATTTTTTTACGCGGCGGCTAGGTACTGTGCATTTTCCTCGCCGTCCGATAAAAGGCCCAGGTCATTGGAACGGATGTAGAGGGTCAGGGAAATTTCCCTGGTCTCGACGTTCGGGTGGAACTGGTACAGCAAGTGGCACGGCGGCAGCGCCATTTCATCCAGCTGGGCGCAGTTCCAGCCGTGGAACAGAATGCGGCGGCTGCCCGGGTCGTTGGCGATGGTGTCCAGGCACTGACGGACCTGGTCGATGGCCTTGTACA
>Ga0213822_1000556_pt1 | contig 27998 bp, 30 predicted proteins | sample MC6MC0908MG_FD_179872 | JGI IMG/M metagenome (GOLD analysis project Ga0213822, IMG submission 179872) | Enriched soil aggregate microbial communities from Iowa State University, Ames, United States - MC6-MC0908-MG | ecosystem: Environmental > Terrestrial > Soil > Unclassified | place: USA: Iowa...
TCAATATACTAAGATCAATTGCATTCATACTAAATTCCTCCTTGGTGTCAAATCCAGTATCATTGTAATATAAATTCAATTAGGGTATCATCGAAATATGAATGTATATCCGAATTTTTCATATATAGCAAAACTAATGGCTGAACCAACAAGAGCCATTATTTTAGAGTGTCTAATGAATGGTCAAGCACTTCCTGCTAGTGAATTAGCTTATATGGCGAAAGTCTCACATCCAACCATTAGTTCCCATCTTGCTAAACTGGTTGAAGGGAATTTACTTGTTATGGAACAACACGGTAGACACCGCTATTACCGAATTGCCAGCAACGAAGTAGCAGAAGTGATCGAAAAGTTAGGAACAATCGCACCTCCTGTTGAAATTCGATCATTACGACAGTCTAGCCAATTAAAACAGGTCCGTTCTGGACGAACTTGTTATGATCATCTTGCAGGTGAACTTGGTGTAAAAGTAACCGAAGCTCTAATTGATAAAGAAATAGTATATCTTGAGGATGGTTTATATGCTGTAACCGAGAAAGGAAAAGAGTGGTTTATTCAATTTGGAATAAATATTGAAGAAGCAAATACAAAAAGGAGGTTATTTGCAAAGCCCTGTCTTGATTGGAGTGAAAGACGCTATCATATGTCAGGTTGGTTAGGATCGGCAATAGCCACTCGTTTTTTGGATAACGGATGGATTACAAAGGCAGAAAAAGGACGTGCAGTTCAACTTACACCCAAAGGAATAAATGCATTAAAAGATCATTTCGGTATTTCGATTGTAAAAGATATGAGTATACAAAAAACATGAAAGCAACTCTCATTCTTTGGAGTTGCTTTTCTAATATCAAATAGTTTCATGTTTACTTCTTAGTCCATAGGCGCAGGATTCTTTTTATCCCTTGGTCCAATTACCGTCTGCATGACTACTTGTGTAGCTACTTTTGCATATTAGCTCGTGAAGCACCAAAATAATTACGAACCCAAATCATCATAAGGACAATGACAGGTATTCCGACTAAAAGCGGGAACCCAACCCAATATGGCATTTTGTTATAAAAGAACCCCTGATAGGCAACTTTATTTTTCGCCCATACATTTGAGTAAATAAAGATTAGTGAAACTACTGGGAAAATCAATGGCTGATATTTTTTTAACTTGAAAATATCAGTTAAGCCAATCACTGTGGCATAAACATAGAGGATTATTTTAACGAAAAATCCAACAGCAAATGTCCCAACAACAATAGAATCCATCCTCTGGATAATATGTCCAACATTGATTTTTTCAACGGCAAGAAGCAGCGGAATTTCAACATTCTGTGCCCCAATACCAATTACACTAATGATTAGCAGAAAGGTCCAAGAAAGACCTAAGCCACTTAACAAAATGGAAATTAAACCGGTTCTTTTTACTAATTCAGGCTTATTTAAGTAAGGGAAAAACATGAGGAAAATGAAAATTTCCCCAAAAGGGAAAAAGCTCATTAAAGGTACGGCCTGTTTAAGTACTGGCAGCCAACCAAATTCTAAAACAGGCTGTACATTCTTCAGTTTTATAATACCGGAAGCGATAATGGCTAAATTACCTATTATGCCGAAGGCAGCCATGGCTCCAACTAAGATCTCCGCCGTTCTCCCCAATACTTCAATTCCTAAAAAGCAGGCATAAGAAACCAATAGGAGGCTGATGAAAATAATAACAGGTACAGGTGTTTCAGCTAAAATATAGGTCCCCATTGTATCCCCTAAATGCCGGGTATTGATGGAGGCAACAAAGAAAAAATAACAAATATAGACTAAGCCGAGTGGCAGCCCGATATATTTACTAAATACTTTTATTAAAATTCCTGTAAAAGGTAGCGTAGGATACCGTTTGAATATCTGTACATATACAAAGAAAAATAGAATGAGTGCGCCAAGCATGCCTAGCGTGATCGATATCCAAGCATCTTGTTTCGCTTGCATCCCCATTCTAGTAACAATTCCGGTTCCTAATTGAAATAGAAACATGAGAGAAAACAGTTGCTTCGAATCAATCTTCGCTTTTTCCATTTAGTAAAAGTCCTTCCCATAAAGACGAAAATTTTCATTTGTTATTTTAAACTTTTAACTGGTAAGTTATACCTCCTCTTTCCTCCATTGTTTGATAAATAGTAACAAAGCCTACACTTTAATTTGAATATGCTTATAGTAAGAGGAAATAATAACCGTAAATATTGTAGGAAGTAAGAGGGAAAAGCCTTGAATTTTTTCAAAATGAAAAGCAAACAGTCGATTAAAAACAAGTGGAAGGATTTACAAAAAGAGGCGGCTAAGCAAACGAGTCAACAGAAACCATTAAATGAAAATAGTGAAACTTTAGAGCAAAGTTTAACGGAAAATGTCCAAAGGATTAAAGAATTATTCGGAAACAGTGAAGATATTATTATGAGGGAAATCAGAATTGGTAAGGGAGGTAAGATTAGAGTCTGCCTTGTTTTTACAGATGGGTTGATTGATAGTCAATCGGCGCAAAACTTCATTATGGAATCGTTAATGACTGATTTGCGAATGACAGATGTTGTAACCGAACCATTTAATGGATTAAACCTTTTATCCTATTTAAAAGAAATGGTATTAACTGTTGGAGACATTCAAGATATATTTGATTTAACAAATCTGCTGGATTCTCTTTTAAATGGTAAAGTCATTCTGTTATTTGATGGATATACTCAAGGATTTGCAGTTGAAATGAAAGGTGGGAAAGAACGCTCAGTTGAGGAACCTACGACAGAAACGACGATCAGAGGACCTCGAGAAGGATTTACAGAAAATATTCGGGTCAACACAGCATTACTCAGGCGTAAAATTAGAGATCACAACCTGTGGATTGAGTCCAGGAAAATTGGAAAGGTATCAAAAACAAACGTCTCCATCATGTATATAAAAGGAATTGCCGATGATAAGATTGTCGAGGAATTACGTAAAAGGCTCGATCGGATTAAGATTGACAGTGTTTTAGAATCCGGCTATATCGAGGAATTGATTCAAGATAATTCAATAACACCATTTCCCACCATGTATCATTCAGAACGGCCTGATGCCATTGCAGCCGACTTGTTTGAGGGGCGTGTTGCTATTCTAGTAGACGGAACCCCTTTTGTTATTACAGTTCCAATCGTGTTCGCACAATTTTTACAATCACCAGAGGATTATTATAACCGGGCAGATATTACAACACTTATTCGTTTATTGCGTTATATCGGTTTTTTTATTGCATTGTTAGCTCCATCTTTCTATATTGCCATTACCACATTTCATCAAGAAATGCTGCCAACGCAATTACTTATTACACTTGCTGCCCAGCGGGAAGGTGTTCCATTTCCAGCCTTTATTGAAGCACTTGCGATGGAGGTCAGCTTTGAAATATTACGTGAAGCAGGACTTAGAATGCCGAAAGCCATTGGTCAAGCGGTTGCCATCGTTGGAACACTTGTCATTGGCTCGGCAGCTGTTGAAGCTGGATTTGTGTCTGCCGCGATGGTGATCGTTGTCGCTATTACAGCCATAGCAAGCTTTATTGTTAGTAATTATGAATTAGCCATTGCCATCAGGATGTTACGCTTCCCTTTCATGGCCATTGCAGCATCATTTGGTTTATTTGGCATCATTGTAGGATTTATTGCTTTGGTTCTTCATATGTGCAGTTTACGCTCATTTGGGGTGCCCTTTATGGCACCATTCGGCCCCTTTATTAAAGAAGATCAAAAGGATGCCGTATTCCGTTTTCCAAAATGGGCACAGTCTACACGACCTCGTTTAATCAGTCAAACGAATAATACACGCGTAGACACCCCTGCCCCAAAGCCGGACCAAAAAATAAAGAATAAATGACCCTAAAATCAGTACAAGCTACCTTTTCACCATAAAGGTAGCTTTAACATTTTTCATTCATGTTTTTTATCAAGATTTATTAGTATCCTTAGTGCTTTGACCACTAATAGGAATAAAGGAAGGAGAAGTCCGTACGCTAATGAGTATAGCGGCCAAACTTCCTTATCAAATGCGGCTGAATGTGTAACATTTGGATGTGAAAAAAAGGATATCATAACCATGATCATCCCTACAGGTAATGTCAATGGCCGGTAATCTTTTATGTTTAAGGTTTGTACAAAAGCTATGATAGCTGCGTAAAAATAAATCGTCATCTTAAAATAAATCGCTATTATCCACATAATCGCCAATATGGCTTCTATCCGCTGCAAGAAATCTCCTATCTCTATCCTCTTAGCTAATGTATAACCTGGAAACATCTGATTGGTACTTGACTCAGGACCTAAAACTAAAATCGTTAATCCGATTAGAATGATTAAACAGATTCCAGCTATGAATATTCCAGTAAAAAAGCTTTTTTCAGCTTCCTTTGGTTGATCCACTGAAATAGGAAAAATCATCAAAAAAACGACCAATGGCAAAGTGAAAATACTTGCAAAAAGAAATACAGCACGCACCATCGGTTTCATTCCTGTATTAAATATAGGTTGTATGTTTTCAAACTTCCATAAATCAGGAGTTAGTAATACTGAAACCACTAGTAATATAAATAAAAAAATAAATATAGGAAATAAAACTTCTGCAGAACGCGCCAGCGTTTCAAGACCAAGACGAATTCCCATCATTAAGATAAATGCAAATAAAATATGGATGGCCTCAGGTGGCGTCTTCGGTAGGATCTGATTCGTCAAGAAAGTTCCAACATAATACAATAAATCTGAAGCTGCTATAAATGAAAAGAAAACAAACGTAAGAGAAACAATCTTACCTAGCCATTTCCCGAGAAGTGCTTCTATTATTTCAACTAGAGTCATTGCCGGGAACATTCTCCCTAAAGAAATGTATAAAGCCACCACCAAAAAAGTTACGCCAGTACCGATTATGGCTGCAATCCAAGCATCTTGTTTAACATCATGAGCAAGACTTCCAGGAATCACAAGGATAGTAGTACCTATAGAAAATAAAATGACCAATATTGCGAATTGCCGTGCACTAATTTTAATGTTATTTATCATATTCTCCACCCACTATTTCAACAATCCATATATATAATCAATAAATGGCTGCAAAACAATTCTAACCCCATTAAGCGGGCTCGGAATGTCCAAATGTAAACTTTGCGCTATACCTAATCCTACAGCAATAAGCGTTAATATAGAAAATACCCATAATTCCTTCGTTAACTTTTTTTTCCATAAGGTAGGAATTTCAATAGCCATTATTATAATAGCTGCCACTATTGTTCCTGCAACACCAAGCATTTGATGTACTCCTTCTAATTAAAATCCATCAAGATTATCTTAATTCAATTTCATTACTATTAGTTAAAATATCCAAATCTTTTCTATTTATAAACGGAACACATAATTCTAATAGGTTTTTGTCGAGTTTTATTGAAGCACAACTTTTTTGCTTAACAAGCCATAAATTGGGGAGTATATAACTAGCTTTAAACTTAAGGAGTAATAGCATGAACCAAAAATTCCTTTTAATCGTTTCAATCTGTTCTCTCATTCTGCTGACTTCATGTTGGAACCGAATAGAATTAAACGAACTGGCCATTGTGGTGGGCATGGGGATTGATTATGATGATGGTAAATTTATTGTGACTGCACAAGTTGTCAATCCAGGAGAAATTGCTGCATACCAAGGGAGCGGTGGAAATTCACCCGTGGTCGTTTATCAAGAAAAAGGAAATACTTTGTTCGAGGCAATAAGAAGAATAACAACCGTTTCACCACGGAAATTATATTTTTCCCATCTTCGTCTTCTCGTGTATGGAGAAGAATTAGCAAAAAAGGGGCTAGGTAAATCATTAGACTTTTTATCAAGGGATCCAGAGATACGAACCGATTTCTATGTTGCAATTGCTAAAAATAGTAAAGCAGGGGATATTTTAAAAGTCTTAACTGCCATGGAAAAAATACCAGCTCAACAATTATTTGAGTCCCTTCTGGCATCGGAGAAAGCATGGGCACCAACCATGCCAATCACAATGGATCAATTGAATTTAGATTTGATAGGTGAAGGGATCAATGCAAAATTAACTGGCATTATGAGAATGGGAAATGTACAAACAGGGGAAAAACTAGAGGATTTACAGCAATCTAAACCAGCTACAATCTTGAAATACGATGCGATTGGAGTATTTAGAAAGGATCAATTAGTTGGATGGCTAACGGAAGACGAAAGTAAAGGTCTCAATCATGCTTTAGGAAATGTTAAAAGTACTGTTGTAACAATACCCTGTCCTGAAAAAGGAACTGCTAACATTGAATTGAATCAAACAAATTCAGAATTAAAAACAGAGGTTTTAGGCCATAAGTCAAAAGGAAGGATTAAGGTAGTATTGAAGGGGAATGTTGGGGGTGTACAATGTAAGACACTCGATTTAAGCAAACAAGAAACAATGAGGTTTTTAGAAATAAAAACAGAGAAAGAAATTCAACAAAACATTTTCAAGGCTTTGCATGCTTCACAAAAGGAATATAAAGTAGATCCATTTGGTTTCGGTGAGGCCGCTCGTCGTTCCAATCCAAAGGTTTGGCATTTGATAAAGAATGATTGGATACAAATCTTTGAAAAAATGCCGGTAGAAGTAAAAGTAACGGTAAAAATTCATGACTTAGGTATGATTAAAAACTCTCCTCTAAATAAAATAAAAAAGTACCCTGCTATACAAAATCAACAATAATTTTCTTGTGAACCTTTATATTCGGATAGGAGGAATAAGATGGAACGAAAAACCCTTATGATCATATTTTTCAGCTCTCTACTCCTTCTTTCCGGCTGCTGGAACAAAAGAGAATTAAATGAACTGTCCATTGTCTTGGGATTGGGGATTGATAAAGTAAAAGAGCAATACCTAATAACTGCTCAAGTAGTAAACCCAAGTGAAATTGCATCCAAGAAAGGCGGCAGCGGCAAAGCGCCAGTAGTAGTATATCAGGAAAAGGGAGAAACATTATTTGAAGCAGTTAGAAAAATTACAACGGTCGCCCCAAGAAAGCTGTATTTTTCCCACTTACGAATTGTGGTCTTCGGAGAAGAATTAGCTAAAGAAGGAATTGGCGAAATGATTGACGCTCTTTTACGGGATTCAGAAGTACGAAATGATTTTTTTATAACTGTATCCAAGAATTCTAGTGCTGCTGATGTGTTAAAAGTATTAACGCCATTAGAAAAAATACCAGCTAATAGTTTATTTGCATCTCTCAAGGCATCAGCGAAATCTTGGTCTCCAACCAAAGGTGTGACATTAGATAATCTTGTTACTAACATGGTTAGTGATGGAATTAATCCTATTTTAACGGGTGTTGAAATAAGTGGAAATGTGCCTGAGGGTGAAATGAATAAGAATGTGGCTCAAACAAAACCGAAAACTATTCTGAAATATAAAGGAATGGCGATATTTAAACAGGATAAACTGATTGGATGGATGAATGAAAGAGAGAGTAAAGCGGTTCATTATGCCTTAGGAAAAGTAAAGAGCAGTGTGGGATATGTAAAATGTCCACAAGGTGGAAAAGTAGTTATTGAGGTGGTTCGCACAAAATCCAAACTACATGCAAAGATGAAAAGTGGAAAGCCGCACGGATTTGTAAAAGTAAAAACACAAGGAAATGTCGGAGAAGTTGAATGTCACGGCTTGGATTTAACAAATCCAAAATCTATTTCATATCTAGAAAAAGAATCAGAAAAAAACCTTTCAGAAATCATTAAGTCAACGATACAGCATGTTCAAAAAGACTATCGTTCAGATATTTTCGGATTCGGTGAAGCACTCTATCGTTCAGAACCTAATGAGTGGAATAAATATAAAAATGATTGGAATCAAACGTTTTCGCAAATGCCTGTTACCATTAGGGTTGATATGGAGATCCGGCAAACTGGTACAATCAATAATTCGCCTCTTAATAAAATGGAAAATAAATAGGTCTTAAACGGTGTTACCCTTATGGGAAAAGTGAGGGAATAACCATGCTGGAGAAGGGTGAGATTTCACCTCATCAATTTACAATAATGATTGCTTCATTCATAATCGGCGGCAGTATTTTGTATGTCCCATCAGGGGTTATACATAGTGTACAGCAAGATGCCTGGATAGCTAGTACCCTTGTCGTCGTGCTAGGTTTATTACTGGTATTCCTGTTCAATACACTAGGAAGTAGTTTTCCAAATATGAATCTTGCTGAATATCTATAATCCTAACAAATCTATTCAACCTGTGATGAACATAAATCATTTAGTGTATAAATGGAACTGTAGGTCCGGATTACATATAATGAATACTACATAATAATGAACGATTCTGGAGGATGTATGGCGAACAAAACGATTGTGTTTACTGGAGGCGGTTCGGCGGGGCATGTCACCCCAAATATAGCGATTATCAATGAATTGGGCACAGATTGGACTATTCGATATTTTAGTTCTAAAAATAGAATTGAAAAAGAGCTAATAAGGAAATTAGATATTCCCTATTATGGGATTAGCAGCGGATCTTGTGATTACAAGAGGCGGAGCCAATGCCATTTTTGAATTTCTGGCATTAAATATCCCGATGTTAATTATCCCCTTAAGTCTGAAGCAAAACAGGGGTGACCAAATCTTAAATGCAAAGGCATTCGAAGAAAAGGGGGTTTTCCCTTACTTTAGAGGAAGAAAATCTAACTAGTGAATCTTTAGTAAAGAATTTAGAGTCGGTTCAGAAAAAGAGCGAAGGATTTCGGAGGAACATGAAACGTTCTCAAAAAGGGGAAGCATTGCAAACTCTGGTAAATGAAATAAACAAAACTATAGTATGACGGCTAATTTGAGAGGAATATCTTATGCTATTTCATTTCAGTAAAAATCCTAATATTAAAGAGTTTATTCCCCAAGCAGCTGATGGTATGCCCCCCATGTTTTGGGAGATTGATGAAGAGCATGCTGCTAATTATTTCTTTCCAAGAGACTGCCCGCGAGTAATCTATTCAAGATCTGATAATATAAGTCTGGAAGATGAATTGCATCCAATAGCTCTTTTTGGATGCAATCCACACAAGATTTTTACCAAAAATGAATCCAATAGCTCTTATTGGATGCATATCTCTCGGGATTTTTTCCAAAAGTGCATTCAATGCCTCTTATTGGATGCATTACTCTCAAGAATATTATCAAAAATGAATCCAATCGCCCTTATTGGATTCATTACTCTCGGAATTTTTTTCGAAAGTGCATCCAATGCCTCTTATTGGATGCACTCCACGCAAGATTTTTACCAAAAATGAATCCAATGCCTCTTATTGGATGCACTCTACACAAGGTTTTTACCAAAAATGAATCCAATCGCCCTTATTGGATGCATTACCCTCGGGAACTTTACCAAAAATGAATCCAATAGCCCTCATTGGATGCATTACTCTCAAGAATTTTATCAAAAATGAATCCAATCGCCTTTATTGGATGCATTACCCTCGGGAACTTTACCAAAAATGAATCCAATCTTCCTATTAGGATGCATTCATTCGCAATCTCCTCTAATTACAACATATTTTCGCCCGCTTACTACCTAATTTTAACTACTTACGACATACCTTCGTCCACTTACTACCTAATTTTTAAAACTTACGACATTTAATAGATATTAATGGAAGTACGAAAAAACTTGAGCGCTTTTATTAAAAACTTTCCTCCAATTATGTAAAAGATAAGGAATCCAGTTATGTCGGTACACCATATTTCATTAAATTAATAAGGATAATATTGGATTTTAATGATGTTGGAATATTATAATATTTGTAAACCTTTGCAGGTTGCATCATTGAAGGCGAGGAATGAAATTTGATCAAGAAGATATTGTATCTACCTGTAAGAGTCATAGCTGTAATAGCAGGTTTTTGTTTGATGATATGTCTGCCACTACTTGTATCATTTAGTCCAGGTGAGGGAGGTATTGGGCTGAACCTGGGGCAATTTAAGACAACCTTTCTAGGTATCCTGCAGTCATTTGTTCATAAGCAGGAGATTTCGCAGCTTCTGAATTATTTTCAAGGGGAAGGGATGTACAAGTATTTTTATACGATGAGTATTTTATCGATATCACTCCTCATTGTAGCCTTAGTTGGAATGATCGTCAGTATTTTGATTATCATGTTACCACGAAAACTAAGAAAAAAAATCGTCAGTCTCGTTGATTTCACGACAACAGCACCAGAACTGCTCATCATCTTTCTGCTTCAATTTTTAATAATCTACATGTATCGAACATATGGTATTAAACTTTTTCGGCTATATGGCTATTTTAACAACGAACCCTATTTTATGCCCATTTTTATTGTTAGCTTTCTCCCGGCCTTTTTCTTCATTCAGTTAGTCGTAAAAGAATTCACAAACGAAGAGAACAAGGATTATGTGTTATTTGCAAGGTCAAAAGGTCTTCCCCATCGGTCAATCTATATCAAACATATTATCCGAAACATTATTCCGTTATTTTTCAGCCATTTTCGGACAATCGTTTGGTTTTCGCTTACGAATATTTATGTGGTAGAAACCTTGTTTGCGATAAATGGCTATATACAGGGACTTAGCATGATTGCCGGCCAAAGTGCAGCCGCATACATAATTGGACTCGTCCTATTTGCTCTTCCACTAATTTTCGCAAATTTAATAGCTGTACTGGTAACTGCAATCATGTATAAGAAGGGAACAGTCAGTATATGAAATGGTTTAACTATAAAAAAACGATTGTCGGCTTGACCATCTTGACGGTCCTTCTCGGATTAAGTTTCTTGTATCCGCTTTACGGACCGAAGGACTTTAACTCAGTGAGGTTTTTATATGATGAAAAGGGGAACTTTCTTGGAGCACCACCTATTCCACCCTCCTCTCATTATCTGCTTGGCTCGGACCGGAATGGGGCGGATATTCTTTACATGATGTTATATGGAGCTAAATTTACAATTTTAATGGCTGTTGGTGTTACGGTCATTCGGATGATTATAGGCGGATTACTAGGAGTAGCTTTTTCATTGTGGCTCAACAGGCTTCTTCCGATTGTAAAGGACTTCTTGCTAGTTTTTCGCATGATTCCTGCCATCATTATCGCATTGCCATTCATGTCTAAGGCCTGGGTCACCGCGAGCGAAGAGACCATTTATAGTATTTTATTCTACCAAATGCTTGTGCTTGCTATGGTTGGAATTCCATCCGTCCTGCTCACAACAACCGAAATTATTGATCATCTAAAGAAAGAATCATTTATGCAGAGTTCCTACTTAATGGGGGCGAATCATTTTCATGTATTAAAAACTCACCTGAAGCCGTTTTTGACAACATATGGCATAGTCATTGCTTTGCAGCATCTCATCAGTGCGTTAAGTTTAATTATGTTCTTTGGAGCGTTTGGCTTTTATATTGGCGGTATTTCAGCAGAAGAAGTTCGAGGATTAGATATTCCCTATTCCTTCACGAAAGAATGGGCAGGTCTAATCGGACAAAACTATCTTGAATTTAATCGGGCACCCTATATTATACTGGCACCGCTACTTGCCTACTTTTTTATCATTATTATCATTAATATGATCAAGAAAGAACTCGAGACTTCCATGGATTTGAACTATGCAGGCTTACATTTTAAAAAGAAAAATAAGCAGCGTCAAAGCAGAGAAAGCAATGATGTGCAAATAAATGTACCTGAATTTAATTTACAAAAAATAACAATTATTGAGGAGTTGTTTTCAATGAATAAGCCAATAAATAAAACACCAATTAAAAACAGGATTGGGGGAGTGTTTCTTCCTGTTCGTGATATTGAAAAAGCTAAAACATGGTATAGTAAAATTCTTGGATTGACAGATGGTGAAATTCAGTTTGGACATATTTTTTCTGCACCCATGGAGGGAACCGCAGGGTTAATTTTAGATACGATGCCAATGTGGAGAGATGAAAATAGTAATCTTTCAACCTATCAGGTGCCATCCATCCAATTTGTAACAGATAACCTTCAAGCATCTTATCAATTTTTGAAAGAAAATAATGTGGAACTAGTGACAGAAATCCAGGATGATTTTTATTTCGTACTTAAAGACCCTGATGGAAATGTATTAATGATTTGCAGGGATTTATCTAATAAAGATTGATTACGAAAAACAGAGAAGGTGAATGAGGAAATTTATTTCGTATTAATGATGAACCAAAAGGTTGATCATTTGTGTATGAATTTAGCTATGAGGAGGGAAAAGGCAGGGCTTTTGGGGCAAATTATTTGGCCGATAAACAAAGCGATTATTTGAATAAAGGATGATTCTCAAGAAATAAATCATCATCCATGCAAACATAAGATTCGGAAAACAAATTTTTACAATGTTAAAACAAAGCTATTTCCCTACCACAGCACTTGATGATGTGGTATTTTTTGTATATGAATTCAAATATACGCTGTGCAAAGTTGGGCAATAATCGGGGGTAAAAAGTTTGCGACATATATTAATAGTGGATGATGATAAGGAAATTGTTCAATTGATCGCGATTTATTTACAAAATGAAGGGTATAAAATTTCGAAAGCCTTCAATGGCGAAGAGGCACTAACTATGTTTGAGAAAGAAAAGATAGACTTGATTGTTTTGGATGTGATGATGCCAAAAGTGGATGGATTGGAAGTATGCAGAATTTTACGTGCCAAGCATCATGTTCCAATTATGATGGTAAGTGCAAAGACAGAGGATATGGACAAAATAACGGGTTTAATGAGCGGGGCTGATGATTACTTAACCAAACCATTCAATCCGTTGGAGTTAGTGGCTCGTGTTAAAACGCTGATTCGTCGGGCCTATTTATATCAAGAAGAACAGAGCGATGACGAGATGATCAAGTTGGGAAGCCTTGAGGTAAATAAAACCTTTCATACGGTCACAGTAAATGGGTGTCCGATATCATTAACTTCAAAAGAGTTTGCGATTCTCTATATCATGATTTCGAATTTAGGCAGGGTGTTTAGCAGTGAAGAAATCTTTGAACTAGTATGGAAGGAAACGTACTATTCTTCAAATAATACGGTGATGGTACATATCAGTAACTTACGCGAAAAACTGGAAAAGGAGTTAGGATATAAATTAATCAAAACAATCTGGGGAGTGGGGTACAAAATTGATGGATAAAAAATCAACATCCATTTATGCCAGATTACTTTCATATCTACTATATAGTCTGCTTGGTGCCGGAATTTCAACGGTCATACTAGCATATATCATTCGGTTTATATATATATATATCCCTTTACCGGTAGAAGTCAATTATTTATACGCCAATATGAGGGCTACCTATGGATTTTGGTACTTATTCTTTATTGGTACGATTATTTTGACTGTCATCTATTATGCCTTAGCAATCAGAAATATGGCATCGTACTTTAAAATCATCAGCCATTCGGTAGATGAAATTTCGGAAGGTCGTCTTGATATTGAGATCCCGATTTGGAAACATGGGGGATTAAGTCCGTTAGCACAAAACATTAATCAAATGAAGGAACAGTTAGAGTCGTTAATTGAAGATGAAAAGAAGGCGACCCAATCGAAAAACGAGCTGGTGACAAATGTGTCTCACGATTTGAGGACTCCGTTAACATCCATCATCGGCTACTTACGATTAATTGAGGAAGATCAATACAGAGATGAAGTGGAGCTTCGTTATTTTGTTGATATTGCCTATGAAAAATCCATCCGGCTTAATCGTATGGTCAACGACCTCTTTGAGTTTACCAAAATAAATAACCGTGATCTGGCCTTAAAGCTGATCCCCTTTAATCTAATCGAACTGCTTAAACAGCTAGCGGCCCAATTTCATCCTGAATTAATAAAGGCGGATATGGAGATAGAATTGAAAGCCACTGCCGATGAACTGATGATTGAGGCAGATCCTGATAAAATTATGAGGGCATTTGAAAACCTTATTTCCAACGCAATTAAATATGGAAAAGCAGGAAGAAAGATTACCCTCGCTGTTGAGGCGCAAGGGGGGAACACGGTAGTGAAGGTTATCAATTATGGGAAAGCGATTCCTGCAAAAGCGATTCCTTTTATATTTGATCGGATGTACCGAATAGAACAGTCAAGATCAGAGGAAACGGGCGGTACAGGCCTGGGTCTTGCAATTGCAAAGGGAATTGTGGAGCTGCATCAAGGAGAAATTATCGTTTCAAGTAATGAGGCGGAAACGATATTTCAAGTTCAGCTGCCGCTGTTAACTAATCATTGAAGTGTATTTTAAACAACCCAAGACTGCGTTTTTTGCGGTCTTTTTCTGTTTATAAAGTAACCATTAGGATCTCTTTAGGTTTTCTTAAGGTTTAATTTCGTCTCATTTTAGAAATAATGGCTATATTTGCTGTAAACCATTTTTCTAGGAGTGCTGTTATGATGAAAATAAAACATGTAGTAATCGGTTTGATTTTTCTAATTTTAGTAGGTTATGGAAGTCAGTTAAACGGGATTAAAACTGTCCGTGATCATTTCACAAAAACTAACATAGATTCGATAAAACTGAGCTCTCCTATTGAAGGCGAAGGAGCTTTAGTTTTGGATTTGGATTCAGGAAAGGTGCTGTATGAAAAAAATGATCATAAAAGACTGTATCCAGCAAGTACAACGAAAATATTAACCGCATTATTGGCTGTTGAATATGGAAAATTGACTGATCGAATTACAGTTGGAAAAGAAGTGCAATTCAAAACGGAAGGCGAAAGCACTGCGTGGCTTAAAGAAGGGCAAGTTCTAACACTAAGGGAATTGCTGGCCGGATTAATGCTACCTTCCGGAAATGACGCCGCAAGAACCATCGCAGTCTATATCGCGAAAAAACAAATGGATAATCCTCATGTTTCAGAGGAAAAGGCATTAGACTATTTTGTTTCAATGATGAATAAAAAGGCGAAAGAGGTTGGGGCTAAAGAATCTCATTTTATGAATCCTCATGGCTTGCATGATCCTAATCATTATACTACTGCCTATGATTTAGGGTTAATTGCCAGCAAGGCAATGAAAAATCCAATGTTTCAAGAAATTGTGAGCAGTAAGGTCTATTCAGATAAGGCCATCACCTATCAAAACCGTAATCAGCTGTTGGATTCAAACAGCCCCTATTATTTTGAGGGGGCCAATGGAATAAAGACTGGTTTTACAGATGAAGCTGGCTATTGCCTTGTATCTTCAGCTGAAAGAAATGGAAAAAGATTAATGGCAGTGGTGTTAAAATCTAGTAAGAATAGTGTGTGGAATGATTCCACCACATTATTAACGAACGGCTTTAGATCATCTGAATACGTAAATAAATAATTGTGATTATAATGCGTTACCAACAATGAAAAGAAGCGCATTTTTCAATTCCGCTTTTGTAAAAAAAGACAAGTAGGGGTCAACTAACAACGAAAAAATCAGCTATCACAAAATGTGACGGCTGATTTTTTTAGATTATAAAAGGTCTTGAGGAATAAATATAGAATAATAATATTATTAATACTTTACGTTTGATTGTAGGTAAATGCTTGTGGTTCCATCAATGCAAATTTTTTATCTAATGATATCAAAAGGAATCTCAATAAAAAGAGAAAGGTGTTGTTGAAATGTTAAGTTCTAACTCTAAAAAGGAGCTTGTCGGCTGGGGGAAAATGCTATTGATTGCTGCAGGCATTTCCGTTGTTATAAGAACATTTTTATTTGCTCCGTATATCGTTGAAGGTGCATCGATGGAACCGACATTACATAATCAAGAGAAAATTTTTGTAAACAAAATGTACTATTCGAACAATTTTAACAGAGGCGACATAGTCATTATTAAAGGGCAAACTGAAAATTATGTAAAAAGAATCATCGGGACTCCTGAGGATAGGATTGAAATGAATGATGACCAATTATTAATCAATGGAGAGCCCTTTAAGGAATCTTATTTATCAGAGAATCGTAAGGCAGCTGAGGAAATGGGTAGTCAGTTAACAGGGGATTTTGGACCAATTGTTGTCCCTGCCAACCATTATTTTGTAATGGGAGATAATCGCTTAAAAAGCACGGATAGCCGCAATGGTTTAGATTTTATCAATGAAAAAGACATTTTGGGGAAAAGTGAATTTGTCATTTTTCCATTCTCCAATATTAGAAATGTAGAGTAGGAGACTAGAATTGGGGGGGAGTATGGATAAGCCGCAAATCATTGAAGAAAAGTTGAGTTTAATAGCATGGAGTGAATTACTAAAGGGATTAGCAGATGACGTTTGGTTTAGTTCTTTTAAGGAAGGCAGTTGGGGAATTGCCGATGTGATTTCCCACTTTATTTCGTGGGATCAATTTTTATTGGACTATCGATTGCCTTTTATCATTCGTTCGGAGGAAATTCCAGCGGTAAAAGTGGATGTAGAGGAAATAAATGGTGTAGCCTCACGTTATGCACGCTCTGGTATAACTAGAGTGAGTCTGATCAATGATTTTATCGCCACAAGGTCAGAGGTCGTTTCTCAAATTGAGAACATTCCAGCTGAAAAATTTCACGAACCGATTATCATTGGCAAAAGTAGTTTGATATTATCAAACTATTTTACTGATCTGATTGAGCATGACCGAACGCATAGGAATCAGATCAACACTTTTTTAAAGAAGCATAATTGAAAAATCCATGAATTATAAGGCGGCATATATGCGGCCTTTTTCTATTTGTCTAGGGATACAGGCAGGAGGGCAAAAAAAAAAGATTGGTGTCAGGCACCAATCAAATTATGGGAAGTTTTAAGAAATGAGCTCTATGAACTTATTTCCTAATTAAGTTACTTTAATAGTAAGGAATAATTGTGTAGAACTTAGGGGGAAGTTGTGTGGAAGTTGTGAAGATTTTTTGATCAGGACAAATTACCTGTTAAACTTCAATTTTGCATTAACATATTTTCATAATAGCTTATATGATTTATAATTTTAATTGTCAACTATAATTAAATTAAGGTTGACAATTAAAATTGAGGTGATGGTATGGATTGGTTCAAGCTGGCAAAAACCGTGATTGAAGGATATGAATTAACTAATGAGGAAGCAAAGGAAATCCTAATATCCAAAGATGAGGATATTCTATCACTCGTTAATGGAGCCTATGAAATTCGCAGACATTATTATGGAAAAAAAGTGAAGTTGAATTTGATAATTAATGCAAAAAGCGGTCTTTGTCCTGAGGACTGTGGATATTGTGCTCAATCGATTAAAGCAAAAACAGAAATTGACTGGTACACACTCATTAGCAAACAAACCATTGTGGAAGGCGCCAAGGAAGCGAAAAAGAATAAAATAGGTACATATTGTATCGTAATGAGCGGCCGAAAGCCGACCAATAATGAGGTGGATACCGTTATCTCCGCCGTTCAGGAAATTAAATATGAGGTGGAGCAAATCAAAATTTGCGCCTGTATGGGGCTTGTATCCGAAGAGCAGGCAGTTAGGCTGAAGTCCGCCGGTGTGGACCGGTTTAATCACAATATTAATACAAGTGCTAACCATCATGAGAATATTACCACCACGCATGATTATGAGGATCGAGTCCAGACGATAGAATATGTAAAGAATGCAGGAATTTCCCCATGTTCCGGTGTTATTTGCGGGATGGGTGAAACAGATGAGGACATCGTTGAGATGGCCTTTGCTTTGAAAGAGCTTGATGCGGATTCCATACCGGTAAATTTCCTACATCCGATTAAAGGAACAAAGCTTGAGGATCTAGATGACTTAACTCCGATTCGCTGCTTGAAAATTTTATCCCTATTCCGGTTTGTCAATCCGACAAAGGAAATTCGTATATCCGGCGGACGCGAATTCAACCTGCGATCCTTGCAAAATTTAGGTTTATTCATTGCGAACTCCATTTTTGTCGGCGACTATTTAACAACTGATGGACAATGTGCGGATGCCGACTTCCAGCTGATTGAGGACCTTGGATTTGAAATTGAAGAAAATCCATTTGAAGTCGAGAGCCATTTATTTGCCAAAAACTATTAATCGTTGGTGATGCCTCCATTTAATAAATGGGGGCATCACGCGTTTTTAAACAAAAAAAGGATTGGTGACAGGCACCAATCAAACATGGGAAGTTTTAAGAAATGAGCTCTTCGAACCATTTCTTAATTAAGTTACCTTTATATTAAATTATACTTATGTAGAAGTTATAGGGAACTTGTGTGGAAGTTGTGAAGATTTCCTCATGATTACCGGCCGCCGGTTAACACAACTTCAGCCATAAAAGGGGAGTAAGTCTTCAGGATTTCCGTAGATTCTTCCTTTAACACACCGCCTAGATAGTTATGCACTCTTTTTTTGATATAGTTGTTGGTTATCATCATGGCCACGGCGGATATTATCCATGCCACGGGTATCACCATGGACATGGCGGGTATTATCCTGGATACGGTTACCATCATGGTCACAGCGGCTATTACCCGGGTCATGGGTTTCACCACGACCAAGGCACTTATAATCCAGGTCAACCTTAAGCAAGTCCAAAACACTCTAACTTATTTGAGCCTAAAGCCCTTCTCTTCTGAGGAGGTTTTTTTCAAATAATAAACCATTTCATAAACTCATTTTCTATGTAGATAAAGATACGATAAATATTTATATAAATTCAAAACTATTTTCTTCTTCAATGGTCTAATATGTAGAAAGACAGGGTTGTGAGGGGGCGGGATCTTGAATGCGGATGAAAAATTAGTGAGGGATGCTATCAAAGGTGATGATACTGCCTTTTTGCAGCTGATTCAGCTTTGTAAAATAGATTTATATAAAACGGCTCTTTCTTTTTTAAGAAATGAGGAAGAGGCACTAGAAGCGGTTCAAGAAGTTACCTACCGTGCCTATAAAAATATTCATACTGTCAGGGATGCAGCTTATTTCAAAACTTGGCTGATTCGCATCATGATTAATTACAGCAACGATCAATTGAAAAAGAAAAAACGCGTTGTATTGAATGAAGAAATCTTGAAACTGCACGGGACTGTGGAGCACCATACTGAGATGGAATTAAAAGATGCGATGAGTACCTTAGATGAGCGCTCCCGTGAAATTTTAACGTTGAAATATTTTCAAGATATGAAAATTAAGGATATTGCAGTGACGCTTCAGTGTCCAGAAGGAACGGTCAAGACGTGGCTAAACAAGGCATTGAAGGCACTTCGGGATAAACTTGAGGGAAATGGCGGTGATCTGCATGTTTGAAAAAGAAGAAGAGCAGCTGAAAAATTTGTATGATAACATCCAAGTACCGCTGGATTCACTGGATGAGGCAATTTTTACAGGATTCCAAAAGGCTTCGTTAGATAAGATGAGGAAGTCTCGTCGGAAAAAGTGGCTTTTTAACATGACGGCAGCCGCAATCATTTTGGTTGGATTTTTTACCACGATTCGTATTTCACCGGCATTTGCAGATTATATCTCCGTCATTCCCGGAATGGAAAAATTGGTGGATTTAATTAGGGATGATAAAGGCAAGATGCTTGCGGTCGAAAATGATTATTATGAAAAAATAGGAGTGTCCCAAGAAAAAAATGGCATTAAATTTACCATTGATGGAGCGATTGCTGATGAGAATGGATTGATTTTGTTTTACTCCATCAATACGAAGGAAAAGCTGAAGGAAGTGTATACGGAAGAGGTTGAGCTTGAAAGCTTAGATGAAAAAGAACTTGGTGAAAGCTCAGCTATGTTGGGAACACCATTATATTCAGAAAAGGGGAAAACATCTCATAGTGAGAAATTTGAATTTTACTTTCAAACACCGTTAGAAGTAAAAAGGTTTGAAATAAAGGTAGGTTTAAAGGTAAAAGGGCAAAAGGAAGTTTTTACTCTTCCATTCGAATTGAAAAAAGAGATTCAAAAGAAAAAGACCTATGTTTTAGACAAAGAAGTTGAGATAGAAGGCCAAAAATTCACACTTTCAAAGGTAGATGTTTATCCAATAAGGATAGCTGTTCATGTTAAAATGAATCATCCTCAAAATACAAAGAAGCTGTTATACTTTGATGGTATTCGTCTCATCGATGAACATGGGGAAACTTGGTCTAAAATTGCAAATGGGTTCACTAATAGTGGAATTTCAGATGATGAGGAGATTATTTATCTGCAAAGTAATTATTTTCGCGAACCGAATGAGCTGTATCTGGAGATTAATAAAATTCAAGCTGTTGATAAGGACGAAGCGAATGTCGTGGTTGACACACAAAGGGCGCAAATTCTAAAGCAGCCGAAAGGGAATAAATTTATTGCAGCAAGGGTAGAGGGCGATCAGATAATACTTAGCATGCGCCCAAAAAAGGAATTTTCATATGGCTTATTTAATGTGGTAAGAGATAAGACCGGCGAAGAAATAGATATCACTGAAACATCCATCTCTCATAGTTTAGAAGATGAAAAAGTAATTGAATATGGGGTAAAACTACCTGGATTGAATGCCGAGATGAGCCCTATTTCCCTTGAACTTGTCTATTTTCCTTCGTGGATTGAAGGGAATGAAAAAATAAAGGTTAAATAAGTAAAAAGGTGCTATACCCACTGGGTGTCAGGCACCTATTTTACATGGCTATAAAAAAATGACCAAACTAATTAATTTTGGTAAAATTGTAATAAATAGTAGATAATTATTCCTCCTGTTACACCGAGAAAAGGATACCCACATCTTGTCACGACAACACCCATCCAACACATATATCAGTAACTACACCAGTAAGAATAGAACCGAATAAAAATCATACATATTAACAACCAAACTCTTATCTTCCAAACTACAAATAAAATTCAAAGGAGCTACTGAATATGGAAACTACCCTACAACCGCATATCAGAATTGGAAACGAGCATGAGGTGCAATATGCTTTACTTCCTGGAGACCCCGGTCGAGTTGATGAAGTGGCTAAATTCTTAGATAATCCCGTGGAAATCTCCTACAACCGGGAATACAAAACAATCAAAGGTTTTTATAAGGGAGTATCTGTTTTCGTGACTTCAACAGGGATTGGCGGGGTGTCAGCCGGAATTGCCATCGAGGAGTTAAGGAATATTGGCGTAAACGTGATGATTCGGATTGGCAGTTGCGGAGCGTTACAGCCCAATTTACGTATTGGTGATCTAGTAATTGCTTCCGGTGCCGTAAGAAATGACGGAGCGTCATATGCCTATATTAACAAGGCCTACCCAGCGATTCCAGATACTGAGTTATTATTTCATGTGATTAACACTGTAAAAAAGAACAATATAAAAAGTCACACGGGTATTGTCAGATGTCATGACAGCTTTTATACTGATAAAGAACAAGAAATCGACAAGTACTGGTCAGAGAAGGGAATTCTCGCTTCAGACATGGAAACTGCTGCACTATTTGTGATTGGCGGATTACGCGGCATTAAGACCGCTTCCATATTAAATGTAGTTGTCGAAAAAGAGGGGAATTTGGAAGGGGGAATCAATGATTACATTGATGCGAAAAACAATAGCAAGCGTGGGGAAGAGCTTGAAATCCTCACCGCACTCGAAGCGATTGTTTCCTATGATTCTACTTTTAAAAAATGATTAGGGGGTTTTTTAGTGAAAAACCAAAGCATGTGGTCTTTACGGTTATCAACAGCAGCGCTCGTTCTAATTCCTGTAGCGGTAGGTGTCAACTATATTGGTAAATTAATTGCGGCATTCCTGAAGCTGCCACTATGGTTAGATTCCATCGGAACCGTCTTGGCCGCGATGTTGGGAGGTCCGATTGTTGGTGCTTTAGCAGGTGCAATAAATAATATTATTTATGGTTTTACGGATCCTATTTCTTTTGTCTACGCGATTACAAGTGTGGCAATTGGTTTAGCAGTAGGGATTCTTTTTTACAAGGGCTATATTTCCAGCTGGGGGAAAGCCATCGTTGCCGGTTTAATCATTGGACTTGTTGCGACGGTTGTATCGACACCGCTAAATATTGGTTTCTGGGGCGGCCAAACAGGGAATGTATGGGGTGACGCTTTATTTGCTTTTATTCTAGCAAATACAGATTCTACTTGGCTGGCATCACTGCTTGATGAACTAGTTGTCGATGTACCGGATAAATTATTAGTTGTGTTAATCAGTTTTGGTATTTTTAAAGGATTACCACGGAACGTGGTCCAATTATATAACAATAATGAAAAAATCGAGACACTCGATTAAGTCCTCTTGTTAAAAGGAAGCTGGTGAAGCTTTTTGAAATCGATTAGCTTGTATGTGGAAAGGGATTCGTTCATTCATGAAGTCGACCCCATCACAAAAATGATCTACATTCTTTTTGCCTTATTGATTCCTATTATTCTACCATCGTTCACGATTTCTTTTCTATGCTTGGGAATTAGTCTGCTGTTATTGGTTATGGCGAAAGTTATTCGAAAAACAGTTCCTGTTTTTAGCTTTGTTTTTCTCGTGCTGATTACGGTCGTCATTATTCAGGGCTTGTTTAAACCGGAAAATGAGACCGTTCTTTTTCAAATGGGCCCGCTTGCGATGTATAAAGAAGGGCTGCTATATGCCTTAACGATCACGCTCCGGGTGATGAATATTGTCAGTTCATTTATGATCTTAGTTCTAACGACGAAACCATCGGATCTTGTCGAGGCGCTTGTTCGTAAAGGAATGTCACCAAGAATCGGTTATGTTATAGTTTCTGTTTTTCAAATTATTCCTGAGATGATGTCGAGCATGGGGACAATTACGGATGCACAGCGGGCAAGGGGAATGGAGACAGAAGGAAATGTAATCGTCCGAATCAAGGCTTTCGTGCCATTATTGGGACCGGTTATCCTAGGATCGTTGATCAATACCAAGGAACGGGCGATGGCATTAGAAGTGAGGGGCTTCAATTCAAGGGCCCCAAAAACTTATTTATATGAGGAAAAAACCTACACCCATGGCAGACTAGTTCAATCAGTGATGCTGCTTCTTGTGGTGGGCGCCATAGTGTGGAGGATTTTTGCATGAAAAAAATAATCGTCGAAGGTCTTAAATATAAATATCCATTATCCGACACGCTCGCTCTTGCTGATCTTTCGTTTGAAGTGAGTGAAGGGGAATTTATCGGCATTATTGGGGAAAATTCTGCGGGAAAGTCGACCTTATGCCAAGCGCTGGTTGGTCTCGTTCCTCATTTTTATAAAGGGGCATACGGCGGTAAAGTGTTCGTAGACGGACTGGAAGTGAAGAGTCATTCAATTGCTGAGATTGCATTGAAGGTGGGAATGGTGTTTCAAAATCCATTTACCCAGGTGACCGGCTCGAAAATGTCGGTTTATGAGGAAATTGCTTTCGGGCTTGAGAATATTGGGCTGCCTCGTTTGGAAATTATTGAACGAACAAATTATGTGCTTAACTTATTAAAAATTGAGAAGGTAAAGGATCATAATCCTTTTGATTTATCGGGGGGACAAATGCAGCGGATGGCGATCGCAAGTATCATTGCAATGAAACCGGACATTCTGGTATTGGACGAACCGACCTCTCAGCTCGACCCGGCTGGCTCTGAGGAAGTATTTAGCGCGATTCAAAAACTAAGTAAACAAGGGATTACCGTTATTCTCGCTGAGCATAAAATGGAAAAGGTCGCCCGATATTGTGATCGTGTTTTACTGCTAAATAATGGAAAATCGGTTGACTTTGATTCTCCTGAGAAAGTTTTTTCGCGGAAGGATCTTGAGGATCATGGGGTTGTTGCACCTGTTTATACAAGAGTGTGTAAAGCATTAGGTGTAAAGATGGCTGCCTCGGACTATTATCCTGTAACCTTGGAGGATGCAGAGAGGGCTTTAAGGGGGCGGATGGAATGATCAAGGTATCCAATCTTTCTTTTTCCTATAAAAAAGGTGGACCACAGGTACTTTCGGGAGTTAATTTAGAGTTTGACAAGCGATCCACCGCTATTATTGGTCAAAATGGTGCCGGAAAAACAACGTTTGTCAAGCTGCTGAAAGGTCTTTTGAAACCGGATGAAGGAGAAATTTTGGTTCATCATTTTGATGCAAAATTAAAAACGGCAGCTGAGATGGCAAGAACGATTGGACTCGTTTTTCAAAATCCGAATGACCAAATTTTTAAACGAACGGTTTTGGAAGAAGTGATGTTCGGACCGCTGAATATTAAAATGGGTAAGCATACAGCTGAAAAGCAGGCGATCAAAGCTTTAAAGATGGTTGAACTCGAGGATAAATTAGAGATGAATCCCCATGATTTGAGTTTATCGGAAAAGAAACTGCTCTGTATTGCTTCCGTTGTAGCAATGGATACAGACATCATTATTTTTGATGAGCCAACCATTGCACAGGATCATCATGGAAAGGAAACGATTCGCTATATTATCCACGCCCTGAAGGAGCAAAACAAATTGGTCATGACGATTATCCACGACATGGAATTTGTCGCGGAGAACTTTGAGCGGACGGTTGTGTTTAATGAAGGTAAAGTCCTTCTCGACGGAGATACACGATTCGTATTCTCACAGAAAGATACTTTAAACAAAGCCAAAGTCGAAGCACCCGGAATCACCCAACTAGCAGAAAAACTCGGCATAAAAAACACTATACTAACCGTAGAAGAATTAATAAGGGTGTCAGGCACCATGTGAAAATTTCACATGGTGCCTGACACCCTTTCCTTTATTATGAAGTTAAGAGTTGTGTTTAACGGGTTTTGCCATATAATAGTATTAATAGTGTTCACGAAAATGTCAATAAACCATTGTTGTTACTGTTGATACAGGGGATTTATATACAAGATCTTTTAACATGGGGGGATAATGAAATGTTCAGAGCGGCAGCTGCGGGGGTTCTTGGGTTTATTCTGATTTTTATCGAGTCGATGATTGTGATGAAGCTTAAAGGATACGCAACCATTGAATTTGGCGGCATCACTCCGTTTATCAATGTTTGGGCAATGAACTTTTTCTTTGTGTTTGCGATCCTAACCCAGCTAACAAATTGGTATACAAATAAGGAAAATCTAGAAGAAGATAATAGTTTTTAAAGAAAAGGGCCGCAATCTCCAGGAAATCTGAGATTACGGCCCTTTTTGTATGCAGCATTACATACTATTTCCGATGCATTTTAAACTGTAAAAACAGTTCATTGTAGTAGGCCAAATTCTTTTTACCAATGTTTTCATATACTTCTAGTTTTTCCGTTAATTCTGGTGATGGATAGAATCGAGTATCCCCGACGACCTCTTTAGGCATATGCTTTAGGGCCGGCTTATTCGGTGTTGAATAGCCCACATATTCTGCATTTTGAGCAGCAACCTTCGGATCGAGCATAAAGTTAATAAATTTATGGGCTGCCTCAATATTCTTCGCGGTTTTCGGAATGACCATATTATCAAACCAAAGGTTCGATCCTTCTTTAGGGACCACGTAGTCCAAATCTTCATTCTCGGACATGATTTCGGAAGCATCCCCGGACCAAACAAGGCCAACAGAGGCCTCTTCATTGGCTAGGAGCATCTTGATTTCATCCCCGACAATCGCTTTGACATTCGGGGTAAGCGTATCGAGTTTTTCCTTTGCCGCGATTAAATGCGCCTTCTTTGTATCGTTAAGTGAATAGCCTAAGCTATTTAGTCCCATACCGATAACTTCTCGGGCCCCATCGATTAACAGAATTTCATTTCGTAAGGAAGGATCCCAAAGGTCATTCCAGCTGGTAATTTTTTTACCATGAAGCATTTTCGGATTATAGACAATACCCACTGTTCCCCAAAAATAAGGAACGGAATACTTATTTTCCGGATCAAATGGAAGGTCCAGAAATCGGTTATCTAAATTTTTTAAATTGGGCAGTTTGGCGTGATCCAGCGGGAGAAGCAAATCCTCATGCCGCATTTTGTCAATCATATATTCAGAAGGAACGGCAATATCATAGGTTGTGCCGCCTTGCTCGATCTTTGTCAGCATCGCTTCATTGGAATCGAAGGTTTCATAAATAACCTTAATTCCTGTTTCTTTTTCAAATTGCTTGATAAGATCTTCATCAATGTAATCGCCCCAGTTATAAATCGTAAGTGTATTGCCGCCTGAGTAGCCTTGGGACGTGTTTAAACTGGAAATGGCATATAATAGCAATGCCGATGAAAGGGCGATCACGAGAAAAAAACGAACAAGCTTGTTCATCGCTTTCGAACCCCCATTCCATTAACCTTGTTTCGCTGTGTAATAAAGTAATAAATCACAACGAGCAGCATTGTAAATAGGAATAAGAGGGCCGATAATGCGTTTATATTCAAGGATATCCCCCGGCGGGCTAATGAATAAATTTCTACAGAAAGTGTTGAAAACCCATTGCCCGTGACAAAAAAGGTAACGGCGAAATCATCGAATGAATACGTTAACGCCATAAAAAATCCTGCAAAAATTCCGGGTGTGATAAAAGGAATTATGACCTTTGTCAGGACGTTCCAGCGGCTTGCACCAAGATCTCGGGCGGCATCGATTAACGTCGGGCTCATTTCCATCAACTTTGGGAGCACCATCAGGACAACAATCGGGATGCTAAAAGCGATATGGGATAACAGCACCGAATAGAAACCGAGCTTAATCCCAGCCATCGTGAATAAAATTAAGAACGATGCACCAATGATGACGTCAGGGCTGACAATGAGCACATTGTTTAAAGATAACAGCGAGTTTTTGGTTTGTCTTTTTTTTGCCTGATGTATGGCCAAAGCCCCAAGTACACCTATGATGGTGGATAAAAGTGCTGATAATAAAGCCACCACGACGGTATTCAGAACGATAATCAGAAGTCTTGTATCTTGAAAAAGTTCACGGTACCACTCAAGCGAGAATCCTTTAAAGTTATACATCGTTTCCCCGCTGTTGAAGGAGAAGATGACCAGAAAGAAAATTGGTGCATATAGGATAAAAAAGATTATCAATAAAAATAGCTTTGACAAGGGAGTGATTTTTCTATCCACGCTACACACCTCGCTTTCGAGTATTCGTTACAATCATAATGAAAACCATGATAATGATTAAAAAGACGGCTATTGTCGAGCCCATGCCCCAGTCCCGGGTCACAAGGAATTGCTGCTCAATCGCTGTCCCAAGAGTGATGACACGGTTTCCGGCAATTAATCTTGTCAGCATGAACAAGGATAGCGCCGGAATGAAGACCACCTGACAGCCTGATTTTACCCCGTCAATCGTTAAGGGGAAAATAACGCGGCGAAACGTCGTCCATTTGGATGCCCCTAAGTCATTGGCCGCGTCCAAAAGGGTTGGATTCAATTCATTTAATGAATTGAAAATCGGCAAGATCATGAAAGGGATAAAGATATAAACCGAAACAAATACAAAACTGAAATCCGTAAATAAGATTTGCTGTGCGCCAATCCCAATCATTTTTAAAAAGCTGTTTGCCGCTCCATATGTACCAAAAATACCGAGGAAGGCGTAGGCTTTTAACAATAAATTAATCCAGGACGGAACAATGATTAATAAAAGCCACAGTTGCTTATGCTTTGTTTTTGTTAATAAATAGGCTGTTGGATAGGCAACTAACAGCGAAAAGGCGGTGATCAAAAAGGCATACCAAAAGGAGCTTACTGTCATCTTTAAATACACCGGTGTGAAAAACTTTTGATAATTCACAAACGAAACATTGCCCTCAATATCAAAGAAGGAATAATAAAGTACAAGGAAAATGGGTGCGATGACAAAAAGCACAATCCATAGAAGATAAGGAAGCATATATAAATTGCGCGTTAGTTTATTTTCCATTGGCTTCCACGTCCGTATAGGCTTCTAACCGCCGATCGAATTCTTCCTCTGTTTCCCCGAGGCGCATAACATGAATAGCTTCAGGGTCAAAATAAAGACCGATTTCATCGCCCACGGTTGCCTTTTTCGTGGAATGGACGAGCCATTCATTTCCGTCTTTATCATAGCAGCAGATTTCATAATGAACTCCGCGGAATAATTGC
>Ga0213822_1000560_pt1 | contig 27905 bp, 27 predicted proteins | sample MC6MC0908MG_FD_179872 | JGI IMG/M metagenome (GOLD analysis project Ga0213822, IMG submission 179872) | Enriched soil aggregate microbial communities from Iowa State University, Ames, United States - MC6-MC0908-MG | ecosystem: Environmental > Terrestrial > Soil > Unclassified | place: USA: Iowa...
CGGTGTAAATGAATGAACATTTAATAAATAGTAGCCCCAATCGTCCTCACTTTGTTGTAGCAAATAGTCCTTCCTTATGCCGTAATTAACCATTTGCAGTGCAACAACACCTATTGGCCCTAAAGCTGTTAAAAACCATAATCCTTTGCGTTTAATTTTCAAAAAGTCAGAAGTTAACAGTTTTCCTATCATAGCGCTTGCTCTCCTGTTGTCATTTGAAGGAAAATCTCTTCTAACGATCGTTTCTCTTCCTCTACTCGGTATACCGAAATGCCTTCTTGTACGAGGATTTGTACAATATGTGCTACTTTTTCATCTGAGCATTCATCGAATAAAATCAGGTCATCCTTATGTTCTGCCTTAATGCCATTTGCTACTAGTGAACGCCATCCCTTTTCGCCATTACTCACCTTAATTAATACCTTTGGCTGAGCAAATCTACGCATTGCTTCAATTGAATCTTGGAAAATCATTTTTCCCTTCGTAACGATCCCCACTTGTGTAGCCATTTGATCGATTTCTGATAGTAAATGACTTGAAATAATAACCGTCATTCCATATTCTGAAGGCAATCGTTTAATCAAATTACGGATTTCGATGATACCTGATGGATCAAGACCATTCGTTGGTTCATCTAAAATAAGTAATTCAGGATTGTGTAACAAGGACGCTGCAATACCTAAACGTTGCTTCATCCCAAGTGAAAAGCCCTTTACTTTTTTATTGGCAACATCCTTCAAACGAACAATTTCTAATACTTCATCGATACGTGATTTCGGTACACCTAAAATTCTTCTTAACGCTTCTAAATTTTCATAGGCCGTTAAATGTGGATAATAGGAAGGGTTCTCTACTAATGAACCGACCTTTGCTAAAATATTAATTCGTTCCTTCGTTAAATCTTTTTGGAAGATTTTAATTGTCCCAGAAGATGGCTTCATCAGCCCAAGAAGCATACGAATAGTCGTCGTTTTTCCCGCTCCATTCGGTCCTAAAAATCCATATATTTCACCTTTACGTATTTTTAAATTTATATTTGATACAGCTTGCTCTTTACCAAAGCTTTTTGATAAATTTTCTGTTTGTACGATATATTCCATTGTCCTCACCTCTGTCATTATCATAGTCAATGAAGGTTAAAAGCAGGTAAGGGTCAAGTTTAAATTTTGTTTAAAAAAGACACTTTATCATAACGTGGGTTGATTTCCGTTCCGGCTGGGTGCTTTCTTTGGGGCGTCCGATGAGCCGCTTGGGCCGACACGGTGTTGGTCACAAAGGCGTTATCACAGGACGTGATGCTCTTAGCCTTCGTTCCTCTATCGCTGACCCCCGAGGAGTCACCTAGTCTCCACTCCAATCAACTTATTTACATGGCGTACGTTTTATTTTTTTAACCCCAAATTTTAATGACGGGTCTAAAAAAGAAGTTTCTGTATAAAAGCAATACCAATCATCTTACTATTACAAAAGGTTTTCTGTACTTTTCCACAGGAATCTGCACGATTTTCCACTTGGAATCAAAAAAACAGCATGCCATAAGCTTTGCTGGCATACTGTTTGGACAATTACAGAAATGAAGCATGCCTTAACATGCTTCACAAATTATTCTATTTGTAGTGTTTAATTAAAATTTTTGTACCGGATTCGTTAGACTCAATATCCCAGTCTAAATTCATGCCCTTTACCATGATATCAACAATGGATAAGCCGATGCCCGCACCTTTAGCATTGGATTCATTTTTCATGCCGTTTCCATGATCCTTAATGATAAATGCATCATAACGCTCCGTCGATTCGGTTTCCACGCCAATATATTTCCCGCTATTTGCATGGCGTAATACATTTTGAAATAAATTATCAAATATACGCCCAAGCCAAATCGGATCAACTTGCCACTCATTTTTCTCAAATGGATGTACCTCAATATCGATTTCAAAGCCTTCTTTTTCGAATACCGGATACCATGTGGTCATTTGCTCACGTACAAATCGGATAACGTTGATTTCTTTTTGCTCAAATTTATATTTACTAGCCATTAGTAAAGTATAGGACATTAAATTTTCTATTAAAGCATCGATATTTACAATCGATATTTCCATTGCTTTAATAGCCTGTTGCCCCTCTTCTGATAGTTCCTCTTTGCTAAGAGAATAAGATTGCGCTCTAATTTTCGTTAAAGGGGTACGTAGGTCATGTGATAGATTAGCAATCAGCTCTCTTCGTAGCTGTTCTTCCTGCTGCTCACGATTTTTACTCTCCCTAAGCTCACACACCATTCGGTTAAAGCTTTGTTCAAGTTGACCAATCTCGTCCTTCTTTTTGACCTTCGTTTCAATAGGTAAGCCATCTACATCGCGAATTTCCATCGCTTCTTGAAGGTGCAATAGTCTTTTCCGAATCCCTCTGAAAAATAAAAGGGAGACAATCATAAAAAACAAAATAATCCCAATAACACCCAAAAGTACAATGTTCCCATATTGTTCATTAACATTCACAAGCGGTGGGTTAAACACTTCCCTAGGAATCTCAAAAACGATAAATCCATTCGATTCATCCTGTCCTAAAAAAGCGATAACTGTAAATGGATCTCCCCCATAACTCTCCTTTATAAATTTAGTCGTAAATGACGGCGTCCATTTCGATGGTAACTGTTCCTTTACATTCACTTTTGTGAGTAAGGTCCCGTCCTCACTCACCCAAAACATGGATGCTTTAGGATACTGTCTCTCCCAAACCTTAAAACGTTGAGTAATTGTTTCCTCTGTAAAGTTTTTTATGCTTTTAGCTTCTGCATGCCATTTTTCCTCTATTGCGCTTTCACTGAGAACTTCATTTGAAATATTAGTTTGCCCAAATCCAAACACAAAAAGTGCGATAGCAAGGTATGATAGTTGAACAATAGAAATAGCTAGCAGAATTATTAGCATATACTTAGCTAATAATGATCGGAAAAATTTCATAGCTTCACCCTATATCCAATACCACGTATGGTTTCGATAATTGTCGGCTTCGCTGGATCTATTTCTATTTTTTCTCTTAAGTATCGAATATGCACCATTAATGTTTTATCGCCTTCTATGTAACTTTCACCCCAGACACCTTCATAAAGCTGTTCCTTTGTTAGGATTTGATTTAAATGGCGAATAAAATATTGAAATAAATAGAACTGCTTGCCTGTTAATTGAACCTCTTCATCTGTCTGCGTGTTCATGATTCGCATTTCTTTCGTAAAAATTTTAAGATGCTGAAGATCCAGTACATCGTCGTTCTTTTGATATCTTCTTAACAATACTTCCACACGCGCTACTAGTTCATCAGGATGGAATGGCTTCGTTAAATAGTCATCAGCGAAGTTAAGCCCCTCTATTTTATCCTCCACAGCCGTACGTGCTGACAACATCAAAATAGGGATTTCTTTATTTTCTCGCTTAATTCTTTTACCAATTGAAAAGCCATCTAATCCAGGCAGCATCACATCCAATATCGCGATATCCTTAAAAGCTATGTGTTGGTCGACCTCTTCACCAGATTCAAGCCATGTCACCTCATAGCCTCTTTCCGTTAAATCCTTCGTCACCCATTGGCCAATATCTTTTTCGTCTTCTATGTACAATATGCGAAACAATGTTCATCCTCCTAATCTATGTATTTATATAGCCTTAAAAATAACGTTATACTAAAAAACCATATTTTGCATTATATAGTTTCAAATATTTATTCTATTTGAAATTTATGTAACAGCTCTTCCCACTATCTCTCCCATCTCCATTGCCAAAAAGATTGCGTTTTTTACTCATGTGCCCTTTCGGATTGAATAATAAACTTGTCGTATTGATGGAATGAAAGGAGCAAAAAGATGAATACATTAGTTTCTGCAAAAAACGTGACAAAAATTTATAACGAAAATCAATTACCCGGACTTAATAAAGTATCTTTTGACATTCAATCTGGTGAATTTGTTGGAATTATGGGGGCATCCGGATCAGGAAAAACAACTTTATTAAATATTCTATCAACGATTGATACGCCTACAGATGGTGAAATTTTAATTGATAGTGTTGATATAAAAACACTTAATGATAACCAATCTGCTGATTTTAGAAAGGATCATTTAGGCTTTATTTTCCAGGAGTATTTTTTGCTTGATAGCTTATCCGTAAAGGAAAATATTGCAGTACCCCTAACTTTATTGCACAAATCTCCAGAAGAAATAGATTCAACGATCAACAATTTAGCAAAGCGTTTTGGGATATTCGAACAATTATCAAAGTACCCTAGTCAGCTTTCTGGCGGGCAAAAGCAAAGGGTTGCCGCAGCCAGAGCAATTGCGAAACAGCCAAGTATTTTATTTGCTGATGAACCAACAGGCGCATTAGATTCACACTCTGCAACTGAGTTACTTCAAAAGTTAAGAGAAGTAAATGGGGAACTCCATACTACTATTTTAATGGTAACTCATGATGCTTATGCAGCAAGTTTTTCAAGTAGAATTCTGCTATTTAAAGATGGAAATATTATAAAGGAATTAAAAAGAAACAATCAAACTAGAAAACAATTCTTTGAAGAAATAGTAAAAGAAATCTCTAAATAAAGACTAAAGGGTGAAAGGGATGCATCATGGTGGGATTATTAACAATTGCAAAAAAGAATTTGAAGAATAATTTTTCCTTCTATTCGTTCTATTTCGTTTCTGTAGCCTTTGTACTGACGGTATTCTTCTCCTTTATTTCATTTTCCATGAACAGTATTGTTTTGGAGAAAATTTCGTCAGATGGCAGAGTAGAAACAATGTCAAGAGTAGTAGCGATGTTTGTTATGGCATTTGTATTATTCTATATGTCTTATTCTAATACCTTCTTTATGAAAAAAAGAACGAAAGAACTTGGGATTTATTCGCTCTTAGGGTATCGGAAGTCGACTATGGTAAAACTATTAACGTTCGAAAATATTTTAATTTGTTTTGCTGCTTTAATTGTTGGAATCATTCTTGGTGCTGTTGCTCATAAAGGAATTGTTGGAGCGATCGTCAAATTATTAAAATTACAAATTGAAACTTCCGAAATTCCATTTATTAATATAAACGCTGTAGTATTTACATTTATTTTTATATTCGCTATTTTAGCTGTCTTATTATTATCAAACTGGATAATCCTTCGGAAAAGTTCATTACTAATGTTAGTACGAATGGATAAGAAGGAAGAAAAACAAATAAAAATTAATACAGCCTTGTCGTTCATCGGGCTACTTCTTATTTTGTTCGGTTATTTTTTAGCGCTTGATATTACAAGAGGAACTCAATCGTTGTGGAAAACAATAGGTTTTTCACCTATTGCACTTGTAACAATGGTAAGTGTTGTTCTAGGTACTATTTTCTTTATTCATTCTTTTTTACCATTCGCTATTCTAAAGTTAAAAAAGAAGAAAAGCTGGTTTTATAACGAATCCAATATTATTATCATTCCAAACTTTATTTTTAAAATCCGTTCAATGGCAAAGACTTTAATTTTATTAACTTTATTAGTTTCAGGAACTTTAGCTTTATTAGGCTCTACTGTCCTGACTCTTTACCATCCAGTTGTTGCCACAGAACGTATTATTCCGTCAGCTATAGAATTCCCCGTGGAGGACAAACAACTGGCTACTGAGGCAATCAAAATTGCAGAGGGTACTGCTGGCAAAGAAAATGTGAAACACAAAAAAACAACTATTATCTATATAACATCGCCTTCTCATAATTTACCGCAAGAATACAGTATTAAGGAAGAGCCAGGATTTGATCTCATCTCCGAATCAGATTATAAGGAACTAATACGTAATCAAGGAAAAAATGTGGAATTCGAAAATTTAAATGACAATGAAAGTATTTTAGTTAAATATCGACCTGACAAAAAGAAGCTAGATAAAGGGAATATTTATACCTTAAACTTAACACCTACAAATAGTGTAGATATAAAAGTCAAAGACACGACATTACTTAACCCAATAGGATTTGCCAATAGTGTCGGAACGCTAATTATCTCAGACAAACTTTACAAGGAAGTAAAATCCTTCGGGCTACCAGAAAAGACGATGATCAGCATTAATGGGACGAATATGAGGGAAAGTAAAGAAGTTTACGAAAACTTAGCTCCGCTATTTAAAAATAACAACTATTTTTCAAGTAGCTACCAAAAAGTAGACTTCCTTATCCAACAAAATAGTTCAACATTCTTACTTATTAGCTTCGTTACAATTATCTTTTTTATTGCAACAGGTAGCATTCTATATTTCCAAAATCTATCAAATGCTATGTCAAAAAAAGATGAATTTGCTATTCTACAAAGAATGGGCTATAACAAGAAAAAAGTAAAAAAAATAATTAGTAAAGAAGTTTTTGCGATCTTTAGCATCCCCTATGCATTAGGGTTAGCACACAGTATTTTTGCAGTAATCACATACAAAACCGCTTTAATGGACGACTTATTAGGAAAAAACAGCGCCTTTATATTACCTATTCTATTCGCAGTCATAGCTTTCACTCTTGTATATATCATTTATTATTTGTTAACGAAACGAGCATGTAATAAAATTATTTTTGATAGTAAATAGTAAAAAATTACAGATAGAGCTGATGTACATGCATCAGCTTTATCTGTATGTAATCTAGTAAAGGTATGTGAACGGATGAAAAAGTACTATGAACACAAACAACTTTTTATTTTATTACATCAACTTTTTTTAATTATTTTTTTATGCTATGAGTTTTTGCAGGAAAGTATTATAGGAACAACAAAATTACTACCATTAGTACTTATAACGATTATGGTTTTCTACGGAGCATATATCCATTTTATAAATATTAAAGAAAATAAAACACTATCGCAATTTTCTAATTTGTTATTCCTTACAGCATGGCAATTTTTACTTACCCTTAATGGAAACCCCTTTTTTTATACACTAAGCATAGTACTTAGTGTAGTCATTCTATATATGACCGTACAATTTTTGCTCTTGTTCTTTTTCCAAGATTCCATCTATATTTATAAAAAAGAAAAAGATTCGATTTTAAAAATGATATGCCTATTAACACTCGTTTCAAAATTGATTAATGATACACTGTTTGCCTTTCTATTTTCATTTCAAATAATTGTAAGTTTCGCTTGCATGGTCTTTCTATTTTTGAAGCATCGAAAACGAATTATATTTGTCTTAAAAAATGAAAAAAAGCATTTACTTCAATCTGTTACGATTCTTATAGTTCCCCTTTTTGGATATGCTGTGTTGTTTGCAAATAGCCCTGAACACTTAAATAATTTAGGATGGTATACAGTCATTTTTTTACCTTTATTTAGTATCCACGCAATTGCTTTTAAAAATCATAAATTTATGAGGAAATATTTTCTTTTAAAAGAATATAAAATGGGGCTAATATTGTTATGTTTTCTTGTTTTCATTAGTTCACTTGGCATGTTGTTTCAATTCAATATGATTACCTATTTTATTATCCTACATACAATTTTTTGGTTTGTGTTGCTTTATTTCACCTTGTTATTTCATGACATTAAAACTAAAATGCTATATTTTGATACAGAACAACCAAAAACATTCCCTGAAAGTTCTTACGTACAGCATCTCGTACAGATAGTTAAAGAAGAGAAGTTAAAAATTTCTTTTTCAAATTATTTACATGATGAAATATTACAGGATATATTAGCCGTTAAAAATATGATGAATAAATCTAATAAACAAGAGGTTCGTGAAATAATCGTGAATACGCTGGATGATTTAAACTTGTCTATACGTGAACAGATGCAGGAATATCACCCGACCATATTAAAAACGCTCACATTAAAAGAAAATTATAGTAATTTAATTAATATGATTCAGCAGAAATTTGGAAATAAAAATATAGACATCACATTTAACTGCAATGATGATTTCTTTTTAGTTGAACCTTATCATTTAGTTATATATCGAATAGTAAAAGAACTAGTAACAAATGCGTTCAAACATTCTAAATGTACTAATCTGGTAGTAAAACTTGCACTGAATAATGACGAAATAGAGCTTATAGTAAAGGATAATGGGATTGGTCAAGTAGATCATGAAAATTATGAACCTAATGACCATAGAGGTTGGGCTTCTATCAAAGAGCAGTTATTTTTATTGAATGGCAACATGTTAATTTCAAAATGCTCTCCTTCTGGCTTATGTATTTCTATTGTTATTCCCATGAAAGGAGATGAATCCTATCAATATTTTATTAATAGATGATCACGCTCTATTTGCTAAAAGTCTTGAGATTGTCTTAGCAGATTCCCCTGAAATAGAACAATTTCATTCATTACAAAATATTGAAAATGTTATTTCTGTTATCAATGAGTTTAAACCTACAATTACGTTAATAGACATAAATTTAAGTAACATCAGTAGTGAGGACGGACTAGGATTAGCAAAGAACATTTTAGCTAATAAATGTTCTACAAAAATAGTCATATTAACAGGGTATGATTTGCCTGTTTATCGATATGAAGCTCAAAAAATTGGCGTCAGCGGGTTTATTAATAAAAACATTATGCCAGATAAGTTACTACAAACTTTAGTAGAAATTAATGAGGGTACCTACTATTTTCCGTTACCCACGGATTATATCGAGGAATTGACCGACAGTGAAAAACAAATATTACAATTGCTATGCGATGGATATAAACGTAAAGAAATTGCATCTATGTTATTTGCAAGTGAACGTACAATTTCAAACCATATTCAGCATATATTTAATAAGTTAGATGTGTCCTCCTCGCTAGAAGCAGTGACAAAAGGAATAAAATTAGGCTATATTCAGCCAAATTATTAACAAATGTAAAAACAGAGCGTGACAATCACAATGATGAAGTCATGCTCTGAAATGTCACATATATGGTTTTACCTAATAATCAACATATCATTATCATCAAACTGCCACATGTCTCCGTAGGCCACTTCCCAATAATAGCCGTTTGGATCTTGGAAATAGCCACTATAGCCTCCCCAGAATACTGTTTCGGGTTCCTTCACGATTGATGCTCCTGCTTCTTTAGCTAAATCAAATACTTGATCAACTTCTTCTTTAGACTTTCCGTTATAAGCAAGTGTCATTCCGCTAAAGCCATTACCGATCGCTGGTGGATTTGCTTCGTTAATATCTTTTGCTAAACGGTCAATCGGAAACAAGGAAATTTTTGTTCCTCCATTATTAAAGAAAATAACATCAGGATTTGTTTCTTCCCCATAAACAATCACTTCAAATCCTAGACCTTCTCGATAAAATCTAAGCGACTCGACCATATCTTTTACACCCAATGTGATTAAATTTAAACGGTTCATCTCACTATCTCCTTTATAAAAGTCTCAATTACTTATTCTATTTTTAGCATTGAATTCCCTTTTCGCCTTTGTAAATCACTCATTTTGCTACAGGCTAAACACTTTTTTAAATCAGTAACGTCCCCTATTGTTTTGGCTAATAGATGCAAATTATGAGCCTGAAAAAGTTTACATCCCTATAATTGCGACTTCTTTAATTTAAAGCTGAACCATGTGGACAAAGAAAAATTTCTTACGATGAACCTTTGATATCTCACAAAAGTAACCTCCACGTTTCTATGAAACCAAAAAGTGCGTACTTTTTTTTTCATTGGCATGAAAGCATAATAAGAAAGCAACGAAGCACAAACGAAAATTGGAGGACAGAAAAATGATTAATCATTTACAAGATAGAATTACATTAAATAACGGCTTACAAATGCCTGGTATGGGTCTAGGCGTATTCCAAGTACCGAATGATGTTACAGCAGAAATGGTAAAAAGTGCGATTGAGGTTGGTTACCGTAGTATTGATACTGCAGCTATTTATGGCAATGAAGCAGGTGTCGGTGAAGGAATTAGACAAGCATTAGCATCTACAGGTCTAAAACGTGAGGATTTATTTATTACGTCTAAAGTCTGGAACGATGGCTTGAGCGATGAAGAGACAATTGCAGCATACGAAGACAGCTTAGAAAAATTAGGGCTAGATTATTTAGACCTATATCTCATTCATTGGCCAGGTAAAAATAAATTTGCAGAAGCTTGGAGAGCACTCGAAGATTTATACGAGCAAGGGAAAATTAAAGCTATCGGGGTATGTAACTTCCAAGTTTCACACTTACAGGATCTTCTTAAAATAGCTCGTATCAAACCAGTTATTAACCAAGTGGAACTTCATCCACGATTACAACAAACTGAGGTACGTTCATTCTGCGAAGAGCACAATATTCAAATGGAAGCTTGGGCACCATTAATGCAAGGTGGGCTTCTTGAAAATGAAACTATTTCAAAAATAGCTGAAAAATACGGGAAATCAAATCCTCAAGTTATCTTGCGCTGGGATATTCAAAATGGTATCGTCACAATTCCAAAGTCTGTGCGCAGAGAACGTATGATTCAAAACGCTGATATTTTTGATTTCACACTAACTGATGAAGAAATGGCGATCATTAACGCCATGAATCTAGATCAACGTGTTGGACCAAACCCAGATGAGTTTGATTTTGTCATGTAAACGATAGTTATGTAAACGTGAAAGAGACTGTCTAATTTTCTTCTCTTAGACAGTCTCTTTCCAATCTATTTAAGATGTATGCTTTATTGCGATATCTTCATCACGTTGCATTAACAGTACATCTTCACCTTTATCTTGAAGCATTTCGATATGTTTTTCACCCCAAGTGCAAAGCATGTTCAGCACAGGGTCCATCTTTTGACCATAAGGTGTTAGCGAATATTCAACTTTTGGCGGTACCTGATTGAAAACCTTGCGATTAATTAACCCAGACTGCTCTAATTCACGTAATTGGCTCGTTAGCATTTTTTGCGAAATGCCTGGAATCAATCGGCGAAATTCATTCGTACGAATCTTACCATGGTGGTTAAGATGACAAAGAATAATAGGTTTCCATTTGCCCCCTATGACTTCAAGAGTGGCTTCAACACCAATATTATAAACTTTTTTCATTGTAAACCCCCTGTAATATTCAAAAGTAACTAAAAGTACCCTATATAACTTTTAGGTGTATATGAATATTACTATATACTATAAAAAAAATCAAAGGAGATATTATTAGAATGAAAGATACAAAAGTGCCGAATGCCAAACTAACATTACTCGCACTTGCGATTAGTGCATTTGGTATTGGTTCAACAGAATTTATAAGTGTCGGACTGCTTCCATTAATTACAAAAGATTTTGATATAACTTTAAGTACTGCGGGTTTAACCGTATCCATATATGCACTAGGTGTAACTATTGGTGCACCACTTTTAACAGCGTTAACATCGCGCCTTAGTCGCAAAAATGTGTTACTGCTCGTTATGGTACTGTTTATTATCGGTAACTTACTTGCAGCCTTAGCACCCTCATTCTCATTACTACTAACTGGGCGTGTTATTTCAGCATTGGCACATGGTGTGTTTATGTCCATTGCCTCTGTTATAGCTGCAGATGTTGTGGCACCTAATAAACGAGCAAGTGCAATAGCTTTTATGTTTACAGGACTAACATTAGCAACCGTGACAGGTGTCCCACTAGGAACATTTATTGGTCAAGTAACTGATTGGCGAATGTCGTTCATTTTCATTGTCATCATTGGTATTATCGGATTAATTAGTAATGCTCTGCTTGTACCTAGTCAATTATCTAAAGGGAATCCAATATCTTTCCGAGATATCGGGAAAGTATTAGGGAATATAAGAATGCTATTAATTCTCTTTATTACAGCAATTGGATATGGTGGCGCATTCGTTGTATACACCTATGTTTCTCCTATTTTAGAGCAGTATATGGGCTACTCACCAAAGGCAATTGTCGTGATCTTAGTTGTATATGGTATTTGTGTTGCCATCGGTAATACATTAGGTGGTCGTTTTGCGAATAATAACCCTTTACGTGCTATCTTTATTATCTTTATAGGCTTAGCATTAGCACTTCTCGGCATCAACTTCTTTTTAGAATCAACAATAGTTGGATTAATAATGGTCTTTATGATGGGGCTATTTATGTTTATGAATGTACCGGGATTACAGCTTTATGCCGTTCAGCTTTCAGAAAAATATATACCATCAGCTATTTCAATGGCTTCAGCATTAAATATTTCAGCCTTTAACATTGGTATTTTTCTAGGATCGTACATTGGAGGAATCATCGTTCGCCACCAATCATTAGCTCATACTCCTATATATGGATTCGGTATGGTGATGATTGCCGCGGTTACTACGTTCCTATGGTTAATCTTTGATAGAAAGAAGCAATAGATCCCTTGCTTTGTATGTATTAGAATAAAAATGATGAAAGGAAGCCTTAACAATAGCCAGGGCTTCCTTTTGTTATTCACCATATTTAAGGAAAGTATCGTCAAAGTACGCCTTAAAATTTGGATATAGATAGTCTAATGACGCTTGAATATCGGCATTATCATCAAATAAAATTTCATGATCAATTTCATATATTGCACAAGTCTCTTCATCTGCATTGTCATTTAAATCAATGCAAATTATTTTTCCATACTCTTCATCCCATGAAAACGGAAGATATCCTAAACTACATAACGATGGATTATACATATCTCTAACGTTATTTAAAGGTTCATCAACACTTTGTTCCGGTATGACATCAAAATAATGGTGATACGTTGAAATAAAGGCTTTATACCATTCAGGAAATGGAAGTCCGAACTCTTTTTCTAAAGCTTGAATATCATCTTCCGTTACTACAGAAGGGACCATCTTCCATCTTGACCATTCTTCATCAATATCTGCTAATTTCATCTCAACAGGAACATCCGGACGCATCCATCTGCAAAATCCATCTTCTGAAACCTGATTATAGTGCTCGTAGTAAACTTCAAAACCTTTTTTTATATATTCACGAATATTCATCTTTAAACCCCTTTTTATCTCAGAGTAAAATCTTTTCTCCCTAATCCCCTACAGTCCTAGGTTTTTCACATCAGTCACTAACACCGAAAACATTTTTATACATAAGATAGGGTATCAACTATAGGATAGGAGGAATTTAGTTGTATTACAATCCTTATCCGTATTTTGTCTACCCTAACTATTATCCAACATGGGCAATGGCCACTCAACAACCTTCAAGACATCTAGCAATGCCGACAAACTCAACAAATCGCAGCCCGTTTCCAACCATCAATACAAATAAATTGAAGACTTCTGCGAAACGAATCAAGGTTATTATGCAGCAAGCACAATTACTTACGGATAAAATTGACGAATCCGAGCAATTTGCACATGATCTGATGGACGCCGCACAGCTGTCAAATAAAACAGAAGTTGAAAAATTAATTGCGTCAACAGGTATTACCATCAAATTCGAAACTAACTATACACCAGATGGGATCCGTATAATATTTACTGACAGTGACTGTTGTAAGCTAACCGTAAATTTGACCTGGTGACATCCAACTAAAGATTGGGAACTATGTGTTGTCTATTTAAATTACTACAAATTGACACTTTGAAGATTTCGGAAATTTTTAACTATGTATTCCTATTGAACTTGTAAACTATAAATAAATATGCTAAAGTATTCGTAATCTATTTCTGAAAATTCTTATATTACTTTTTCTTATCAAGAGAGACGGAGGGATTGGCCCTATGATGTCTCAGCAACCAGCCTATAGGTATGGTGCTAATTCCAATTGGCGAAATCAGCCTTGAAGATGAGAAGACTTACTTAGTTGCTTTGCACAAGGGTCCTCTTTCTACAAGAAGGGCTCTTTTTTATTTTCGCTAGTAAGCAAAGTCTAAGCATCCAAAAATAATTACAAGAAAGCAGGAAAATATTATGACAAACGACCTTTTACAAGCACTTCAACTATTGAAATCGAAAGAATGGATAGATTTAACACATACATTTGGTCCTAATTCACCTCATTTCTTTATGTTTGATGATGCAAAATTTGAAACATTATTTTCCCATGAGGATGGTTTCTTTGCGCAACAATTCTCTTTCCCTGGGCAATATGGAACACATATCGATCCACCTATCCATTTTGTGCGAAATACACGCTTTTTAGAAGAATTGGCGTTAAAAGAACTAGTCCTACCACTAATCGTTATTGATCAATCTAAGGCAGCCGAATTGAATAACGACTACACATTAAGTATCCAAGATATTCTTGACTTTGAGGCTGAATATGGGGAAATTGAAGCGGGTACCTTTGTTGCGCTTCGTACTGATTGGAGTAAGCGTTGGCCAGATAAAGAGGCTTTCAGCAACCAAGATGCAGATGGTAATAATCATATTCCTGGCTGGGGATTAGAAGCGTTACAATTTTTATTCAACGAACGAAAAGTTAGTGCTATTGGTCACGAAACTTTTGATACGGATTCAGCAGCTGATTTTCGAAAAAACGGTAAGTTAGACGGTGAATATTTTGTGCTTGATCAAGATACTTACCAAATTGAGCTTATGACAAATTTGGATAAGCTACCTCCTAAAGGTGCTGTTATTTTCAATATTGTACCAAAACCTGAAAAAGCCTCTGGATTCCCTGTGCGTTCATTTGCAATAGTGCCTTAAAAATAGCAATAGGTCTGAATCAAACCATGATAGGTATTGAATCAGACCCTTTTTATTTAGGTGAATTCCTTTTTTTAAAAATAAAATAAACGATCAAAATTATTATGATGAACAATGCTATAAGATACATACTGTAGCGGGATAAATATAACCCAACATAACGCCATTTCTCCCCAAGTACTTCTCCTAAGGTAATAAAAGTAAATGTCCATATAATTGCTCCCGTATAAGCAAAGAAAGCAAACTTTTTAAAAGGATAATTATTGATAGCCGCAATATATGCTGTTAGATGACGTACACCAGGAATAAAATATCCGACTACTAATAATATTGGTCCTATTTTTGCAAATAATTTTTTAGTAACGTCAATTTTCTGTTCAGTAATATGGATTTTCGGACCGTATTTTCGCAATAATGGTAGCCCGAATCTATAGCCTATATAGTAGCTTAAGGTAATTCCCCCTGCCGCACCTACCACAGCGCTGATTAGAGCTGGAATATGCGAGAGAGTTTCTCGATATACGCTATACCCTACATAAGTTAAAAATATCTCATCGGGAAGTGGCAGCCCGACAATCCCTCCAACTAGGATAAGAATAATGCCAAAATACCCGTAATGTTCAATAAGAGACTGCACATGATGCGCCATAAATCCATCCCACCTAAAGCATAATGATTTCTTTTCAATGTTAGCTTTATAATAACTCAAAGTAGGCAACATTATGAGTATTATAACGTTCATAAAGTTTTCCCAAAACGTATAGTGGCTAGTCCATGCTATAAATATAGTTTTCTTAAACTATTATTTGTAGCTCCCGTAGAGCAAACTCAATACCACCATCAGTTGATTTCTTCGTTATAAAATCAGCGACATTTTTTAATGCTTCACTACCATTGCCCATTGCAATACCAAAGCCAACCTGTTCCAGCATGTCGATATCATTATCTCCATCCCCAAAAGCAAGTGCTTCCTTAGGACTCAAGTTGAAATAATCTAGTACAGCTTGAACAGCAATCGATTTGGAAACATCATGCTGCAAAACATTTGTAATGTATGGATGCCATCTTTTAAATAATAAATGCGGGAATTGTGATGCATATCTTCTCTCTATCTCCTCATCGGCATATAGACACATTAAATATACCTCTTGCGTTAAAATATCTTCATTAATAACGGGAAACTCCAGCAAAGACAATGTCTCTTGCATAGCTTTAAATGTCTCTTTTTCTTGGACGTTATTCATCGATAATTGTTCTGTAAAAAACGAGAGACTTTGTTTATGTTCATCAGCAAAAGCCTTAACTGCTTGGACAATTTCTTTTGCAATAGGTATTTTATGTACTACTTGATCTTGATGTTTAACATATGCACCATTAGCCGTAATAAACGTCTCTATTCCTATGTTTCTTAACTGTTGGCACATCGATAAAGGTCTGCCTGTGGCAGCAACAATACGAATTCCTTTATTTATTAATTGCTGTATAACCTTCCTTGTACTTTCTTCAATACAGCCATCTTCATAATTAACAAGCGTTCCATCTACGTCAAAGAATACAATTTTATAATCCATCGTTCGCTCCTTATCGTTTTATATACTTTTTAACCGGGTGTGTAAATTTATTATCCATTTCCATTAATTAGAGGCTCATCACCCTCAACAAAAGTAGGGAAGCGTATGCCATGTATATAAGTTGATTGGAGTGGAGACTGGGCGACTCCTTGGGGACAACGCGAGTGAAGCGGCTCATCGGACGCCCCCAGGAAGCTCTGCTCTGTGCGAAAGCGAAGCGTCAGCAACAAAGCGCCCAGTCGGAACGGAAATCAACCACACGTTTTGGTGATGAACCAAATTTAAACAAAATTTAAACAAATACCCCCTTTACTTTAAACTTACCTACTTATAATTAGTCTTAACATAAAGAGAAGGACTGATAGAAAATGTCAAACGGAAAGAAGCGTAAGGTTTTATTATCATTAAGTATTGCGTTAACAAGCTTTGCAGCGTTCAACGGAGTATCAAATGCATCAACAGCAGTTCCGGCAATAGAAGAGCATGTAGCCGTAGAAAACAATTCGGAAGTAAAACAAGCCCGCACATCCAATGAGACATTACAAGATTGGAAAAAGTGGACAAACGACCATGCCTATAGCTTAACATCTATTCAGCCTGAAACAGTTGGTCAACAAAAAATCCCATCAGATAAATTTGAAGATTTAGAAATGCTTAAGCCTTTATTACACGATAAACGTATTGTTTTTTTAGGGGAAAGTTCTCACGGTGTGGCTGAATTTAACCTAGCAAAAACACGTATTATTCAATTTTTACACCAAGAAATGGGCTATAACGTTCTTGCCTTTGAAAGTGGTATGGGGAATGCCATGAATGCCCAAGGTCAAATTGATAAACAAACAGCGCAACAAACGATGAAGGATTCTATTTTCCCCGTATGGTGGTCGAAAGAAACACTACCATTATTTGAATATACTAAAAAAACACAGAATACAGATCAACCATTAAAATTAGCAGGCTTCGATATTCAACAGCAAAATCCATTTACGAACGGTGACTGGCTACAAAATAGTCAGCTTGCGAAACAGTTCAGTGAAGCAGAGAAGCAACTTGCAGAATGGAGCTTCGGTAAGGATTTAAAGGGCTATCAAAAGGCAAAACCAAGCATTATCGAAGTATATAAACAAGTAAAATCACAAATACCGCTTAAAGAAAAAGAGTTAAAAGCGGCTTATCCGAGCGAGCCTCATATTGTAAAGCTTATGGAACGTACTTTAGCTGACCGTATCCGTTTAGCAGACGAATATGTAGAACTATCCATTCAATCAAATATTGAATTTGAACAAAATAAATATGATTCCTTTTTAAAGACAATGGAATGGCGTGACCAAGCAATGATGGAAAACCTACTTTGGTTAGCAGAGGAAGTTTATCCAACTGAAAAGTTTATCGTCTGGGCGCATAATGACCATATTCGTAAAGCACAATCCGAAGTAATGGGTTCTCCTTATCCGATAAAATTAATGGGTGAGCGTCTACCAGATATCTACAAGAAATATAGCTATGTACTTGGCCTTTATATGGCTGGTGGCGAAACAGCAGACAATCTGGGTGGACCTATGGCCGTATTACCGCCAGTAAAAGGATCTATCGAGGATATTCTTTCATCGACAAATAAACCATACACATTTATCGACTTACACAATCGTCAAAATGAACGAGGAAACTCATGGATGTTTGAGCCACGCTTATCGTATAGCTGGGGATCCATGCAAGAAAGCCTTGTTCCACGCGATCAATATGATGGCATTCTTCTGATTGATAAAGTAAGTAAACCAAATTATATAAAGTAAAACTTTAATCAGTGGGTTTTCTTCATCCCCACTGATTATTAGTCTTTACCAATCGGGCTTTTGGGCAGTCCTTTCTTTGCTTTCATTGATTTGGAAGTGCAGTCTTGTACCTGACGTTTCGCTTTCGGTACAGACAAATTACTGCCCGTTAATACGGGATAAAATAAGAATATAAAAATGGCAAACTAGTTCATTCTTTTAGTTTGCTATTTTTTAAAAATTTAAGTATCCATCGAAATTGTATCCCAAGCTTCATCGCGATGCCCTATCATCCAGAACAAGCCTCTGCGTCTTTCCATGACAATACTTTCGTTCATACCAGCAGGAGCTGTCTGTTCTTGTATACGACTATCTACACAAGCCCAATGGTATCTGTAAATTTTGTCGGCTTCATCCAAAATCTCTTCCTGATTTCGCATTGTAGTTTCTTGATAAAATTGTTCAAACGTCTCGTAGTTAGAAACAACTTGGATGGCATGCTCGCAATCACATACTTCATCAGGAACATCCAGCTTTTCAACAAAGCCAAGTGCCCAAATAAGCGTCCAATAAGCCTCATATTGCCATGAAATATTAATGGCTTCTTGCGCATCTGGTTCAGAAGCTTGTAAAAAGTCTCTTTCATTGTTAGTTAGATCGTCTTCCACTTCATATTTACGTAACATATTGATGAAAAAGTCTCGCGATTCTTCCACGTTTCCACCTTGCGCCACATCACAAGCAAATTGAATGACAATTAACAAGGCTACAGCTCTTCTAGCAATGTCTTCTTGGGTTTTAAACTGACAAGCCTCTATTGGTGGAAGCTGAGGAAGAGACGCTGCATATGGGATCGCGTTTTCTTTTAGAAACGCTATCGTTTTATTTTTTCTTTGCTCGCCTTCTTCTGATGACACCGCTTGTCCCATTATCTTTCTTGTACAAGCGTGGGGTCTAAAGTCAGATGGTCCTGATTGCCCGTCAGGATAAACAATTACTACCCCCTCATCATCTAATAACGTGCCATTCGGTAAAAAGCCAATGCCACCTATAGTTGATAACAACCTCGAAAATAACAGCAACTGTTCTTCAGTTATCTCTTTTTCTGATTCAATAGCTATCACTGTATTTAACACGGATATTTGAGTCAACACTAATTCTTTTAAATTGTCATCTTCAAAAGGAATATTATCGTAATAGCCCATCATTCCAGGAATGTTTTTAGTGAAGTAATCTGGATTCGTATCTTCAGACATAACCCTAATGGTAAATTTATGTTTTTTAAACAATGCTTTGGATTTTATCGAATACTCATTTTCACTTTTAACAATAGCAAAGCCCTTTGCAAAGGCGTCTGAAATTTTTAACTCGACATCCTCTATGTCGTTCTTAGAAGCAAATATCGTGAAATGGTTCAATCTTCTCTCTCCTTTACAATGAATTATCCAAACCTTCGAGAGCTTGGCTAAATAGCTGTTTATTTTTTCTTAGTATTTCATTTTCTTTCCAAAAGCTAAGCAATTGTCGCCATTGCTCCTTGTCTACAAGAGTCGTTGGCTTCATTCCTTGCCGCATCATTTGACATACTGCGCGAATAGCCGTAAGTCGCTCTACTTCACTGCCATTCAGCCATTCAAATAGTGTCTCTGCACTTGGCTGTGATTCCGAAAAAAGTGTGTCCCACCCATCTATAGGAAATGCAACATAATGCTTCATCCACGTTATAATATTCGGATTATGGAAATGGCGTAGTCGATGTAAAGCTGTATAGGCATCAACTGTCTGTTTCCCGATATTTTGAAGAACAAGTGATAAACCTTCTTCGGCTGGTAGACAATAGGCGGTTAAATAATCACGAATCGAGCTAGGCATATCATTTTGGTCACCCCAAAGCGTTCTTACCCAGTCTCTTGCCTCCACCGCACAGACATTTACTAGTACTTCACTCCATACTTTTTTATCAGCTGGTGGCAGTGTTTGTTCAATTTTATTCCGAAGTACATGGTACACTTCCGATGAATCAAACTGCGAGAAGACTTCCTGAACATTAGTATCTTTCACCCCATGCATAGATACATAGATGAATAATAACTCCAAATTAGACATCGCTTGCTTTAAAGTTAGTGTTAAATATTGTTCAAGCCAATTCAGCCATATTTGAGAGCTAGTTAGGCTCAAATCCAATCCATCCTCACTACAAAACTGTCGATGCTGTCCGCAATCTGCACCTATACAACCTAATGCCGTAACTCGCTCTACATAATCATGAAAGCCCCCTGCCAGCAGATCAAACTCATCTTCCTCGTGACTCCAATACCAAACAGAACCATCATTAATCCTAATAAGGAGCGCATCGCCATTGCCAGCCGTATGAAACTGTAAGTATAGTTGTTCATCTGAACCTTCATCATCTCCCCCAAAATAAGGGAAATCTAGCCCTTCCAAGCTCCAACCAAAGTCACCAGAAGGCGTATCATCTAATTCAATAGGAAGCAAAGCCTCGTCTGGCAAATACCAATACATCCCCACTTGTTGAGAAAAATGTAGTAATAGATTACGGAACTCAGAAGGGATTCGAACACCAAGCCGTTCCTCTACCATTAGTAGCTCATGCTCTGTAACTACAGGCTTTATCTCAAGTGGATACACCCTGGCCCCTTGCTGTTCAAGCCGTTTTAATAAATGCTGCCAACGTTCAATCCACATCTTATTTCCTCCCCTACGTTAAGAAAGATACTCTTATTTAAGCTTGCACCAAGTATTACTAATATTTATAGACTCTCTACTATATCGTCAGGAAATCATTCACTTATTAGGATTAGACTTCAATTTTCTTTAAACACTAGGATTTTACTTCCATTAAAGCTCAATATACATGCTAAATTGCTTACCTTTACTAGTTCTTTTCTAATTGTTTAGAGTGACTCTTTCTAATAGTGAGTTGTTGATAAGCAAAAACCTTATCAACAACCTTTTTTAATTTCCACCATAATTTTCGTTACATATTCCTCCTCACGATTTTTAATAACGGCGTCATAAATATATTCCTCATATACGTACTGCCCTAATTCGTAACCTTTTTCTCGCATTACTTTAAATAATCGCTCGTATGTTTCACCAAGTGTAGTGGCCAGTCCTACGTGATAACCAACGATAAAATCTCCTTCAATCGCTTTAAAATATGGATGGCCCTCTCTCGGCTGTGGCTGCTCTATATATAAGTAACTATAATTATCATAGTTTCCGGCTAATACTTGCTCTCTTCTTGTCATACCCCCAATAGGATAACCTGTGTCTAATTGAGAACGATCTAACTCATCTATAAAATCTGAAACAGCCTTCGTAAACTGTTCTTCCATCGAATCCTCGATATTTTTACTTAAATATAATGTGGCCTCTGGTAGGTGCTCAATCGTAATGCTATCAAAATCAAGGTGTAAGGCTTCCTCTGTTAAATCGATTTTTACATCGATAATGTTTTCAATCATCTCAAGCTCTCGACGTTTTTTCGCTACAATGTCCTTTTGCTGTCGCATCAAGTCTAAGAAATTTTCAGGTGATTTTTCTGCCATATATGTTTGAATATCCTTTAAAGACATACCTACCGCCTTCAATAGCTCTATCACACTAAAAAATTCATATTGCGCAATGGAATAATAACGATAGTCCTTACTATCCTTCATGATTGGTGATAATAAACCAATTTGATCGTAGTAAATGAGTGTTTGTTTATTCACCTTACAAATTTTAGCGAATTCACCAGTTGTAAAATATTTTACATTTTTATTAAACATTTTAAAGTTTCCCTCCTTGACTATATAGTTACTATATACATTAAATTGTAGCTATTCACAACCAATTATGCCACGGCAAAATTGCGTCCAGAATCGTCTATTTCAGCGGATTTCTAGACATCTGCTGAAAGAAATTAATAACAGAAAGGTTTTGACATTATGTTCACGGAAATTCGTGACATTACAGCTTTAAACAAAAAGGAAATTTTATCATTACGCATTGCAGATAATCAGCAGGATTTTATTGAGAGTACCTTGCAATGTTTGGCGGAGGCAGAAACTGATACACGTTATATTCCAGTCGGATTATATAGAGAGGACATTGCAGTTGGCTTCGCTATGTATGGTGCGTTCCCATATAAGAACAATACGCAGCGTGTTTGGTTAGATCGCTACTTCATTGATGAACGCTATCAGCATCAAGGATTGGGAAAATACTTTTTACAGCAACTTATTAAATATTTAGTAGCTAACTTCAGCTGCCAAAAAATATATTTAAGCGTTTATGATTACAATATAGTAGCCATTCAGCTATATGAAAAATTTGGATTCGTTTTTAATGGTGAACTAGATGAAAACGGTGAAAAGGTAATGCTATTGGAGGTACATGCTCATGACAACCATTAATCCTATTGAAACAAGACCGCTGAAGCCGTTATTTTTATCATACTTATTCCCAGCGATGATTGGCATGTTGCTGATGTCGGTGAATATTTTAGTAGATGGTATTTTCGTAAGTCACGGAGTTGGAACAACCGCTCTAGCTGGAGTAAATATCGCCGTACCAATTTTCTCTATTTTGCTATCCATTTCCCTTTGGATCGGTATGGGTGGGGCTACACTATTTTCAATTTCTCTTGGTGAGGGCAATAAAAAACGGGCGCATCAGCTCTTCACATTAGCATTTACAACCATGATCGTTGTCGTTATGACACTGGTTTTAATACTTTTATTAAATTTAAAGGAAATCTCGTATATATTCGGGGCAAGTGATGCTACCTATCCCTATGTCCAAGAATATCTACATGTTATTTTGATTTTCGGTGTGTTTTATACGATTGAAAATTTACTAAGTATTTTTATTCGAAATGATGGTAATCCAAAGCTCGCCATGATGGGCTTAATTACTACATCTGTTTTAAACATAATATTAAACTATATCTTTATTTTCGTGCTCAATTATGGCGTAACAGGTTGTGCCCTAGCCACATCTCTTTCCACAATTATCGGTATGTCCGTGCTATGCCTTCATTTCTTCAGAAAGCAATCCGAATTAAAATTTGTGCGTAATTTTTTCAGCCTATCTGATTTAAAGAAAATATTTGCTATTGGGCTACCAAGCTTTATCGTTGAAGCTTCTGTCGCTGTAATGGTCATTTTATATAATGTTACATTTTTACATTATTTAGGATCAAATGGAGTTACTGCATACGCCATGATTAACTATATTCATACGGTACTGTTAATGGTATTCCTTGGTATTGGTATGGCTCTACAACCTCTAGTTAGTTATCACCACGGTGCAAGATTAACAGAGAGGTTAACAGCGCTGTTGAAAATCGGTATTGCCACTGCCCTTATTTTAGGTTTAACTACTGCCATCATCGCTATGTTATTTCCTACACAGCTAATAGCACTATTTGGTGATAGCACGCTGGAAATTCGCAACATGGCGGCACAGGGCTTTGCATACTTTGCAATTGGCTATGTATTCCTTGGTATGAATATGGTGTTTGCAGAATTCTTCCAATCGATTGAAAAAATCCGACTTGCAACAACTATTATGTTATTACGCAGTATTATATTATTTATCCCTGCGCTCGTACTGTTACCTAAATTGCTTGGCCCACAAGCTATTTGGTGGACCTTCCCTGTCGCAGAAGGCATTACTGCATTGCTTATTTTTATCTTTATGAAGAGAAAATCACATACGATTTTTTCAGAGGTAAGCAGCTTAAGTTAGAACTATAACCGAAGAAGAAAACCCCTTTCGATTATTGTTTCGAAAGGGGTTTAAATTGTTTAATTTCTATTTTTCACAAGCCCAACCATCTTTATCTCTGTCAAGCTTATCTTGATAGGCAGGATGATCTTTTTTCACACCTTTAGGGTATTTTTTGTTTAATTCTTTACAGTTTTTAAATGTCTCTTTCGCTTGTACATCAGCATTAAATGATGTGACTGAGAATACTAAAGTTGCTGTTAATAAAGTTATAAGTAGTTTTTTCACTATAACACCTCCTAATGGATAATATTACAGAATATAGAATATATAAACAATACTAAAGTAACAGACTTACTGAAAAAAAATACAAAAAGGACCTTAAATAGGCCCCTTTTATATTATTATAAATATTTAATGACAGCCATTTCTTTACCAAAGCGATCACCATAATCTTTGAATCCCAAGCTTGAATATAAATAATGTGCACCTTTATTTTCTGGATGATAACCTACTATAATTTTTTGCGCATTTGGTAATTTAGCTATTTCTGCAATCATTAGCTCAGTAGCTACTTTCCCTATACCCTTACCTTGAAAATGCTTATCTATCATAATTCTATATATCCAATAGCCATCAAGCTCTTCTATTACAGAATTAAACATTAAGAAACCTGCTACTCGCTCTTCAAAATAAATAACGTATGGTTTTAATGTTGGCTCAAACTTTGATTGTGCTATTGAAATAGCGTTTGGTTCAATATAATCTCTTTGCTCTTCTGATATTTGTAATAGGCAACACTCATACCAATTCTCTGCATTGACTTCTACAATTTTCACAGCATTCTTACTCATACATTTTTTCCCCTTCCGAATTCAGGGAAACGCTTCATATCATTGTTAATTATGCGTTATCCCCCAGTATTTCATTATAAAAACAGTTTTGTTTGTCATAATGACCGCCCCCTTTAACAAATATTCACCATAATATCATATCATATTTTTCCATATATTAGCCCTTTTGATTAAAACTAGCTCATCACCACAGCGTGTGTGGTTGATTTCCGTTCCGACTAGGCGCTTTCCTGGGGGCGTCCAGTCGGAACGGAAATCAACTTATATTCAAGGCATACGTATCAACAAATGTCATCCACAACTTTTGGTGATGAGCTTTAAAACTTCAAACAAAAGCAATAACTACCTAAAGATAGATATGAAAGCCAGAATTAATAACATAGTTGTTCTTCATATATTGACAGCAAGAGGTCTCCAAACCACGGATCTAAATAAGTACCTCGCCAATTTGGTGGAGTAATTCCATCTACTTGAACATAACAAAAAAGCACCTTCAAAAGAGAGATGAATTTTCTCATTTAAGGCCGCTTTGTTAAGATTCCTATTTTAAAATTTCTTGTTTTCTTCAATACTACCATCCTGCAAAAACTACCTTCGTAAAAATCTTTTAATGGTTCTTTTTTAATTCCATATATTCATCACGAAGAATACTCATAATAATTTCATCAGAATACTTATCGTTCATATATAAGGATTGCCTTAGTATGCCTTCCTTTTTGAAGCCCACCTTCTCGTAGGATTTCATTCCACGGATATTATGAGAGTAAACCTGTAATTCTAAGCGATTAAGCTGAAGCTCCTCGAACGTGAATTTTTGAGTAAGCTGAGCCGCTTCAGCCCCATATCCCTTGCCGCAATTCTCTATACTGTGTAAAGCTATACGGAACATGGCCTTTTTATTGTCTAAATCTATTTCCATAATGGCTAAATCACCGATAATTTGGCTATTTTCTACTAAACAAATTGCAAAATCATGGCGTGTGGAATCTTCGCTAAATCGATTTAAAGCCTCTCTAATCTGATCCTTCGTAAAAATATTACGCGTACCCGTCATATACATAATTTCTTCATTTTGAAGACCCATGTAAATACTATCTACATCTTTTTCAGTAATAGGTCTTAAAAATACACCTTGCCCTATAATCATTAAAAAACCCCTCCCTTTAACTATATTAAAAGGGATTTCGATTAGAAAGAATATGCCTAATTCAATTAGGAACTGTTTTATACATACGAAAAGCACCAACATATTAGCTGCCAGTGCTCATTAATAAGTTACTTTGTATATACAATTTTTTTAATCGTTTCTACTGCTAAATGATACTCAGTAGATAATTGTTCAATTGAAGTTCCATTCGTAAACGCTTCTTTTATCGACTTATTTCTACCTTCAATATATTTCTTTGTGCCTGAACGTGCACCCCACTCTAAATAAGTGTTTTCTATTTTAGGAATATAAATCATTTCACCTTGAACATATTTTTGGATTTCTAGTAAAAGCTCTTTCGGTAAGATAACTGAAGCCTTCTTATAAGCCATATTGCCAACCCCTCATTTTTATTTTGAAAATAAAATAAGGTAGCAAAGCTAATTTTATAAGAAATACTTCGAGGCAAATAATCAATTATGCCTCACCACCTATAGAAGTGGGAGACTTTTGCTGAAAGAAGTTAAAATTTACCCCATGCAAAGTATTGCCATAGTAAAATTAGGCTTTGCATGGGCTGCTTCCGAATCTAGTAGCTTCACATATTTACTCACTTCTATCCCCCCTTAGGTTGTAAATTTATTCAAGTTTATCTTAGCATGTATATTTTTTTCAATTAACAAAGACAAAAAGGAATCATACACACTTGATTCCTTTTTGAACAAAAACTTTATTCAATTTACTTACCTGGCACTGCCGTGGCATGTTGCTCTTCACCCTCTGAGGACGTAACCCCCAGAATATCGAGTAAGAACATAAATAATGGAATACCGATAATTAAGCCCCACACACCGAAGAAATGCTCTGAGAAGAGAATAACGATAAACGTATAGAAAATCGGTAAATCTGTCTTCGCCGACATAAGCTTTGGATTTAAGAAGTATGCCTCTATTGCATGTAAAATCATAACAATAACCAAGATATAAAAAATGTACATGAAACCACCGATACTGTATGCAATGATACTTAGTGGAATCAAAGACATAATGACCCCTGCGACAGGCACTAATCCTAGTATAAAGAGCATAATTCCTAGTGCAATCAAATGTGGGAAGCCCATAATATATAGGGCAATAACAGATAAAACACAATTGACGGCTGCAATTATAAATTGTGCCTCAATCACTTTACCAAAAGAACGAATGAATATTTTTGAGAAATATTGTAATTCATAGTAAAGGTGACTTACTTTGCTATCCTTAAATTTCGCTGTAAATTCCGTAATACGTTTCTTCTCAAGCAAAATAAACAAGCTTAAAATTAGGGCAATGAACACATGCAAGATGATTTTACCAATATTCGTAATATTTTTAAGAGTTAGGTCCACACCCTGCTCTAAATATTTACCAAGTTCAATTTTCTCAAAAGTTGGAGCTAAATACCTTGTAATCTCGTTATCATCTGGATCGAGACTAAAGCTAGCGATAAGGTCAAAAAGCTGCGTAATTTGTTGGGTTACGACAGGCAAATACTTATAGATAACAGCCACAATCCCTGCAACAAGTAAAAGATAGAGGGTAACTGTCACGGCTTTCTCGTTCATCGGTACATACTTTCTAATCTCTTTTGTTGTCTTTGTGGTAAGCTGGTTCATCAAGTAAGTAATAATGAACGTGAGAAGAACAAGATTAATCATACTTCGCATCAAATATAGTGCAATAGCGATCCCAACTAGAATTATAAATCGTTTAAATCCATTACTTCGAAAGAAATTACTCATGTATTCACTCCTTCTACAATACGGCTTCGCTGTCTTTACTGCCTGGGTGTCGCTATCAAATGAACATAAGCAAGTAAAAAATTGGTGTAAAACATTACGTATCATCCTTATGTAAATTCCCTCCTTCATTGGAATATTATTTCCATCACCACTTAAATGCATGCGCTTTTTAAGTCTTATTAGAAAATAATTAATCCAAGGAGCGAAAAGAATTGTATGCCTTATCATAATAAAAATTAATGACACTACTTTTGTACTTTATTGAAAGCTGTATCAGCGTTATAAGCCTTGATTCTATTATTCTATTATAACCTTTTGAACCATCATATCCAATGTAAGTTCTTTTATGATGGTAGTAAAATTAGAATTAGTTTTAGTATGATATTATTATTACCATTTTCACCATAAACAGGGTTCATCATCAAAACGTGTGGTTGATTTCCGTT
>Ga0213822_1000561_pt1 | contig 27767 bp, 18 predicted proteins | sample MC6MC0908MG_FD_179872 | JGI IMG/M metagenome (GOLD analysis project Ga0213822, IMG submission 179872) | Enriched soil aggregate microbial communities from Iowa State University, Ames, United States - MC6-MC0908-MG | ecosystem: Environmental > Terrestrial > Soil > Unclassified | place: USA: Iowa...
AGTCCCAGTGTGGCCGATCACCCTCTCAGGTCGGCTACGCATCGTCGCCTTGGTGAGCCGTTACCTCACCAACTAGCTAATGCGCCGCGGGCCCATCCTATAGCGACAGCCGAAACCGTCTTTCAGTATTCCACCATGAAGTGAAATAAATTATTCGGTATTAGCCCCGGTTTCCCGGAGTTATCCCAAACTATAAGGTAGGTTGCCCACGTGTTACTCACCCGTCCGCCGCTAACGTCGAAGGAGCAAGCTCCTTCTCTGTTCGCTCGACTTGCATGTATTAGGCACGCCGCCAGCGTTCGTCCTGAGCCAGGATCAAACTCTCCATAAAAGAAATTTGATTAGCTCAAATTGTTTTGCTGGCATCAATTTTGATGTCCAAAATTTTGTTTCGTTCACTAGCGAGGCTAGCTACTAAAAACTTTATTGATTACGTTTTGCTTGTTCAGTTTTCAAGGTTCATGTTTTGCTTTATTTTAGCGTGTCACCGTGGCGACTTGTATAATACTACACGCTTAATTTTAAAAGGTCAACACTTTTTCTAAAAAAAGTTTAACTTTTTTCTCGACGTAGTATTACTTCCTATATTAATAATCAAAATATATTTTTGACTACAAATGATATTTTCACCCTTTATGTCAATGTTATACCACTATTCAAAATATAATTTTATCATATTCTACAATAAAAATTTAATAGATTTTTTCAGAAAAAAACTGAACAAAAAAAACTCGGCATTAAACCGAGTTTTAAAATGGGAAAAAGAATGGGATGGCTATCATCATGACAATAAACATAACAATTTGTAATGGAATCCCTATTCTTACGAAATCCATAAATTTGTAGCCCCCAGCTGTCATTACAAGCGCATTAGTCGGGGAAGCAATTGGTGTGGCAAATGCCATGCTTGCCGCTACTGCTACTGCAATCATAAATGTTGTGGGACTTACCTCCATTGCTATTGCGGCACTCATGGCTATCGGTGCAAACAATACAGCCGTTGCCGTATTACTAATAAATTGCCCAAAGACAGCTGTTAAAATATAAACACCTATGAGTACACCATAGGGACCATAATCACCAAGTGCTTTGATAATACCGTCGGATAATATAGCCATGCCTCCTGTTTTTTCTAACGCTGTCGCCATTGGTAGCATTGCAGCCACTAGCACTATACTTTCAAAGTTCATATTGCTATACGCATCTTCCATGTTCCGTAAACAACCTGTTAATATCATTAAAACCGCACCAATCATTACTGAAATAACAGCAGGGAAAATTTCGAATGCCATTAACATGATCATAAACAGCATAATAATACCCGCAATGCCAGCTTTCCCTGTGGCAGCTGCTACACTCGCGTGTTCCTTAGGTTGACCGACAACCACGACATCCTGAGTCTCTCTTGCTAATAAAAGAATTTCATCCCAAGCACCCTGCACTAAAATAGCATCTCCAAATTTCAACTTATGCGAAACCATATCTTGGAGTTTATAACCACCTTTTCGATTAATGCCAATAATATTTAGGTTGTATTTTTCTCTAAAGCCTAACGAGCTGATCGTCTCATTGATAAAGCTTGAGTTTGGTGTAAGTAATACTTCTGCAATACCAAGATGTTTCGAAACCAATTCATCAGCTTCTCCTTCTACTAACCCTTGCATCTCAAGATGGTAATCCTCAACAAAGTGGCGAACGTCCTCTTCTTCTCCTTGCACATACAGCTCGTCCTTAGCATGAATCACACTTGTTGGACCTGCCATTTCTTGATAAGTCATTGGCAGTAAATTAATGCCCTCTTGTGACTTGCGATGAATTTTCATCATACAGAGCATGTACTTTGCTGGCAGCTTTAACTCTGCTAACGATGTTTCAATAATAGGTGATTCTTCTGGAACAGAGATTTTAAATAGTCGATTATTTAAATCATATTGCTTAATGATTTTCTTTGGTGAGAGTTTATAACCTTCATTTGTTTGAGTACGGTGTTGATCCTTTGGCAACAAAATATTGCGTACAAGCACTAAATACGTGATTCCTGCAATCATACCGACAATACCAATTGGCGTTATTTCAAAAAATCCAAGTTTGCTATATCCCCTATCAACCAATAATTGACTAACAATTAAATTGGTTGGAGACGCAATCAATGTCATAAGCCCGGATAGACTAGCTACGTATGAGAGTGGCAATAGAAATTTTGAAGGGCTGACTTTCATGCTAATCGCTATACTCACAACTATTGGCATCATTAATGCCACGGTACCCGTATTACTCATAAAGGCACCGACAGATCCTACAATAATGAGCAATAATACAAATAATTTCAACTCACTATTGCCCGACCATTTAAGTAATAGCTGTCCTGCCATTCCGGCAAGACCTGTACGTAAAATTCCTGCACCCACAACAAAAAGCCCTGCAATCATTAAAACTACAGAGTTCGAAAATCCAGCTAATGCCTCTGCGGGCGTTAGAATATCCGTAATAATAAATGCCAGAAGTGACACAATCGCTACAAGATCTGCTCGGATTCGATTGGTCACAAATGCGAAAATTGTTGCTCCTAAAATAAGAAATGTTAATGTAAGTTGCACATCCATGAATTCCTTTCTAACATTAATCATCAAAATTATTGAATTGACAGTAAAGAGGTGTCAACATTGCTATTTTTATTATAGCTTATGAAGGACTATATATGATAAAATTCACCATCTTTTCAAAATTAAAATAAGTGTGGTACGCAACCACACTTATTTTTAATTTTGATATAGATGATGTTCTTTAATATAGTCATAACAAGCATTAGGCAAGAGATATCTTGGCTCTCCACCCATTGCAAATTCTTCCCGAATATAAGTAGAGCTAATTTCCATGGCTAACCCCTTATCGATAAGATGAAATCTACCATCATCATTATTTCTTAAGATTGGCGAACGACTAATTGTCGATAACATATCTACCCCATGCCTTGCCATTACAATGAATTTATTTTCTGCAACTAACGCGTCACCCTTCTTCCATAAACCCGCCCCGATGTTTACCAATAAATCTGCGCCCATAATAAAATAGATTTCATCTTCTGGGTGTTTTTCCCTAAAGTATTTCATAGTGTCATAAGTGTAGATATTCCATCCCTCTTGAACCATCTCATAGGAATCCGCAATAAACCGATCGTCCTTCGCAATTGCAAACTGTAGCATATTCCACCGGTGCCTATCCTCTGTTTTGATAGTTTTATCTTTTCGCTTATTCGAACAGGGTAAAAATATGACCTTATCTAATTTACAGCGGTGCGCAACCGTACTAGCAGTCCAAAGATGGACATTGGTTATAGGATCAAAGGATGAACCATAAATACCTATTCTCGCCATCGTATCTTCCTCCTGTCATTTTCTATCTAGTATTCATCTTCTTCGAAATTTTTTCTTTTACGGCCTGAATGATGGCCATCTTGTTATCCCAACAAGCCTGACTTAAATCAACTGGATACTCTTCTGGATTCATCGTTCGTTTGTACTCGCACCATAAAAGTTTTAAATTTTCCTTCGCATATGTTTGTGTTTCTTGAATAGTAGGTTCCTCAAATACAACTTTCCCGTTTTCTACAATACTTTCATGTAACTCTATCGCCGTAAAGTTCGTAACAAATTTACTTATATACGTATGAACAGGGTGAAACATTTTTAATCGTTCTATTTGCTGGATGTTTTCCTCATCAAGGGCGATATAGTCACCTTCAGCATGACCATTCTCATTATTAACAATACGGTAGACACGTTTACGCCCGGGAGTTGTTACTTTTTCAGGATTTGCTGAAATTTTAATAGTATCAACCATTTCTCCACTTTCATTTTCAATAGAGACTAACTTGTATACCCCACCAAGTGCTGCTTGATCATAGGCTGTAATCAGCTTCGTACCAATTCCCCATGCATCAATTTGTGCCCCTTGCGACTTTAAATGCATAATAGTATATTCGTCTAAATCATTGGATGCCATAATTTTTGCTTCCGTAAAACCTGCGTCATCTAGCATTTTCCTTGCCACTTTTGAAAGATAGGCTAAATCACCACTATCTAAACGGATACCAATAAAATTAATTCGATCTCCCAACTCTTTCGCTACACGGATGGCATTCGGAACACCTGAGCGTAACGTATCATAAGTATCCACTAAGAATACACAGTCTTTATGTGCATCTGCATATTTTTTAAACGCAATATATTCGTCCCTGTAGGTTTGAATCAAAGCGTGCGCATGTGTTCCTGATACTGGAATACCAAATAATTTTCCTGCACGTACATTACTTGTTGCGGAAAAGCCACCGATATAAGCAGCACGGGTTCCCCAAATAGCAGCATCAAATTCATGAGCACGACGTGTACCAAACTCCATCACGACATCCTCACCAGTCACTTCTTTAATACGCGAAGCTTTCGTTGCGATCAACGTTTGGTAATTCACAATATTCAACAAAGGCGTTTCAATTAATTGAGCCTCTGCCAATGGTGCTTCGATTCGTAAGATAGGCTCATTGGCGAAAACGAGTTCTCCTTCCCTCATACCACTTATAGTTCCTGTAAACTTAAGTTGCTGTAGATATTGAAGAAATTCCTCTGGATATTCCCCTTCTTCGCGTAAATATTCAATATCACTTTGAGAAAATCCAAAGTTATTAATAAACTCAATTACTTTTTTTAAGCCAGCGAATATTGCATAACCATTGCCAAATGGAAGTTTTCTAAAATATAGCTCAAAAACAGCCTTCCGTTGATGAACACCGTCTTTCCAATAAGTCTGAACCATATTTATTTGGTATAAATCTGTGTGTAACATGAAGCTATCATCTGCATATTTCAAGTTGTTCCCTCCATTCTTTAATGTCAAATAACAGTGGCACCAAGTGTATGCTCGAAATGACTTAAAGCCCACTCATGTCCTGTTTGATTAAAAGATGCGACAGCGTTTTTATGAATGACAATATCGAACCCTTTATTATAAGCATCCACTGCAGTATGAAGAACACAGATATCTGTACAAACTCCGATTAGATGAAGCTCTGTAATTCCTCTTTCATGCAATTTTAACTCTAAATCTGTCCCTGTGAAGGCAGAGTAGCGGGTTTTATCTAGAAAATAAACATGGTCCTGCTCTTTATTAGCTTCGTACAATGTTTTTAAGGCACCATATAAATCCCTGCCTTTTTTATGGCGAATATTATGTGGTGGAAATAGTTTTGTTTCAGGATGATAAACATCACCTTGCTCATGAACATCTATAGCCAATACTGTAAACTCACCATTCGATATAAATTCCCTTGTTAAATTTACATTTGCCTGCTCAAGTTGTTGTCCTGGTAATCCACAAGTTAAAGCTCCATCTGTTGCAACAAAATCAACTGTGTAATCAATATTAATTAATGCTCTCTTTTTCATTGTTTATCACTCCATTTTTAATTAGTAATGTTTAAATTACAAATTACTTTACTTTAAAATAATCAGGAAAGACGGATCTTTCCTAATGGTAAATCGATTCTACTACTTCAAAATCATTAAATGTATACAATTGTGAAGGCCTAAACGAATTTCGTTTTGTTTTCTTCGGTTTTCCTTCCTCATCCACTACTTTTTCGATAAAAGGTAATTTAGGAGCTTTAGTAAAGAATACAGAATCATTAGCAATTCGGGGATCCTCTCCAACTGTCAGAAGTACCCGTTGTAACTCAGATAAGGTAAACTCTTGTGGTAAAAAGTTTTTAGCGACTGTTGTTTGTATCATATCTCTCTTAATAAATTCGAGCGCGTCCGTAATGATTCTACGATGATCAAAGGCTAACTGAAGTGTAAATACATTTTCGACATCAAATAACATTACATCCTCGGCATCGTCATTTGCTTGTCGTTGCTCAATATACTTCTCAGGTACAATTGCATAGAATGCATTTGAAATCATCCAACCGCGAGGATCTCGATCGATTTCATCGTAAACACCAAAGTGCTGAACATGTAGACCCTCTACATTTGTTTCTTCTTTTAATTCTCTTTTAGCTGCGATATAGGCTGTTTCCTTTTGATTCGCATCTACAAACCCACCCGGAAGTGCCCATTTCCCACCTTCAATATTAGGATTGCCCTCAACATCCTTAGTAGCACGCTTAATTAACATAATTTTAAGCTTCATTTTTGGTGGTGCTTTTTCTTCTGTTTTCTCTGAAGTAATCGTAAAAACAGAAATATCAGCCGTGTATCCATCGGGCGTTTTATATTTTGAAGAATCATAGTGTGCTAGCACTTCTTCTTCGGTACGATATTTTGTCATCATATAACCCCTTCAATTCATCACAAGGTTTAAGTAATTTGTAATTCATTAATTACTATTTAATTAAATTATAGTCTGTCATTGAATAAATTGCAACCTCTTTATCAATCATCCCTGTGAGTTTTTTCAAGCAAGATCGAAAAGCTCCTCTTCAATCTCTGACATCCACTGAATCAAGAAAAAAGCATAAACAAAGCTTCTACGCCTTATTTATGCCCATATAACTTATTGTTCTTTCAGCAAAATTCCATTTTGTACAACAACTTGCCCATTTTTAATAACTGTATTTGTATGGTTCATGCCATAGAAGTATTGTAATTGTTTGTAGTTAGCAACATCTAGAATAATAACATCAGCTTTTTTATCAGCTTCAAGGGAACCTATTTGTTCGCCTCGATTCAGCGCATATGCCGCATTAATCGTCGTTGCAGTTAGTACTTCCTCCAATGTCATGCCCATATGCATGCAAGCTAAATTCATAATAAATGGTAGACTCATTGTCGGGGATGATCCTGGGTTAAAGTCTGTTGAAATAGCTACAGGTACTCCTTCATCAATCATTAGACGACCTCTAGCGAACGGTGCACGTAAAAAGAATGCTGTCCCTGGTAGCAATACAGCAATTGTACCCGCTTCAGCCATTTTTTGAATACCTTCATTAGAAGCAACTAACAAATGCTCTGCCGAAATGGCCCCTACTTCCGCAGCAAGCTCAGCACCATTATAAGGCTCGATTTCATCGGCATGTATTTTCGGTGTTAACCCGATGGCCTTCCCAGCCTCTAAAATGCGCTGAGATTGCTCTGGAGTAAAGACACCTTTTTCACAAAATACATCATTAAATTCAGCCAGTTCTAGCTCTACAACTTTAGGCAACATATCATGAATGACAACATCCACAAATTCATCCTCACGCCCCTTATAGTCGCGCGGTACTGCATGCGCACCCATAAAAGTACTAATGACATCAATGTCATGTGTTGCTTGTAATTTTTTTGCTACTTCAAGCTGTTTCTTTTCCGTTTCCCAATCCAAACCGTAGCCTGATTTTGCTTCAACGGTTGTCACACCATGCTTTAAAAACACATCTAAGTGCTGCATCGCTTTTTCATACAAATCATCAAAGCTAGTTTCTCGTGTACGTTTTGTTGTGGCATGAATTCCACCACCCGCATTCATAATTTCCATGTAGGTAGAACCATTAAGTCGCATATTAAATTCTTGTTCGCGCGTTCCTCCATGTACTAGATGCGTATGGCAGTCCACTAAACCTGGCATAACAACCTTACCAGAAGCATCAATCGTATCAGCTTTCTTTACTAGTTCTGGGAAATCTACTTCTAGTTGTTTAAAAGCCCCAACAGCTAAAATATGATCTCCCTCAATAAGGATACTACCATTCTCCACTATCGCAATTTCTCGCATTTGCTCTTTCGTGCGTGGTCCTTGTACATTACTTTTTAATGTAATCACTTCATTGGCATTTTTGATTAAAATGGTCACTTTCCATCACCCTTTAACATTGGTATATGCACACCTTTGTTTTTAGCTGTCTGAATAGCAATGTCGTAGCCTGCATCCGCGTGGCGGGCAACACCCATTCCAGGATCCGAAATTAACACGCGAGCAATTTTCTCTGCCGCTAACTGCGTGCCGTCTGCCACTAACACTTGCCCTGCATGCTGTGAATAGCCCATCCCTACACCGCCACCATGATGGACACTTACCCAGCTAGCACCGCTCGCTGTATTAACAAGAGCATTTAAAATCGGCCAATCCGATACTGCATCTGAACCGTCCAACATTCCTTCTGTTTCACGATTTGGCGATGCCACTGAACCTGAATCGAGATGATCTCGACCAAAGACAATCGGTGCTGATAACTCACCATTCGCTACCATTTCATTTACTTTTAACGCAAAGCGATGACGGTCTCCATAGCCTAGCCAGCAAATACGGGCAGGTAACCCTTGCCATTTAACCATTTTTTGCGCCATATCGATCCAATTGACAAGACCTTCATCTTCTGCAAACATCTCTTTTGCAAGTGCATCAGTTCTATAAATATCCTCTGGGTCTCCTGAAAGTGCTGCCCAGCGGAATGGCCCTTTCCCTTCACAGAACAATGGACGAATATAAGCTGGTACAAAACCTGGGAAATCAAAGGCATTTGTTACACCCATCTCTTTCGCATAGGCGCGAATATTATTACCATAATCAAAAACTTCGGCTCCAGCCACTTGGAACTCTAGCATTGTACGAACATGCTCTGCCATAGTTTCTTTTGCTCTTCGCTCATATGTTTTTACATCTGATTTACGAAGTTCTAATGCTTCCTCAAATGTCATGCCATTTGGTACATAGCCATTAATAGGGTCATGTGCAGAGGTTTGATCTGTTACAAAGTCTGGAATAATCCCCCGATCTAACAGTTCACGATTGATGTCTGCACAGTTACCAACAAGGCCAATCGAAGATGGCTCCTTCTGGTCACATAATTTATTGACTAATGCAATCGCTTCATCCACAGTTTCCACGATGTAATCGCAATAACCTTCTCTTATTTTACGTTCAATACGGGCGCGATCTACTTCTACAACTAGAATCACAGCGCCTGCCATTTTCCCAGCTAAAGGCTGCGCACCACTCATACCACCCATACCACCTGTTAGGATGAATTTACCCCGTAAATCTGCGGTGCCAAACACTTTTTTCCCTGCTTCTACAAATGATAAATAAGTGCCTTGTAAAATACCTTGTGCACCTATATAAATCCAGCTACCAGCAGTCATTTGACCATACATCATTAAATCTCGATCTTCTAATTCATAGAAGTGATCCCAATTAGCCCATGCAGGTACGAGGTTGGAGTTGGCAATTAAAACACGTGGAGAATGTTCATGTGTACGAAATACAGCTACTGGCTTCCCAGATTGAATCAATAGTGTCTCATCATTCTCTAATTCTTTTAAAGAAGCAATAATTCGCTCATAGCTTTCCCAATTACGAGCTGCCTTCCCTATACCACCATAAACAATCAGCTCGTCTGGATTCTCCGCTACTTCAGGATCAAGATTGTTCATCAGCATACGCATTGCTGCTTCCTGTGTCCATCCCTTACATGTCAGTTCATTTCCACGTGGTGCACGAATATCTGTTTTAAATACCATAAAAACACGCTCCTTTAAAATAATAAAAATCCGAAATGTTGCATGGAAGCTTCAACCCACTCTTAATAAAATTGAATATTCTGACTTGAATGTAGATAATTCCTCACAAAGCAGAGGCGACTTGGAAAACCAAGCCTCGCCTCAGCCTTTACAACAGAAAGCCGTTTAATAAAATTTACACATACTCCTTTACTAGAGCATCACTTGTTAATAAATATTTCGCCAACGCTTCAATTTCGTCTCCAATCGGTTGATCTGCTAATAGTGGCGGGCAGAACTCACGGACATTCTCTAAATACTTCCGCGTGGTTGGTGATAATTGCTCTTCCGCTTTATCTAAATGAATAGCCTGTGAAGCACAAATCATTTCTATTGCTATAACCAATGCAGCATTATGGACAATCTGACGTACTTGACGAGCTGAAGTTGTCCCCATACTCACATGGTCTTCCTGATTCCCTGATGTAGGGATTGAATCTACACTGGAAGGATGAGCCAACACTTTGTTTTCTGAGACAATAGATGCTGCTGTATATTGTGCAATCATCAATCCACATTCAATTCCAGGGTTTGTCGCTAAAAATGGTGGCAACCCTTCATTTAACTGCGGATTTACCATTCGTTCTGTACGACGTTCTGAAATATTAGCCCATTCGCTTACACCAACTTTTAAAAAGTCCATCGCTAAGGCAATTGGCTGACCATGAAAATGGCCTCCTGATAATACTTCACCACTTTCTAAAACAATCGGGTTATCGGTTGTAGCGTTCATTTCTGTTTGTATTCGGTTCTCTGCGTAAAAGAATGACTGCCAAGAAGCACCATGTACTTGTGGAATACAGCGCAGTGAATAAGCATCCTGCATACGAATTTCTCCTTGCTTTGTCACTCGCTTGCTGCCCTCAAGCCACTTACGAATACGACCACCAACAAGTTCCAACTCTGGATGCGGCCTTACTGCTAAAAGGGCAGGATCAAACGCTGATGTAATACCTTTCAATGCTTCTAGTGTTAAACTAGCAGCCATATCCGCCGCAAGCCCAATTCGTTCAGCCTCATTAACCGTTAAGACACCGATACCTGTCATAGCTTGTGTACCGTTTACAAGTGCCAGCCCCTCTTTGGCTTGGAGTCGAACAGGTGATAACCCTGCCTGCTGTAGTGCCTCACTGCCGCTCATCACTACTCCATTAAATTCAGCCTTACCTTCTCCCACCAGCACTAAAGCCAAGTGCGATAATGGCGCTAAATCACCGCTTGCTCCAACCGAACCCTGTGACGGGACAATTGGGTGAACTCCTTTATTAATAAAATTAAGTAATAGCTGTACAGTTCCCTCACAAATACCTGAAAATCCTCGAGCTAAAGCATTAGCACGTAAAACCATCATGGCACGGACAACATCAGTTGGAAAAGGCTGACCAACACCCGTAGCATCCGATCGTAATAAATTCAGTTGTAATAGCTCAATATCTTCTTCCTCAATTTTAATATTGCTAAGTTTGCCAAACCCTGTATTCACACCATAAATTGTTTGCCCTTCTGCTAAACGCTTTTCAATACGCTCTCTACTTAAACGAATACGTTCTATACTATCTGCAGCTAGTGCAACTGTTGCATGCCCTTTAACAATTTCCTCAATTTGTTGTCTTGTTAATGTATTGCCATCAAGCTCGATGATCGACTTCACATGACATCCCCCTATTCCCTTTATGGCTTATGTAAAAATTCATTTTGACGTAATACCTAAAACATCCGCAATCAACTTCGTTTAAGCGTTTTCATTCCAAATGAGTTTTCTGCTGAATGATGGTCAATTACTCTATTTACATTGTACTAACTACTTTTTTCAGAATATAGAGAATTTTAAAAGAGAAAACATGATTTTTTTCAGATTCCTATGTTATTTTTAATAATATAATCGTATTTTCATACGAAACTAGAATATTTTAAGCGAGGTTAGATGTTATGAAGCTGTTATTAATCGATCGGGATCCCACTGAACTAGCAGGCATTAAGTGGTTTTTACATACCTATTTTCCGGGTGATGTCCTCATTGAAATGTGCACCATTATTTCAGAGGTACCTCACAGCATTCAACAATTTGAACCTGATGCCGTACTGTTAAATATCGACTTAATCCCTAATAATCGCTTAACTACTCTTTATCGAGATCTACAAAAACTTTCCTGTGCTATTTTAGCCACGACGACAGAGCCATTATTTAAAAATGCATTGAAAGCCATTGATTTACAGGTAGCTCATTTGTTTGTGAAGCCCATTGATTTAGAAGTATTAAAGCAAAAGCTTACAGCTATTTCCCTGCGCTCACCACAAATCACAGATTATACGCAGGAGGGTGCAAATGAATCCTTTTATTCTCATTTATTTTTAGATAATAAATCTAACTCTATTGAAACTGGGATACACTTTACAATGATTGAACCTGAACATACTGAAACCTTTAACAAGCTTTACAATTGGCTTCAACAAACACCTATTCACTTCCATATGAAAACCTATCCTTTATCAAATAGAATTGTCTGCCTTTTCCAAACACAAGACATAAAAATGGTGGAGAAGGATGTACGCACACTTATGAAAGAATGGCGTTTGATTAGCAATAGTTCTTTAAATATTGGGATATATGATGGACCCGCTACAAGCATTAAAAATATGTATACATTAACAAAACGCGCACTCCATCAAAGTTTTTATGAAGGATTTGGCCATATTTTTTATGCCAGCAAACAATTTGAAACACAGCCCTTCGATCCCTTACTAACGCCAGAAGAACAACAATTATTAATAAGCAGTTTGGAGGAGGGTAACCTCGAAGCCGTGAAAACATTTTTATATCGACTTTCTAATGAAGGCATATATTACGAGCAAGATGACCTACGCATTCATCTGACGAGTGTCTTAGCACAAATTCGACGCTTTATGTTGAAATATAAATTACATGAAAAAGCTGTCATTGAACAAAATTATCGCCAGCTTTTTCATTTAATTATTGAGCATCCTATTTTTTATACGATACTCAATGGCATTATTTCTTTCACACAACGATTAATAGAATTAGCACGGGAAGCCCGTATGGAGAAAAGAGCTGATTATGTTGAGCTAGCCTTAGAAATTATTGATCAGCAATTTAAAGATAGTTCCTTGTCTCTTCCCTTTGTTGCTCATAAGCTCGGCATCAGCCCCAATTATTTAAGTACAATTTTTTCGAAGAAACAAGGCTTGCCATTTAAGCGATATTTACAGCAAGTTAGAATTCAAAATGCCATTAAAATGCTACTCGAAACAGATTTTGCAATTAGTGAGATTGCTCATTTAAACGGTTTCGATGACCCGAATTATTTTATTAAGCTGTTTAAGCAACATATCGGTATGACCCCACACCGATATCGAAAGAACTAATAGAGAATGGTTTAATAATTTTCAATTAGTTAATTTCATTTTCAATAAAAGCACTTTAGCATATCGTCAAATCTTATACTTCATTTCATTTACTTTATCGTTATTTTTCATATCTAGTTTATTTAAAGCCAGATTTCAGATGAATATTATGCATAAAAGGACTCTCCAGTGCATATAATTATAGTTTGTATTTTAATATAAAAATTCTTTAACGATAATTATTATAATGTACTAGCAATTCTATTTTATATTTGTTATAGTTATAGACGAAGAGTTTGACTTACATTTTTTTCAGGAGGTAAACTAATATGACAAACGCAAATGATCGTAGCCGTCGTTTTACAACAGCAGGTGGTGCTCCAGTAGTAAGTAACCATGACTCTATGTCAGCAGGTCCACGTGGCCCTCTTTTACTTCAAGATGTATGGCTAGTTGAAAAATTAGCAAACTTCAATCGTGAAGTGATTCCTGAACGTCGTATGCACGCAAAAGGTTCAGGTGCATTTGGTACTTTTACTGTAACGCATGATATTACTCAATATACTAAAGCTAAAATCTTCTCAGAAGTCGGCAAGAAAACAGAAATGTTTGCACGTTTCTCCACAGTTGCTGGTGAACGTGGTGCAGCAGATGCAGAACGCGATATTCGTGGCTTTGCCCTTAAGTTCTATACAGAAGAAGGTAACTGGGATTTAGTAGGGAACAATACGCCTGTATTTTTCTTCCGCGACCCATTACACTTTACAGATTTAAACCACGTGGTAAAGCGTGATCCACGTACAAATATGAAAAATGCCAATTCTAACTGGGATTTCTGGACTCTATTACCAGAAGCACTTCACCAAGTGACAATTGTAATGTCCGACCGTGGTATTCCAACTGGTTACCGTAATATGCATGGTTTTGGTTCTCACACATATAGCTTTATCAATGCTGATAATGAACGTGTTTGGGTTAAATTCCACTTCCGTACAGAGCAAGGCATTAAAAATTTAACAGGTGCTGAGGCAACTGAGGTAATCGGTCAAGACCGTGAATCTTCACAACGTGATTTATATGAAGCAATTGAAAAAGGCGACTTCCCTAAATGGAAAATGTATATTCAGGTAATGACAGAGGAGCAAGCTCGTGAGCTGCCATACAACCCATTTGACTTAACAAAAGTATGGTATAAGAAAGACTTCCCATTAATTCCTGTAGGTGAGTTTGAGTTAAATAAAAATCCGGACAACTACTTTGCAGAAGTTGAACAAGCTGCATTTGCACCATCTAACATCGTTCCTGGTATTAGCTTCTCACCTGACAAAATGTTACAAGGCCGTATCTTTGCATACGCGGATGCACAACGCTACCGTTTAGGCGTAAACCACTATACGCTTCCTGTTAACGCACCAAAATGTCCATTCCGTACTTTCCACCGTGATGGCGCTATGCGTTTTGATGGCAACCTTGGTTCAACATTAGGCTATGAACCAAATAGCTATGGTGAATGGGAGCATAATTTAGACCATAAAGAACCTGAGTTACGCATTGATGGTCATGCAGGTATTCATGACTTCCGTGAAGATGATAACAATTACTTCGAGCAACCAGGTAAGCTTTTCCGTCTAATGACTGTAGAAGAAAAACAACGTCTATTCGAAAATACGGCTAATGATATGGCTTCTGTTGAAGAATTCATCAAACGTCGTCACATTCTTCACTGCTATTTAGCTGACCCAGCATATGGTGAAGGTGTAGCAAAAGCGATGGGTCTTTCATTAGAAGGTATGGATCTTACAAATCCATACGTAAAACAAACAACAAACGTTTAATATTCCACTTATTATTGATATCCAAATCCAACTTTTACTCCATGTGAATTGATCATTCACATGGAGCTTTTTTTATGTATCAATTGCGATTTTCCAAACTCATTCAAACTGCCCGCTTCAAATTTGTGGCATCTGCTAGAGACATTAATTTTAATTCGGCTAACCTCCTCTTTAGAGGTAGTGAATCATTATAAATAAGGCTTGTGTCTAGTTGATCGACACAAGCCTTGTACTTCATTATTGATAAATTTGACTACCCGTTTTTTTAAACTCCTCTGCTTTTTCCCTCATGCCTTGGTGGATTGCTTCTGTTGTATTTAAATCCTTTTCTTTAGCATAATTACGTATATCCTGTGAAATTCTCATACTACAGAATTTAGGGCCACACATTGAGCAAAAATGCGCCGTTTTGGCACCCTCTGCTGGCAATGTTTCATCGTGATATTCTACTGCACGTTCTGGATCGAGCGATAGGTTAAATTGATCACGCCAGCGGAACTCAAAACGCGCTTTTGACAGGGCATCATCCCGTTGTTGTGCACCCGGATGTCCTTTCGCCAAATCTGCAGCATGTGCAGCAATTTTATAAGTAATAACCCCTACTCGAACATCCTCACGATTAGGTAAACCTAGATGCTCCTTCGGTGTCACGTAGCAGAGCATTGCTGTACCAAACCAACCAATCATTGCCGCCCCAATAGCAGATGTAATATGGTCATAACCCGGGGCAATATCTGTTGTCAATGGGCCTAATGTGTAGAATGGCGCTTCCTTACAAACCTCTAATTGCTTGTCCATATTTTCTTTAATCAGGTGCATCGGAACGTGACCTGGTCCCTCAACCATTACCTGGACATCATGCTTCCATGCAATTTGTGTTAGCTCACCTAGTGTTTCAAGCTCTGCAAATTGCGCTTCATCGTTAGCATCTGCGATTGAACCTGGGCGTAAGCCATCTCCTAATGAAAAGGCTACATCATAAGTTTTCATAATTTCACATATTTCCTCAAAATGAGTATAGAGGAAGTTCTCTTGATGATGGTATAAACACCACTGCGCCATAATCGATCCACCACGGGATACAATGCCCGTCACACGGTTCGCCGTAAGGGGTACATAGCGTAAAAGAACACCTGCGTGAATTGTGAAATAATCAACTCCTTGCTCCGCTTGTTCAATAAGCGTGTCACGGTATACCTCCCACGTTAAATCCTCAGCCACACCATTTACTTTTTCTAATGCCTGATAAATCGGAACCGTTCCAACTGGTACTGCAGCATTTCGAATAATCCATTCTCTCGTTGTATGAATATGCTTACCAGTCGATAGATCCATAATATTATCAGCACCCCAGCGTGTTGCCCATGTCATTTTTTCGACTTCCTCTGCAATCGAGGATGTTACTGCAGAATTTCCAATGTTCGCGTTAATTTTCACATGAAAATTACGTCCAATAATCATTGGCTCTGCCTCAGGATGATTAATATTAGAAGGCATAATAGCTCGTCCTGCTGCAATTTCTGAACGTACAAAATCAGGTTCCATATTTTCCCGTATCGCTACAAACTCCATCTCTGGTGTAATAATTCCCTTTCGAGCATAGTGAAGCAGTGTGACATTTTTGCCCTCTTTTGCACGTAAAGGCTTTCTCACCAATTCAGGAAAGACATTTTCATGGATACGTGGATCATCAGTGCGGCGGAAACCATTGTCCTCAGGTTTAATAGTACGCCCCCCGTATTCCTCAACATCCCCTCGTTCTTGTATCCAGGCACTTTTTAAAGCTGGTAAACCCTTCGTAATATCTACTTGATAGGCAGGGTCTGTATAGGGTCCACTCGTATCATATACCCGAATAGGGGCATTTTCCCCATCCCCAAAGCTACCAGTTGTCGGACTTAATGCAATTTCACGCATAGGTACTAAAATATCTGGTCGTGATCCTTCTACATATACTTTTTTACTTCCTTCAAAGCTGGACATAATCGTAATATTCTTTTCACTAATTGCTGACATGAGCTACTTCTCTCCCTTAAATGTATTTTAAGTAAGGACCGATCTAGCTCACCCCAACAAACAAATAAATAAAGGCCGAATCCAAAATGTTTTTTTGGATCCGGCCATGAATGTAAAGGGTCTATTGATTGCACGTAAAAATGCAATAGCTTCTTAACTTTCCCACGCTGGTATGAGCCAGATCAGGTCCAAAGGGTCAAGAAACCTCTTTGCGTTTCCCTCTCAGCCTGACTCATCAGACTCCCCTAGTTAATACTATTCAGTTTGATGCTAGTGTAGCAGATATTGCTAAGAGATGGAAGTTTCTATTTAAATATTTTTAACTTCCATCCAACTAAGCAAACAATACTTCAGCTATATAAATCACAATAGTTACCGTTATACAGCTCACAATGGTTGAAAATAAAACGGTTTGTGCAGCTGTTGCCGATTCCACATCATATTCTAAAGCTAGACTAGAGCTATTGCGGGATGTTGGGAAAGCACTAGCTATAAACAGTGATTGTGCCACTACTCCATCTAAACCAAGCAAAAAAATAATGACTAAAGCAACGGCTGGTCCGATAATTAATCGTGTCAAACAGCTGACGAAGACTGTTTTATTAAACATCGCTTTGATCTCAAGCTGAGACAATTGCGCGCCTAAAGTGATTAATGCAACGGCAATAAAGCCATCTGCCACATGGTCTATTGGTATTTTAATAAACTGCGGAATACCAATATCAAAATAATTCAATGCTACACCAATTATTAACGCATGAATAATGGGCATTTTTATAAAATCTTTGATAATCGTCATACCCGATTTAGTGGAAGAAATTAAATTGTATAAACCATATGTATAAGTTGTCATGTTTTGAAAGATTACAAGTATAACCTGAATGGCTACCCCTATAGGCTGTGCTACAAAAATCATTTGAGCTACCGGAATGCCATAATTTCCAGAGTTAATGAGTACTACACTATTTTTAAAAACAGCTGCCTCCGTTTTGGCTAATCCAAGCCCTTTGGCTAAAAAATGACTGAGTAGCATTTGACTGCCGATAAAAAGCACAATAAACAATCCGACTTCTCCCAGGACAGATAGCTTTACACTCGTTTCATATAAATTTATAAAAACAGCTGCTGGCATAAAGCAATATGTAATAAGCTGAGACAATGCTTTTAAGTTAAAGCGAAATTTCTTTTGTAGGATAGCACCTAGTACAAGTAACACTAAAATAGGTGCCACAATTTGAAAGAAAATCATTCCGAGATACATCATTTGGATGTCCCCCTTCCCTACTTATAGTAGTGTTGATATTCGGCAAGGTCAATACCACTTACTTTCGCATACTAAACAATTAGCATAATTCAGCGAGCGTTTTAAAAACAAAGTAGCATTCATCTACTGCCTAATTGAAGGGGCGTCATCTACCTGACACTTCGCTTTCGGTAAATAAAAAAGACTGCCCTAATTAGGCAGCCTTCCCTTTTATGCAAGCTTAAATCGATTAACTACCTCTTGCAGTTCATTTGATATATCGTTCATGTTTTGCATAGACTCTGCTACTTTTTGTAACTCTGCTTGTTGGTCCATTGCAGAAGCACTTACTTGCTCAGCAGAGGCCGCTGTTTCCTCTGATATAGCTGAAATACTTTGGATCGACATAATTGCTTGATTTTTATGTTCTAACATAGTAGATAGCTGAGCCATTAGTTCATTGATGGAAGTTGCAATTGCACGTGACAAGTCACTGTTATCTTTAAAGGCCAGTTGTGTGCTTTGTACAGATTCATTTTGAGTTTGCATTAAATCAGCATTCGATTCAATAACAGCAACTGTTTGATGAGAATTTTCTAGGATGCTTTCTACAGTACTCTTAATAATTTCTGTTTCACTTTTTGATTGCTCTGCTAGCTTTCTTACTTCCTCAGCAACGACAGCAAAACCTTTTCCATGTTCGCCAGCACGCGCAGCCTCGATACTTGCATTTAAAGCTAAGAGATTCGTTTGCTCTGAAATGCTTTGAATGGAGGCAATGATCTGATTAATATTCGCAATATTAGAAGCTAGCGATTCCATTTGCTGTTGGATACGGCCATTCATCTCGTTTGTCTCTATATTACGTTCGTGTAAACTTTCAACCTCTTGCATCCCTTTTTCTGTTGTCGCACTTGTCTTGTGAGATAGCTTGTCCATTTCATTTGAAAGTCCAGTAATAGTATCGATTTGATCAGATAAATCCATCATGCGATAGTTCGTTTCTTCTGTATCTTCCGATTGCTTCGATGCTCCCTGTGCAATTTCATTGATGGCTACTGATACCTCTTGACTCGAAGACACTATTTCATTAAATGCTTCATGTACCTGGTTTGAAGATTGGTTCAATAAAGTCGTGGAGTTTAATACGGCTTTAATAGCACTATTGGTTTTATCCAGCATGTTATTATAGGCCAATGCAACTGCTCCGATCTCATCAGATTTAATATATTTCTCCTCTACCTTTTGCGTTAAATCACCCGCTGCCGCTGTTTCAATAGACGCACGTAAAAACTTGAGCGGTTTTAACTGTTTGTAAATGAATAGTACACTTGCAGCAGTCATCAAAACTACCATAATAATGGATGCGATAATCGTATAGACAAATACGTGGTTATACGTCTCTAAAATCTTTGACTCAGCTAACACGATTTGAACAGTCCAAGTTTCGTCAATGTCCTCTAAAATCATTGGAGCAAACACATTATAGGCCTTGTCCTTCAGTTGATTAGAATCGATGTACATACTTGTTAGTTCGCCGTTTTCCATTGTCTTACTTATACTTGTCCAAGCAGGATCCTCTTGCATGTTTCGTCCATCCAACTCTTTACCGAAACTGTTGGCAGTTAGTACACCACTATTTGTGATAATTGCAGCGTATCCACCTTCTGGTGCGACAGACTTTGTTAGCTCATTTAAATAATCAATGGATACATCCGCTGTCAATACACCGAAAAATTTCCCTGCAGCATTGACTAATGGTACAGAAATTGTTGTCATTAGCACGGACTGACCGTTTACACTATATTCATAGGGTTCAGTTAAAACTGTACGTCCCTCTTCTTTTGGCACCCAGTACCATTGAGAAAGATTTTTATCATCTACACCTTCAAGTAGAGCGGTCGTTATTCCATTTCCATTTTTGCTTAGATAAGGACCAAAACGTTTTTTGAAATCTACTAAAGTAGCTTCATCATTTGGATCTACAATAATAGAACCTTGTTCAAAGATAGCTCCTACCCCAAGTAAATCATCATTATTGGCTAAATTCCTTTCCATTATGTCTAAAATGCCTTTGGTAGATAGAGCTTTATTCTTTTCCATACTTTCAACTATTCTTTTGGTTGTTTGTAAAGACGTATTGGCTTTCTTAAAGCGCTCGCTCATTATAGCTGCTGAAGATTCAGCTGTTTGCAATGTTCCATACTCTGCGTCTTTGACACTTTGTTTTTTTATGATAATCCCCGTTGTCACTGTATAGGATAAAAATAAAACTAGAAATAATCCTATTATTAGGGAAGATAGTTTCAATGCAATTCCTCTCGATTTCTTCATCACAAACACCCCCGCTTTTATAAATAATCATAAAGGATGAATGGTCGTATCACAATAAAATATTTAGCGAATAAAGTAGATATTTACATAAATATAGAGATAAATGCGGACATATTAACATATTTTCATCACTTTATTAAAAGGACTTATGACTTATTTAAATTGCATTCCATAGTAAAACAGACACTTTGAATTCTAAATTATAGAAGAATATGATATATTAGCTATTAAATAAGATGATTGGAGTGACTTACATGAAAAATAAAGCGCTATCAACATTAATGGCCACGGCTATTACAGCGACACTAGTATTACCTGTGTCCACTGCACATGCCTCTTCTTCTCTAAATCAATCAAATTTATATGAAGCTCAGGTAGCGGCAGTAAAAGTAACAGGTGAATCAGTAACAATAAGAAATATTACAAAGGATACGGTTATAACTTCAAACGGTACATTCAGAATTCATCAGGATTTGAAGCCTCTTTTTCAAACTTCAAATAAAACAGCTCTAACTAATGCTCGGGCTACAATTGTAGTAAAAAACGGACAAATTACGGACGTTACGGCACTAACTTTAAACAAAGCTGGTACCAGCAGCAAAGCTGTTTATTTTGACGGAGATGACGCGCAAATCTCTGGGGATCTTACTGTGAACGCGGACTATGTAAAGGTTCAAGACGTTAATATTGATGGTCAACTGATTATTACAAACCGAGTAAAAAAGGCCATTACACTCGATGAAGTTGCAGTGGGTAATACAATTACACTAAAACCACTTGTATCAAAAAAGATAAATTGGCTATACGTTACTTTAATAGATATGAAATCATCAAATATCAGTTTGGAGCGTAATAAAGTCAATTTATCTTCTGATCAAACACTTTCGAAAGTTAATATTGAAGGCAAAGTTACTTCTTTTGATGTGATGGCTGATATAGAAAAACTTACTATTGATGTGGAGAAAGATTTCAACCTTTATGGAGAGGGTAAAATTGAAAACATCATTGTAAAAGGTGGAACTAGAGTAGCTTTAGATTCAGGACATCTGGTCAATAATGTACAGGTGGACAATAAAAATGTCTCTGTTACCCTACCTGTTATTGATAAAAAAGAGCTGAATACGCTATTAACATCACAAGTATATGTCCAAGTATCTGTAAACGGCTATGATATTTTAGCAACTGATAAATGGACAACACAAGCAGAGCGTACAGCGTTTGAATCTGCAGTAGCAAGCGCAAGAGCTGTAGCAAACAACAACAGTGCTTCACAAGAACAAGTGAAGAACGCCATTCTTCAGTACAAAAATGCACTGGCAGTCTACCAAGCTGCTCAAAAAAGTGGAATAAAGTATGGCTATGGCGATAAAGCTTCACTACAAACTTTAATCAATTCTGTTCAATATGTAACAGTTTCTTGGGATGGTTATAATGTTCCGTATAATACACCTTGGACAACGCAAACTGATAGAAACGCATTAGCTTCTTCTGTTTCATCTGCTCAAGTGGTTGTAAATAACGTTTACGCTACTCAAACTGAAATTGCCAATGCCATTAATAATTTAAATAATGCCATCTATACTTATAAAAATGCTTATAAGTACGGTAGTAATGGATCTTATGTTGATAAAGCTAATCTAAAAACACTTATTACAAACGCTTCAAGCGGAATTGTGGCAACTTCCTACGATGGTAGTGAAATCTCTCGTTACTCAAAATGGACTACTCCAGATGATTTGAGTATATTAAATTATTATATTGAGCAAGCGAGATCAATCGATAACAAATATGACGCAACTCAAACTGAAGTCACAAATGCTTACGATAATTTAACAAGAGCAGTAAACAATTACGACTATGCTAAGCGTGATGGTTTACAATAACAAAAAGGACTCTGCGTTAAGCAGAGTCTTTCCTATGATATAAAATGTATACTAATTAACATTCACTTGCGATATAGCGTTTGCCTGTTTCCATCTTTGATACCAATCCTCAGTTTCCTCACTTGGCTCCACTGCCAAATGCTCCTTGAGCGCTTTTTTTAATAGCCAATATTGCTCCTGGACAGCCACTGTATTATTTAGTAAATCGTAAAGCTTCATCAAGGTGAAATAGTTTTCCTCCTCATCAGCGAACAGTGCTTGAACTTTTTCCTGTACTTTTATAGCCGCAGGATAGTTTTCATTTTTTATATAAAAATCAGTTAGCTGATGGGCATGGTGTAACCATAGCCGCCTTAAGCGTTCTCTCTCACTTTCTGCCCATAGATAATCACAATCTCCTAAATAGTCACCTGTATACATTTGGAATACTTGTTCATGCTCATCCAATGTCGCAAGTTGTATAGATGGTAATGATTTTAAGTTGGACAGCCACTGTTCTACATCAACAACAGTATTTTCAACCAAAATTTTATAACCTGAGTTGAGTAAAGGACTCGAAATTTGGACGCCATCCATCCCATAGTTTTTTAATGTTTGACGTATTGTATAAATGGCTGTATAAAGCTGTTTGGATGCTTTATCTATATCAGACTCTGGCCAAAATAACTCTAAAATAGTATCACGGTAAATCATCTCATCACGGTGATTGAGCAAGTAAGCAAATAGCTCCTTTGCTTTGGATGTTCGCCATTTCATAATTTGTGTTTGACCGTCTGGCGAAATGACATTGATTCCTCCAAATAAATTAATAATCGTATGTTTAGCCATACTTTTTTTACGTTTATTATTAATTTGTTCAAGACGTTCTAAGGTCTTTTCTAAACGTGCAATTTGTACTGGCTTCAATAAATAATCAATGGCATGTAAATTAAAGGCATCTATTGCATATTGATCGAACCCTGTTGTAAAAACGATTTCAACATCCGGCAATAATTCCTGAATTTTTTCCCCCAATGCTAACCCATCCATATCAGGCATGACTATATCTAAAAATACAACATTTGGTTGTAGGCTCTGTATCTCTTCTATCACTTTTAGAGAATCGGTGTATTCTCCAACTATTTCAATCCCCGAGACATCACTTTTTTCAAGTAAGGTTTTTAGTCTCGTTAATGGTAAATGTTCATCATCTACTAGCACGATTCTCATCTATACTCCTCCTTAAAAACTATTCCTTTACTTATTATCGTTTACTTTTTAAAAGAATTGATAGAGAAACCATTACTTTTGAAGGATAAATAAGCCTATTTGTCGAAATCTATTATTTATAATGAAAAAGAAAATATTATCCAAAAAAACTTACAATTTTTATAATTGTTGGTTTATTTTTTTGTTTTCTTACACTTCTCCGATTTACTTGGTTGAATTTTACCAATATTTCAGACGAAGTCGCAGCGATACATGGGAAGATTGAGTTAGCATGCTCTAACCGTCTATTCCAGAACTCTATCCGTCACTTTTTGAGTTCTATCCGTCAGATTAGTGACTTTATCCATCACTTTTTTAATTCTATCCGCTTTATCTATCAAGAGAGACTAGGCTCACAAGGAAGCCTAGTCTGCAGCCGTCTTGATTCTCCATTTGCTCTTTCCCACCTTCATTAATTAAGAGTGATTTAAACACCACGCATTTTGGGTGAAGTTTCCTTTCTAAGGACCTTTAAAGCAATGCCAGTCTTCACATCACCTGTTTTTCTCACTATATTTCTATTAACTTTACAAGTCCTGTTGCTTTTATAGGTACCGAAGTTATATGTTCCTCGTTATAAAAATATAACCAATCTACCTATTCAACCAAAAAATGCATAAAAAAAACCTAGGCTATGATAAAATTGATATAACACCAGATCTTGGATATATTTTTGTTTCAAATAATAAAATAGGAGGCATCTCACCGTATGAATAACAAAAAAAAGTTGGCCTTGCTATCTTTAGTGGCAGTCCCTTCGCTTCTTTATAGTGCACCAGCATCTGCAGCTGATGTGACTGGACATACAAATATGGCATACATATACAATACTTCTTACTACAATGCTAACGTGTCGAATGTTGTGCAAATGATTAACAATATAAACAATACAACCGCTACCTTCCAAACAAATTTAGAGGCAGCACTTAAGGCCTACAATGCTTTAACGGAATTAGAAAAACAGTATGTGACGAACTATTCCACATTGTCAGCACATCAACAGACAAGAATCACTTATCGTAAACTAGCTGCACAAATTGAGGAAAAATTAAATTCCGTAGAATCTACTTCCGTTAATTATTATCAAAATGTTATTGAAACAAGAGATTGGTATAATACCTTAAATGCAGCACAAAAGTCTTTTGTTAGTGCATCTGCGCAAAAAATATTAACATCCTATATTGCGCCCAATACTACTGTTGATAAAGTGGTTAATAAAATCCGACTAATTAATTCATCACGCCTAACTTTTCATAAAGATGTAGCCGATGCCAGAGCAGAGCTGAATGCGTTGCGCAAATTTTCAAATGTGTCTTTACCCGTGGGCGTTGAACAGCTTCTCCTTGATGCTGAACAACTTGTTTTGACAGATAAGGCTGCTGCCAAGGAAGTTGAAAACGCAATTGCCGCATTATCGCCAAAGACATCCACTGTCCAGGATGTACAGGTAGTCAAAACAGCTTTTGAAGCTTTAACACCTGTTCAACAGCAACTCGTGCCAAATGTCTGGACTTTAGTTGATTTTGTACAAGGGAAATATACACTCCCTACAAAAGATAACGTACCTAAAACACCTGTACTATCGGATATAGCGGCTATACCAGGCAAAACTACGGCTATGACAAAGAGCAAAAACACTTATAAAGCCAAAATAAATGTTGCTGGATCAGAGATTGATACGGAACGCTTTATTCTAACAACAAAAGACAAAATGACTATTATCATCCCTCCGCTTTATACATTAGTTAATGAGGATGAAGGTGTAATGGACATTCAAGTAACAAAAAAGGGCAATCGTGTTACACTCCAGGCAACACTAAATAAAGAACCAGTAACATTCGATGCAAATATGGAAGTTATTATCGAAGGTTTATCAGCGAATTCATCCATCTACCGCACAAATGATTTTGGCAAGCGAGTACTCGCCGATTTCATCGTAAGTGGAAATCGTCATATTATCCAAACAACTACTCCTGGGACATTCCAAATCATTAGAAATTAAACTTTTTAAGGCACTAAAGATAGCAACGATTTATGTTGGCTTCTATAGTGCCATCTTTTTAGACCTCTCATCTGATGAGGTGTCTCTAAAATGAATGTGCCCCATAAATGGACAAACAATTATGGGGCACATTCATTTTTATTTTATTGTAGCTAATAGACGTTCAACGATGAAATCTAACTGTTTTGTTAATGAATAAATATCGTTATAGTAACAAAAACCAAAATCAATCTCAATAAGCCTTCCTTCTTTAATAGCTGGAATAGACGACCAAACTGGATGGTCTGTTAAATCTACCATCCCTTCATAAGATGATCGAAAAACATAATCTCCTGCATACTCCGTTAATACTTCTAGGGATACATCCATCGCCTCCTGGGTATTAGCCTTGTCATCCATTTTCTGTTGAATAATATCAGGGGCTTTCATTCCTAAATACTCGTATAAAGCTTGCGAACCACGTCCAAAGGTGTAACTAGTCACAACTGACATTTTTCCTTTGCCACCTTCCATAATACTAACCGTTTTATCTAAAATGCCTGCCTCTTTTAACTTTTCTTGACTGTCTTCTACTTTTGCATAGAAATTAGCTAAAAGCTCTTTTGCTTCTTTCTCTTTCCCTAGCACTTCACCAATTTTCGTTAAACGTTCATCTAGTGATGTTGAGAAGTCTATCATGACAGTAGGTGCAATCTTTTGCATTTGATCATAAAGTTCTTCCTTACTTGGGATTATGATGACATCAGGTTTTAATTGAATCACTGCCTCGACATTTGGCTCGAACCATTCACCTAAACTTTCAACTGTTTTTAATTCTTCCTCAAATGCTGCTCCCTCTTGTATTTTGGAGGAGCCCACTGGTGTCACATCAAAAGCTAGGACATCACCTGTATAATACATCACCACTACTCGCTCAGGGTTAACAGGTATTTCAACGTCACCTTTCATAGTGGATACAATTTTTGTTTGTGATTCGCTGGCTGTTTGTGTAGTAGAAGCCTGTTTTTCTCCACCTCCTATATTGGTAGATGCTCCGCTGCTACAAGCGCTTAATAAAAGTGTTAGACATAGAAAGAGTGTTGCAATAGTTGATAATCCTCTTTTATTCATCGATTCATACTTCCTTCCCTTATATTGATAACCATTCTCAATATAATCTTGGAAGTTCCAATCGACAATGGAGTATCTTTCAGACATTGAAGGACTATCTTTTACTAGATGATTCACCTGCTCCATTTGACGAAATTTTGTGGGTGAAACGCCTACTCTCTTTTTGAATAGTCTACTAAAATAATAGACATCGCTATAGCCGACACCCATTGCGATATCGCGTAAGCTAGCGTTTGTCTGCTCAAGCAAAATAGAAGCCTTTTCAATACGGAGCTGAATTAAATACTCAATCGGACTACAACCTATTTGTTGCTTGAATTGAATGGATAAATGAGATGGACTATAGCGTAATGCCTTCGCAATTGATTCTAAAGTTAATGGCTGTGCATAGTTTTTTTCTATATAGGCTTTAATTTGACTAGAGACATTCGACTTTTGAATGTCGACACTGTCCTGATCTAACTGTATGAAAATCTCATTTAATAATTGATAAAATAACGATTTAATGGTGAATTTGCCGAGATTATTTGAAATCTCCCATTCTATATACATATAATGTATTTTTTCGAACATGGTAATTGGTGAGTTAGGTACAAGACTGTATTGATAGTTGAAAGGATTATTGCTTTGCATGGCTCTTGCTATCAGTTTATTTGAGGTTAAGGGGATCGAAGCCCGATAAAATATCATATAGTATTCAAACCCTTTGTCGGTTGCAACGATTTGCAGAGTGGAGCCCTTTCCACCATGAATGAGATGAAAGCCCTCTAGTGTATAGTTTGTTAAATCCATTTGGACTTCCGCACCACCGCCTGTGGTATAAAGAAACATATTAGCAGGTAATTTATATAATTTTCCAATTCCCTCGGGTTTGATAAGCTCATATCGTATATCGAGTACTTTAATCGCTGCATGATTCCAAAGAAATAGAAACTCCTCTTTTGGTAGCATCCTAATTCATTCCTTCCAACTTATTACTACCTCCAAGTTTATTATAATTGATAATCATTCTCAACATTATTTTTCTAATAACAATAGTGAAGCATGGAAAAATCACTCAAGCAAAGCTTGAGTGATTCAGACTGTAGACAAAAGCCATCGAGAAGTTCACTCTCGATGACTTTTGTCATTTTTCTTTCTCTTTCATTTTCAATATTTGGTAAATCACTGCCGAATCCAACATACTCTTCGAGCATAGTTGCT